>UMGZ01063876.1_pt1 | contig 13097 bp, 10 predicted proteins | sample 1965421 | NCBI WGS metagenome assembly UMGZ01 (sample SAMEA4836087, study PRJEB28245) | human gut metagenome | biome: gut microbiome; material: fecal sample | place: Denmark | collected 2008
CTATATTCTATCTATCCGAGATGATTCTATCTATTTGAGATGATTCTATCTATTCGAGATGATTCTATCTATTCGAGATACTATCTCTTCCTGCGCTTTCCCTTGCCGCCCTTGGCATGCTGCGGCTTGGCATGCTGCGGTTTGCGCTCCTCTCGCGCGCTGTCGGCCAAGACGAAGTCGAGCTGGCGACGCTCCAGGTTGGCCTGAGCCACCCGGATGCGCACGGGGTCTCCCAACTGGTAGCAGGAGTGGTGGCGGCGACCTATGAGCTGGAAGTTCTTCTCGTCGAAGTCGTAGTAGTCGCCGTCGAGGTCTCGGATCGGCACGAGGCCCTCACAGTGGTTCTCGTCGATCTCGCAGTAGATGCCATAGCTCTGCACGCCCGAGATATGGGCGTCAAACTCCTCGCCGACAAATTCTCCCATAAACTCCACCATCTTATATTTGATACTGTCGCGCTCCGCGTTCTGCGCTATCTGCTCCATGTCCGAGCAGTGCTCACACAGTTCCTCATAGTGGTTTTTGTTGGCCGACCGTCCTCCGTCCTGATAGCGGGTGAGGAGTCGGTGCACCATGGTGTCGGGATAGCGGCGTATGGGCGACGTGAAGTGGGTGTAGTAGTCGAAGGCCAGTCCGAAGTGGCCGATGTTGTGGGTGGAGTACTTCGCCTTCATCATCGATCGCAGGGCGATGGTCTGCACGAGTTTTGCCTCGCGGTGTCCGTCCACCTCCTCCATGAGCTTGTTGAGCGCGCGTGCCGTTGCCCCCTTGGTGCTCGTACTCTTCATCTTGTATCCCAGTTTCGCCGTCAGCTCGCGCAGATTTTCGAGCTTCTGCGGATCCGGATCGTCATGGATGCGATAGGGCAGCGTCTTCGGCTTTTTCCCCTTGCCCGGACAGGCCACGCTCTCTGCCACGGTACGGTTGGCCAGGAGCATAAACTCCTCGATCAGTTTGTTGGCGTCCTTCGACCGTTTGAAGTAGCAGCGGGTGGGTTTTCCCTTCTCGTCAATGTCGAAATGGAGTTCCTCCGTGTCGAAGTTGACGCTGCCATGGCGGAAGCGCTTCTGTCGCAGGCGCTTTGCCAGCGCGTCGAGCATGATGAGCTGCGGCGCGTTCTCGCCCTTGTAGCCCTCCTTGCCTGGTGCGGGCGCAGGCTCTCCCGTGCCGTCCACGACGCCGTTGTCCTCCAGCAGCTGCTGCACCTCGGCGTAGCAGTAGCGTCGGTCGCTACGGATGACGGTGTGGACGATGCGGTAGTCGAGGACGTTGGCCTCGCCGTCGAGTGTGAACACACAACTGTAGCAGAGCTTCTCCTCGTTGGGTCTCAGCGAGCAGATGAAGTTGCACAGTCGCTCGGGCAGCATCGGGATGGTGCGATCGACGAGATAGATGCTCGTGGCGCGCCGTTGCGCCTCCTTGTCGATGATGTCGCCCTCCTTCACGTAGTGGCTCACGTCGGCGATGTGCACACCCACCTCCCAGCGGTTGCCCTCCAGCGCCTTGATGCTCAGCGCGTCGTCGAAATCCTTGGCGTCGGCAGGGTCGATGGTGCAGGTCCAGGTGTCGCGGAAGTCCTCGCGGCGCGCTATCTCCTCGGCCGTGATGCCCGGCTGTATCTTCTCCGCCGCCTGCTCCACGCGCTTCGGATACTGGTAGGGCAGTCCATACTGCACGAGGATGGCGTTCATCTCCACATCGTTGTCGCCCGCTGGTCCGAGCACGTCCACCACCTCTCCGACGAGGTTCTTGTGCTCTGCGTCAGGCCACTGCGTGATACGCACCACGGCGCGGTCGCCCGTCTTACCACCCTTGAGCCGCTTCTTCGGCACGAGGATATCATGGACAAAGAGCGCCTCCTGTGTGACGAGGAAGGCGATGTCGCGGTCCACACGCAACTTGCCGGTGAAGGTGTCCTTCTTGCGATGGAGGATCTCCGTCACCATTGCCTCCTTGATATGGTTGCGGCGCCGGGCGAGAAACTGCACGCGGACGCGGTCTCCCGTGAGTGCCGACATGGAGTTGCGCTCCGAGACGAAGATCGGCGTGCCGCCATCGTCGGGCAGGAAGGTGTTCTTGCCGTTGGCCTTGCGCTGGAACGTGCCCTCCTGCACCTGTCCCTTCGTGTTGAGCCGATACGCATACTCCCCGTCCTTGGCGAGGAAGTCGTTCCATGCCATGTCCTCCATGATGTCGAGGGCGAGCATCTTCATCGGGTGGGTGGTCAGGCGCAGATTCTTGAACACCTGCTTCATGCTCATGGTCTCTCCGGGTCGCGACTGGAAGTAGTCTATAAGCACCTCGGCGAGCTGCTTTTTGTTAAGGCGCTTACCGCCTTTTTTTTCTTTTGCCATAGTCGATTGTTTTGTTGAATAGCTGCCCTATGAGGGCCTACGGTCGGTGCTTCTGTTGCTTTTGCCACCATCCTAGTCCCCATTTTGGCAACTGTATTGATATGATGGTGGCAAAGTAACAAAAAAAATTGTATCTTTGCAAACGTTTTATGTGAAATTTTGATGAAAAAGATATTAATCACAGGAGCCTCGGGCTTCATCGGGTCCTTTATCGTCGAAGAAGCCCTGCGCCGTGGGCTGGAGACCTGGGCCGCGGTGCGCCCCACCAGTTCGCTCCGCTACCTCCAGGATGCCCGCGTCCATCTCCTCACGCTGGACCTCCAGGACCCCGCGCGGCTCATGGACCAGCTCCGTCCCCATCGCTTCGACTATATCGTCCATGCCGCCGGGGCCACGAAGTGTCAGGACCCCGCCGACTTCTTCCGTGTCAACCGCGACGGCACGCGCCACCTCTTCCAGGCCGTCCGGGCGCTGGCGATGCCCGTGGAGCGCATCGTCTTCCTGTCGAGCCTCAGCGTCTTTGGCGCCATCCACGAGACCCAGCCCTACACGCCTATCACCGAGACCGACCAGCCGCGCCCCAACACCTGCTATGGCCGGAGCAAACTGGAGGCCGAGCAGGCGGCGCTGGAGAGCGGACTGCCCGTCGTCATCCTCCGTCCCACGGGCGTCTATGGTCCCCGGGAGCACGACTACTTCATGATGGCGAAGAGCATCAAGGGCCACACCGACTTCGCCGTTGGCTTCCAGCAGCAGGACATCACCTTCGTCTATGTCAAGGACGTGGTGGCGGCCGTGTTTCTCGCCCTCACGCGCGGCACCGTCGGACGCGCCTACTTCCTCACCGACGGGGCTGTGTATCAGAGCGCCGCGTTCAGCGACCTCATCCACGAGGCCCTGGGCCGCCCGTGGTGGATCCGCGTCACGGCTCCCATCTGGGTGCTGCGCCTGGTCTGTGGCGCGGGCGAGTGGTATGGTCGGCGCACGGGCCAGCTGATAGCGCTCAACAAGGACAAGTTCAATATTCTACGGCAGCGCAACTGGCAGTGCGACATCGAGCCCGCGCGCCAGGAACTGGGCTTCCAGCCGCAGTACGACCTGCGGCGTGGCGTGGAGGAAACCATCCGCTGGTACCAGGACCACAAGTGGCTGTAGGACGGGGTGGCAAGTCGGTCGAGAGGCGCTTGTTTCGACCGCCCGTTTGATATGTGGAGGTAGCAAATTTCATAGCGAAAGTGGCGTTTTTCGATTCTTTAACCGTTCTTCGCCGTAGATTGATACTTTTTTTAACGTTCATCCTTTCCCAAGCAAAATAAAATGCGTAATTTTGCATTCGAATCAAAACAGGTATAACACCGCTGCGGGAATTCCCGTGGCACCAATTTAAGGCAAAAAGAGACTATTCATCATCATTAAATAACATTCACTAAGCAATGGCAAAGTTTGATCAAAGCATTTTGACTCAGTACGGCATCACTGGCTCTACCGTGATCGCCCACAATCCTTCTTACGAGCAGCTCTTCGAAGAGGAGACCAAGGCTGGCCTTGAGGGCTACGAGGTTGGTCAGAACACTGAGCTCGGCGCTGTAAACGTAAAGACTGGTATCTACACCGGCCGTTCTCCTAAGGATAAGTACATCGTCATGGACGAGAACTCCAAGAACACCGTTTGGTGGACTTCCGAGGAGTATAAGAACGACAACCACCCGATGAGCGAGGAGGTTTGGAAGACCGTCAAGAACCTGGCCGTGAAGGAGCTCTGCAACAAGAACCTCTACGTCGTCGATGCTTTCTGCGGTGCCAACAAGAACACGCGCATGGCCGTCCGCTTCATCGTCGAGGTGGCATGGCAGGCCCACTTCGTCACCAACATGTTCATCCGTCCGACCGCTGAGGAGCTGGAGAACTTCGAGCCCAACTTCGTCATCTACAACGCCTCCAAGGCCAAGGTAGAGAACTACAAGGAGCTGGGTCTCCACTCTGAGACTTGCGTCGCCTTCAACGTGACCAGCCGCGAGCAGGTGATCATCAACACCTGGTATGGTGGCGAGATGAAGAAGGGTATGTTCTCCATGATGAACTACTACCTGCCGCTCCAGGGCATCGCTTCCATGCACTGCTCTGCCAACTGCGACATGGAGGGCAAGAACACCGCCATCTTCTTCGGCCTCTCCGGCACGGGTAAGACCACCCTTTCCACCGACCCGAAGCGCCGCCTCATCGGTGACGACGAGCACGGATGGGACGACAACGGCATCTTCAACTTCGAGGGTGGCTGCTACGCCAAGGTGATCAACCTCTCCAAGGAGAACGAGCCCGACATCTACGGTGCCATCAAGCGCAACGCCCTGCTGGAGAACGTCACGGTGGACAAGGACGGCAAGATCGACTTCGCCGACAAGTCCGTGACCGAGAACACCCGCGTCTCCTACCCGATCTATCATATCAAGAACATCCAGCCGGGTTCTTCCGCTCCCGCTGCCAAGCAGGTCATCTTCCTCTCTGCCGATGCCTTCGGCGTGCTGCCTCCCGTCTCTATCCTGACTCCGGAGCAGACACAGTACTACTTCCTCTCTGGCTTCACCGCCAAGCTGGCTGGTACTGAGCGCGGCATCACCGAGCCGACCCCGACGTTCTCTGCCTGCTTCGGCCAGGCCTTCCTGGAGCTCCACCCGACGAAGTATGCCGCGGAGCTGGTGAAGAAGATGAACGTCTCTGGCGCCAAGGCTTACCTGGTCAACACGGGTTGGAACGGCACCGGCAAGCGTATCTCCATCCCTGATACGCGCGGCATCATCGACGCCATCCTCGACGGCAGTATCCTCAAGGCTGAGACCAAGAAGATCCCGATGTTCAACTTCGAGGTGCCGACGGCTCTGCCCAACGTCAACCCGGCCATCCTCGATCCGCGCGACACCTACGCCGACGCTTCCGAGTGGGAGGTCAAGGCCAAGGATCTCGCCGCACGTTTCATCAAGAACTTCACGAAGTACACCTCCAACGAGGCGGGCAAGAAGCTCGTCGCTGCTGGTCCCCAGCTCTAAGGTGTCCTGACTCCGAAACGCTTCGGAGATAGAAGACCATCCATCTGCCGCCGCTCCTTAGGCTTCAATACCAAGGGGCGGCGGCTTCTTTTCCCGACCCCAATCTATCACAACGCAAACTATGGAATACTTGTCACAAGAGTGCTACGACCGGCTCACCCAGGAGCTCAACGAACTGGTCAGCGTCGAACTGCCCAAGGCACGAAACGAACTGGAGGAGGCGCGCGCCAAGGGCGACCTCAGCGAAAACTTTGAGTATCATGCGGCCAAACGGGCGCACGGAAGGCTGCTGAGCCGTATCAGCTACATGCAGAAGACGCTGCGCTTCGCAAGGGTAATGGACACCTCGCGGCTGGACAACGACACCGTGGGTCTGCTGCGCCGGGTGGAGATCACCAACCTGGCGACCAACACCACCATGGCCTACACCATCGTCAATCCTCACGAGGCCAGCGTCAAGGAGGGGAAGATCTCCATCAAGTCGCCCATCGCCGAAGCCCTCCTCGGCAGAAAAGTAGGCGATGTGGTCACGGCCCACGTGCCCTGCGGCGTCCTACGACTCAGAATAGAGAAAATAACGGTGTAGCAAGCCCATTGCCTCGCCTTGGAGCGTATTTGTGCACATTTCTTCGGAAAAGGACAATCGATTGAGAAAAAAGTTGTAATTTTGTGGAAAACAAAGCAAGTAGGACACAACAATAGAAGGGATTGCATTATGACGGAAGATACTTTTAAGGACCTGTGTCTTTGTGGCGAGACCACCAAAGTGCAGTTTAAAGAAGCGTTTACTTCGCAAAGGGAGATCGCAAAGGAGATGATAGCCTTTGCCAACACCAAGGGCGGAGTGATCCTCTTTGGCGTGGAGGACAAAAGCGGCAAGCCCGTGGGCTTGTCGTACGAACAGATACAAGTCATCAGTCGCGAATTGGGCAATGCAGCCAATGAGCAAGTACGCCCCACGATCTACATCGAGACCGAAGTAGTGCGCCTGGAAGAGAAGCATTTTCTGATCTGTTCCGTCGAAGAAGGCAAGAACAAGCCCTACAAAAACCTCAACGGAGAGATATGGGTGAAACAAGGAGCCGACAAACGCCGCATCACGGAAAACGCGGAGATACTCGCCTTGTTTCAAGACTCTGGCAGCTACCAAGCCGACGCAGCAGCCGTAAGCGACACCACGTTCGAGGACCTTGACCGCTACGCCCTCGACGACTACCTCGACAAGGTCTATGCCACTACGCTCGACGGTTTTGGCGCCAAGGCCGAACAGGTGCTGAAAAACATCCATGTGCTCAACCACCAGGGCGTCCCCACACTTGCTGGCTACCTGTTTTTCGGCAAACATCCCGAGCGCCATTGCCCCACCTGCATGGTCAAGGCCGTATCGTTCTTCGGCAACGACCTGGCAAGCTGTCAGTATCGCGACACGAAAGAGTTGCTGGGCAACATGCCGCGACTCTACGAGCAATGCATAGCCTTCCTCAAGGGCAACCTCCACAACCTCCAGGAGCGGGGTGCGTCGTTCAACACTTTGGGCAAACTGGAGATAGCGCAGGACGTGCTACAAGAGGTGGTCCAAAACGCTCTCGTACACAGAGACCTGTTGCGCCCCGCCCCCATCCGCATCTTTGTATTCGACAACAGAGTGGAGATCATCAGCCCCGGAGCCCTGGCCGGAGGACTGACGGAAGACGACATTCGCAACGGCAAAACCTACCAACGCAATCCCTACATGGCCACGTTTGCTACCAACGCCTTGTACTACAGAGGCATTGGATCGGGCATCGTGCGCATCCTCGCCGAGCACCCCGACATCCAGCTGGAAAACGACGACCGGGCGCAGGAGTTTAAAGTGACGATCCCGAGACCTGCCCAAGAGAGTGAATCTACTACCCAAAAGGACGAAACAACTACCCACAAGGGCAGAAACACTACCCATAAGAGTACAAATGCTACCCATAAGAGCACAAGTACTACCCGAAAAGAGGCGAACTCTACCCAAAAGGACTTGAATACTACCCAAAAGAACGTATTGGCGTATTTCAAAAAGAATCCTCGTGCCACAAAAGCCGACGCAGCAGACACCCTTGGCGGCATCACAGAGAATGGCATAAAATTCATCATCGGCAAGCTACAACAGAAAGGCTTGATCAAGCGCGTTGGCGGGAGAAAATACGGGGAGTGGCAGGTGCTGATCTAAACGTGCATGGCCATAGCATGAGACAATTGGCTTCGTATCTGACGAGAAAAACATGTCGATAAGTCGTGGAAATGTGCCTTTTTTAGGTAGATTTCCACGACTTATCGACACTTTTTTGCTGATGGCGGAGGACTTTTTATTGACAAAGCTGCAAGTTGGGCCCCCTACTCAGCAAGCCGTATTGGAAACAACTCAAACGCCCCTATCACTCAAATATCGGATGAACCTTCCTAATTTATGAATGAAGAGCTGAGCCTTTACTTCGCCACAAACTTCTTGCCGTTTTGGATATAGACGCCCTGTTTGGGAGGCTGCTGCAGGCGAACGCCCTGGAGGGTATAGACGCGGTGGTCGGTAGCGAGGCGGTCGGGAGTGCTGGCTTTTTCGCTATGCTTTATGGAGCAGGCTTCCGAAATATTCATTCCACGGAAAGTGACCTCGACGCCCCGGAATTGTCCTGGAAGCAAAGTGGAATTGAGCACACTTGTGCCACTGCCAATCAACTCATTGTAGCACCATTCCATGCCATCCACAGAATAGTGGACCACGCGATAATAAGTGCCACCAAGGCACAAGGAGTCCACCTTGGTCACTTCGGCACGAGCCTCCCTTTCAGAATCGACATGGACGAGGTCGCCGACTTGGCAGTCAAACTCATACATGATTCTCGGTTCTGCGTCGTCGGGGTAGTAAAAATAAATGTTGCGTCCCTCCTGGTAGGCGGGGACTGTCCCTATCTCGGTCTCTACGAGCTTGCAGGTTCTGCCCCCTACGATGGTGTCGCCCAGGACGCTATACCGTGCCGAGTCCTTGACGACCAGCGCGCCTTCATATCGGGCATCATAGTTGAACACGGTCCATGTTTTGCCCTCCGCCAAAAACGGGATGCGATCCTGCGCCTGTGCCTTCTGAGGCATCAGCGCGCTCATTGCCAAAGCCAAAAGAGCCATGGCTGAGATGTTCTTTCTTACGTTTTTCATCATGACATGTTTTTTTAAATTTGTTCCACTCTGTTTTTTCCTATCACAGAAGCCAGCGCTTCTACTTCACCACAAACTTCTTGCCGTGCTGGATATAAATGCCCTTGGGCAAATGGCGCACGTCCATGCGGCGGCCCTGGAGGTCATAGATGCGGTCGTCGGAAGCGAGGCGGTCGGAGGTGGCGACAGTCTGCACGCCAGCGACAATGGCCTCATAGGCTTTCTCGCGCGTGTTGACATAGATGCGGTGGCCTTCGGCGTCGTAGTAGTTCTCAAGGAGCGAGAAGGTGAAGAACGTGTTTGGCGCATTGTCGTGGCACAGGTAGTCGAACGGCGTGCCTTGCATATTGACGCAGCCCACGCCTTCTATCAAGCGGTGGCCCGACGACAGTACCAACATGCGGCGGCTCTGCCCGTCGGAGAGCGTCGTGTCGCCCTCTTGTACAACGGTGTACTGCGTGCCAAGGTAGGCGTCGCCCACATGCGCGTCGTAGTCGTAGAGGATGTATTCGCCCTCCTCGTTCGTCGGGTAAACGTTGCTCGCCTGGGCAAAGGCAGCACGATAGCTGTCGGCATCGGCCAGCACGCGGCCGCCCTCACGGCGCATGGCGAAAAGATATTTGTTGGAATAAACCTTCTGATACGTCTTTCCGTTCAGCGTCGTCTCGCCAGCACAAGCGTAGCTTCTCCTGCCATGTCTCAGAAAATACAATTCGTGGGTCTCCCAGTGATTCGTTTTCCTATAGTCGGCACAAATCCATTGGCGATCGCTATGCGGAGCACGCAAAAAATCATTGCTTGTGAAAATCAGCTTGCCATCTACTTTGCAAGAATCAAACGTCATATAGGACGAAGTGACCCAATCAAATCCAGGGCCAGGATCGGGACCGACGTCGCTCCCTATGCCCTCGACCCAATTTTCCCGTATGTTACCTTTTGAGTAATCCGTGCCACCCCCAGAATAGCTGTAAAAACCGATTCCCAAACGGCGATAGGGCTCACCGTCCACCAAGATTGTATCGACCGTATTCACATTGAGGCGGAAGTCATCATGAAACACGGTCGTGTCACCTTTGCCAAGGGAAAAATCATAAACGAGATGATTACTCCAGTCGGAGGTATCGTAGTCGTAGTGGGAACCCTCTTTGCCCAACACCTTGCCGTTCTCCTCACGCAGAAATCCTTCTACCACGTTTTCATCATAAATTTTTTTGTAGGCGACTCCGTCCAAGATCGTATCACCCTCGACCCACTGTTTGTAAGTAGATTCTCCAAGAAAATAGTGGACACACCGAGTGTACCACTCCTTGCCCTCCTGGAGGAAAGGCTTAGAGGTTTGCGCTGCGGAGGCCCGAAGACCCGTCTGGCCAACAGTCTCTCTTCCGGTTTGCGATACTTGTTGTGCCATGCCCGGGAGCAGGGGGCACAGAGTCATAAGAATAGATAGGTAAATCTTCTTCATACACCAACAATTTATAGTTTATAATAGTCTTAACGCTTGCAAATCTACGCATTTTTTATTATAGTGCCAAATATTTTTAGCATTATTTTATCCTGCATGCCACATTACCCCCCCGAATCAAAAAACGCCATTTTTTCCTTTGTTTTTACCATAAAATGCAGGTCTAAAATGCAGAATGACGCTTTGCGTTTCAAGCAATTGTGGCAGTTGTAGGCTTGGTGTGCATAGAGCTATTTTCCATATCCCAATGTATTTTTTAGCGGATAAATGGTAAATTCTAAAGAACAGCATCCTTTTATTTTTATCTTTTTGGATGTTACCGCAAATATGATTACTTTTGCATTGGTTGAATTATTTATGATATGGAGAAGCAAACTTTAGAAACAAAGAAAATAGTGCATAACAACATCAGTTATTTGCAATACGACTTGGCTAAGGATCAAGCCAATACATCTTTCTTTGACATTTCCGACATCAATACAATTAAAGATCTGCGCCAAGAGGGCTTGCAAGAAATGCATTTCCTTAATTTATATTCTATTTTTTGGTTCTACTCAGGTGCAGGAACTCATATTGTAGATTTTGACGAGTACGAAATTGGACAAGGAACGGTTTTCTTCTTATCGCCTAAACGTATCCGCGCATATCGTAACCTCAGCAATGTAGAGGGCGTCGCCATGTGCTTCCCAGAGGATTTCTTGTTGAAAATAGACAATGAGCTACAAGGGAGAATCAAAACCAAAATGTTTTATCCAGCAAACGGATTTGCCCATTGCAAAATATCAGAAGCAGCGAAAGAAAAGATGATGCCCATAGTAAAACTCATGCAAGAAGCCTCGGCTTTACAATACGAAGACAAATCTTTGCAGGCAAGTTATTTTGCTTCGCTGCTGTCGTTGTTGTTGATTGATATGATCAGACTGGGAGAATGGGGTGACTCCTCCTTTTCTAATGTTTCGTCAGATTCTTTTCAAGTGTATGCGAAATTCGTCCAAATGGTCGAAGACTATTACATAGAACACCATGCGGTAAAAGACTACATAGAGAAATTAGGCGTTTCACAAACCACGCTGAATCAGTACACGCAGCAGTATGCAAAAACAACACCGCTTAAAATCATCAATAATCGTATCATATTGGAGGCTAAACGTTTGCTGCGCTATAGCACTACACGGACAAAACAAATCGCTTTCTACTTAGGATTCAAGGATGATTCTTACTTCATAAAACTTTTCAAACGAAACGTAGGAATGTCTCCCGTTGAGTTTCGGGAAAAAGAGAAATAGCCGCCACTTTTTGCTGACGGCGGAGTTTTTTTGACAAAGCTGCAAGTTGGGTGTCCCTGTGTCAATGTGGACAACGGACAACACGTTATACAGAAGAGATCATGGAAATATGCAATTAGCCTTAGCATTATGGCAGAAGTTAGCAAAGGGTGACAGCATTCAAATTCCTACGACTTAATAGCTTTTGGCTTTATTTAACAACGTGATAGTGCAAACTTACGAAAACATATAGTAACTTTGTAAACCAAGAGAGCAAAACTATGTATAGCGTCAAGGATATATCGGAGTATATTGTGGCACTTATTGCTGCTTTTGCCAGTCGTTATGATATGACCGACATGGAAGCATATAAGTACCTAAGCAGGTATGGGGCTATCAAAGTGGCGCACGACTTCTATGACGTGATGCACACGCAACCAATGGACGACATGGTTCAAAGCATGTGGAGTTATTGCAATCGGAAAGGAGGCTCGTTATGATACATGATTGTCAGGGTTGCGAGGCTTTTCTGCCATGCAAATGAAAGAGACGCGTCTGTTTTTATGAGGATTGGAAGGGGATTGATTCCATTTCGTAGGCAGCGTAAACTATAGAAAAAAGTCCGACCTCGCCGCATCTTGGTGACGGGTCGGACTTTTTATTATCATCCCACTTGATAGTCTTTACTTGCCCAGGTGCTCCCCAGGGAGCGTATGCACGCCCTGGCTATACGCCAGCCATGCAGCTCGTCACGCCGAGGGCCGTGGCTATGGCCGTGAGGATCGAGATGGCGGTCTGAATGACGAAGCGCCACAACTGTCTTTTCTTTTCATCCATGATTTTTCTTTCGTTTAAGGGTTTGACAAATGAAGTCTTTTCTCTCATTTCTTTGACAATGTTAGGACATGCTAAGAAGACAACCGATACAACTTTTACCATATTTTACAACCAAGTTTACTTTGTCCACTCAATATCCTCATTGTCATTAGGATAAGTTAAGAAAACAACTAAAACAACCTTTACAACAAGTAACAACGCTTCGCCAGGACATTGCCTCTTCGAGGCCGAAGGTTGCTTGTAGAGAAACAACATTTACAACGCTTCGCCTTGCTTATAAGTAGATACAATTCCAGCAAGGGCATTGTCCCCGCGAAGCTGTTGTTCATTGTTGTTTACCTTGCAGAAGGCTTGTTACACGCATAGCGTGTGTTTGTCCCCCGCGAAGCGTTTGTTCATAGTTGTAAATGTTGTATTTTGTTGTTTTTCCTCCTCTGCAAGGCGTCAAGGGAGAGGACGAGATGGCAAGGGTCGTTCCAACCGTGTGGCGAATTTCCTTTAGTGGGCGCCGTGGGCGGGTGGCCCGTGGGGAAGCCCCTGGGCTTCGCCCTCCCCCTCTTACGCAGGGTTAATCGCCCAGGGTGCCACTGTCCTCGCCGCTACCCTGGTCTCCGCCGCCCGTGGTGGCCGTCTTGAATGAGGCCGTGAGCGTGAGGTCGGAGGTGAGCTTCACCGTGCGCGGGTTCTGCGTGCTGCCGTCGCTCCACTTGTCGAAGGCGAAGCCGGTCTTCGGGGTTGCTCGGACGGTCTGCGTGCTGCCCTCGTCGAAGGTGCCGCCGCCCGAGACGCTGCCCTGGCTCTCGTTGGCCGAACGAACCGTCAGCGTGCGCTTCTTCGTCTGGCCCGTGGCGCCGCCGGGATTCGAGGTGCCGCCGCTGGGGGAACCGCCGCCCGGGTTGCCCGGCGTGACGGGCGCGGAGATATCCACGTTGGTCTTGCCCTCCTTGATGGCCTT
>UMGZ01002024.1_pt1 | contig 13025 bp, 9 predicted proteins | sample 1965421 | NCBI WGS metagenome assembly UMGZ01 (sample SAMEA4836087, study PRJEB28245) | human gut metagenome | biome: gut microbiome; material: fecal sample | place: Denmark | collected 2008
AAAATAAGGTTCTTTTTGCAACGCAGTAATTAACTATAGCCAATCAAATAAAATAAGCATATAATATTCAATGAAATGACATTTGTTTCCTTATGAATAAGTAAAGTAGGCAACATCTTTATTACTACTTTTTCATCAGCAGAAAGCTTTTCAAATAAAGATATTTTTTCCTTGTATTCTATTTTCCCTAGATAAATTTCAGGGCGAGATTGTGATTTAAAACTGTTCATAATGTTGCATTTTAATTTGATATATTTTTTATTTCAAAAGAAGTATCTGAAAGAAATTTTTTTATCCGGCTTTTATCATAACAAAACTCCTCTTCAAAAAACTCTTCTTCATCTGGAATTATTTCTGATGGGATAGAGTCTGATTTATACCAAATGATTTGTCCATTAGATACTTTTTTGTTCATTAGAAAACATATATCATATTTATATTGAAGAATAAAATCTCTTAATCCAATTTCTTCGTTCATGTATGAAATGATATCCATTTTGTTCACAACGATAAAAAGTATAGAACTTGTATTCTCTCTTTTATATACGGAAAGTGCTAAATACAGTAATTTCTCTTTAATATCATAAAATAGAGATACTAAAGGAATACCATAGCTTTGCAAATCTCCGACACGTCGCAGCTGAGAAAACCTATTCTTATTGTTTATTGTTATCCACTTATTCATCATTGTCTAGCATATTTTTAAGTCCAAAATTGGTATCCTGACATTGTCTAAAGTCAAACCCGTCTTTTAATAGGACGTTTACATGCCCCCGTTTATTTACCTCTCCAACAAGAGCATCTTTCTCTGTCAGATTGAATTTAGCTACATATTGTCCGCACCGGTTGATAAATTGAGATTTATGACCTTGTTCCGGTGGGTTATTTTCCTTGATGTCCTTTTTATGCAAACGTTCAATTATTTTCTGATATTCAGTAATGGACGCTTCTTCGCTTATATACATTGACGTTGTACTACGTTCCACTCTTTCTTCTATAGTCAAGTCAATATCTAAATCTTCAAAATTATTATTATAATCTTCTCTGAGAAATGATTGCGGGATAAAATCTCTGCTTGTTACAGGTGATTTAACCCATCTGTATAATGGTCTTGTAGGAGGAGAATAACGTTCTCTTATATATTCTTCACATCCTCGTAAGTTCCCAAAGCAGAAAGAATCTGTGGAAATTGATTTTTTTTGCTTTGAGACACTTTTCTTTTTCTTTTTAGGTTTCTTTGGCTTAGTCATTTTTATATCGCATCTTCATATCGTGCGCCCACAGAGAACCACTCTGAATCCGACTTTACGGATTACACGATATGAAGATGCGAAATGTAGGTTCATAATGGGCAATACAAAGATAAGAAAAAATCCCCAATAAAATGGGGGACTAAATTATATTTTGTATATTTACACCCAATAGGCGGATGCTTACATTTTCCATATATACAATTAAACATAATGCTGATTATAGATTAGTTGTAGATCTTTTATTTAATCAAAGATTCAAAGTTGGGATACAGATTTATGATTTATATATAAAAAATGAGGATGCACATTTGTGCATCCTCATTAATATGGAAGGTTTATTTATTAATAACCTAATTCTTTTTCCAAAGCATCGTATTCAGCTTTGTTCAGTTTCCAGTAGATTCTCAACAGATACTGTCCCCACAACTGTTTGTTGTCCGGCTGCAGTTCTCTTGCTTTTTCGTAATAAGGCTGTGCTTTAGCGAACAATTCTTTTACTTTAGCTTCGCCTTCTGCATACTTAGGATCATCCATAGAAATCTTAGAGTTTTCTTCTTCTACAACCTGACCCGGGAAGAAATAGCAGTCACCGATCTTAGCATTAGCTTCAGCTACGAGTTCACCGTTCTTGGCAATGATGTCGTTGCAGGCAGCGATAGTTCCGTCATAATCTTTCTTTTCATACAACAGAACAGCCTTTACATAGGTGAAGTAAGTTGAAGAAGGATCTTTAGCCAACAGACTGTTGATCTGAGTCAGAGCTTCATCGATTTTACCTTTCTGGATGTAATAATCCATCAGATTTCCAACGAAATAGTTCTGAGAAGGGAATTTTTCTGCACCTTCTTTGATTGTTTCCATCCATTTGGTTGAATCAGGAGTTTCACCCTTGCTGTATGCATCAGCCAGGCACATCAGTGATCTCCAGCCTTCTTCCTTGTGGTTTTTACCCAGAGGAGCATATTTGATTACAGAATTGTTGTCATTCAGAGAATTGGCTGCCATTACAGCATAGTTGGCAATCAGAGGAACCAATGTATCATTCTTAACTTCAGCAACTTCTTCGAACATCGGATTCTGCGGAGTTTCTACGAACAATCCGAAATACTTCAAAGCATCTGCATAGTTTCCTTTGTTGAAAGCATCAGAACCGGCGTTTGTCAATTGAGGACGTACGGTTGCCAGAGACTTAGCCAATTTCTTTCTCAGTTTAGGCTTTTTCAATTCTCCGCTTTTTACTTTAGCCTGTTCTACTTCATCACATTTTATGTAATATTCGAACATCTTAGCCAAACTGTTGTATAATTTAGTTGTATCAGCCTGTCCTCCAGGTAAATACAATTTCATGTTTTCATCGTCATAAATAGACTTCTGAAGGTCTCCGGCCAACTTCCATGTTTCAGGATCGTTTGCTGTAGAAGGATCAACTAAGGCAGGTTCCAGAATGGTTGCTGCTTTGGCAGGATCACTTTTTGCAGATTTTGCTTCTTTCACTACGCTTTCCTGAGCTGATACAGCACATGCGGTGAAGAACAACGCAGCAGTAAATAAAACTTTTTTCATAATCATTTAAAATTTAGTAATACACAAATATTCATTTAGTTTTTGTCTGTCTCGTCTGTTTCCTGAATCATATCATCAGATGGAACTATATCCGGAGTGATGTCTGATGCTGGAGCTGTTTCTTCTCCTTCTGCTACACTTCCCTCCTCTTCTGTCTCTGAAGTAACCTTACATACAGAACCAATCTGATCATTTCGTTTTTCCAAGTCTATCAGACGGACTCCCTGAGTAGCTCGTCCCATGATGCGGACATCTGCTACCTTCAGACGGATGGTGATACCGGACTTGTTGATGATCATCAAATCATTCTCATCCGTAACCGACTTAATAGCTACCAGTTTACCTGTTTTGTCCGTGATGTTCAAAGTCTTGACACCTTTACCTCCACGGTTGGTCTTGCGGTAGTCTTCAATATCGGAACGTTTTCCGTAACCGTTTTCAGAAACAACCATGATGGTTTCTTTCAACGGATCTTTAATGCAGATCATTCCGATAACTTCGTCCTGTCCGTCTTCATCCAGGGTGATTCCGCGCACACCGGTTGCGGTACGTCCCATTTCGCGTACGGCACTTTCATGGAAACGAATGGCACGTCCGTTGCGGTTAGCAATGACGATCTCATTATTTCCATTGGTCATACGTACCTCAATGACGCGGTCATCCTCACGAATTGTAATAGCATTTACACCATTCTGTCTTGGTCTTGAATATTGTTCAAGCAAGGTTTTCTTGATTACACCATTCTTGGTACAGAACAAGACATAGTGGCTATTGATAAATTCAGTATCATTTAAGTTCTTGACGCGCAGATAAGCAGTTACCACATCATCAGCGTCAATATTCAGCAAGTTCTGGATCGCACGTCCTTTGGAAGTCTTGTTTCCTTCAGGAATTTCATAAACCTTGAGCCAGTAGCATTTACCCTTCTGTGTGAAGAAGAGCATTGTGTTATGCATGGTGGCAGGATAAATATGTTCAATAAAGTCTTCGTCGCGTGTCTCACTACCCTTTGAGCCTACGCCGCCACGGTTCTGGGCACGGAACTCAGACAACGGAGTACGCTTGATATATCCCAGATGTGAGATTGTGATGACCATCTCATCATCGGCATAGAAATCTTCCGGATTGAATTCTTCAGAAGCATAGACGATTTCAGAACGGCGCTTGTCGCCATATTTTTCTTTTACCTCGATCAGCTCGTCCTTGATAACCTTCTTACAAAGCTCTTCGTTAACCAGAATTTCTTCGAAATAAGCGATCTGCTTCATCAGATCCTCATATTCAGCATGCAGCTGATCCTGCATCAGACCAGTCAACTGACGCAAACGCATTTCTACGATTGCACGTGCCTGCACTTCCGACAGCTGGAAGCGTTCCATCAGGTTCGTGATAGCTTCATTCGGAGTCTTGGCAGCCCGGATGATCCGGATTACTTCATCGATATTGTCGGAAGCAATGATCAGACCTTCCAGAATATGTGCGCGTTCTTTTGCTTTGCGCAAGTCATACTGAGTACGGCGGATGATTACTTCGTGACGGTGTTCTACGAACAGCTGGATCAAATCTTTCAGATTCAGCAATTTTGGGCGTCCGTGAACCAGGGCAATGTTGTTTACGCCAAAAGAAGTCTGCAGCGCTGTCATCTTGAACAGTTTGTTCAATACAACGCTGGCATTTGCATCGCGTTTCACATCGATGACGATACGCATACCTTCACGGTCTGATTCATCGTTGACGTATGAAATACCATCAATCTTCTTTTCGTTGACCAGAGAAGCGATGCTTTCAATCAATTCTTTCTTGTTGACGTTATAAGGAATCTCGTTAACAACAATCTTGTCATGTGTCGGATGCGATTCGATTTCAGCCTTGGCACGCATGATCACACGTCCCCTACCGGTTTCGTATGCATCACGTACACCGCTGATACCGTATATATAGCCTCCGGTCGGGAAATCGGGAGCCTTGATGTACTGCATCAGGCCGTCAATATCGATTTCGTTATTGTCAATGTAAGCTACACAGGCATCTATTACTTCTGATAAATTGTGAGTCGGCATATTGGTAGCCATACCTACGGCAATACCCGAAGCACCGTTTACAAGCAAATTCGGGATGCGGGTCGGCATGACAACCGGTTCCTGCAGAGTATCATCGAAGTTGTTCTGGAAATCAACCGTTTCCTTATACAAATCCTGCATCATGTCCTCTCCGATTTTCTTCAGTCGGGCTTCGGTGTATCGCATGGCAGCAGGGCTGTCACCATCAACGGAACCGAAGTTTCCCTGGCCGTCTACCAGCGGATAACGCATAGCCCAGTCCTGAGCCATACGGACCAGTGCTCCGTATACGGATAAATCTCCATGAGGATGGTATTTACCCAATACTTCACCGACGATTCTTGCAGATTTTTTGTAAGGTTTGTCAGACGTATTACCCAGTTCCATCATTCCATAAAGGATTCGGCGATGTACAGGCTTGAAACCGTCTCTGACATCCGGGAGGGCGCGTGCAACAATTACTGACATGGAGTAATCGATGTACGACGACTTCATTTCCTCTTCGATGTTGATTTTTATAATTCTGTCTTGTTCTTGCATTTAAAAAACTATTAATTATACATCTCTCTCTGGTTTGCTAAAAACCATGCTAAAGTACGACTTTTACCCGAGATACGAAACATTTCTATCAAAAAAGTGTTCCTGTTTAAGTTTTTTCTTCATTCTTCGTCTTTTTGGGGGCAGAAACAGACTGATGTGGCATACATTTTGTTAAATAGAATGAGAGATTCGTTATATGTTAATTATATAATGTATATTTGCAGTGATATAAGGAGAAAAGATTATATATGGACAATCAGTTTACACAACGAGTATCCGAAATTTTATTGTTCAGCAAAGAAGAATCCGACCGGCTGGGAAACAACTATGTCGGTACAGGACATTTGTTGCTGGGTATTATCCGGGAAGGAGACAATAAAGCTGTAAGCATCCTGCAGAGTCTTTATGTAGATCTTAAAAAGTTGAAACTCATACTGGAAGACGAGTTGAGAGGACAAGTTGCCTCTCCGGTGAGGGAAAACTTTTTCGGAAGCGACAAGGATCTGGACAAGAAAGCCTCCAAGGTGATGAAGCTGAGCATTCTGGAAGCGAAATTGCTGAAGAGCCCGGAAGTGGATACTGAACATGTATTATTGGCGATTATGAAAGATAATGAAAATAAAGCAGCAGAGATACTGGAAAGTCAGGAAGTGACATACCGGAAGGTGATGGACCGGCTGGTACCCCACAAGGAGGAGCCGAAGGACGGTCTGGATTTCGGAGAGGAAGATGAGGATGAAGATGATGGCATCCGCCGCCGCAGGCCGGATGAAGGCAATATGTCTTACCGTTCGGAAGGACAGCCGGTTGCCGGTACCAAGCAGCAGAAGTCCAGTAAGGATACACCTGTCCTGGATTCATTCAGTACAGACATGACGAAGGCGGCCGAGGAAGGCAAGCTGGATCCGGTAGTCGGACGTGAAAAGGAAATCGAACGTCTGGCACAGATTCTGAGCCGCCGTAAGAAGAACAATCCGATTCTGATCGGTGAACCGGGTGTCGGAAAGTCTGCCATTGTAGAAGGTCTGGCCATGCGGATTGTTGAAAGAAAGGTGTCACGCATCTTGTTCGACAAGCGTGTTGTTGCTCTGGATATGACAGCAGTGGTTGCCGGAACAAAGTATCGCGGCCAGTTTGAAGAACGGATCCGTTCCATTCTGAACGAACTGAAGAAGAATCCGGATATCATTCTTTTTATAGATGAGATTCATAATATTGTGGGAGCCGGATCAGCAGCAGGCTCTATGGATGCTGCCAATATCCTGAAGCCCTCTCTGGCCCGTGGTGAGATTCAATGTATCGGAGCTACGACTCTGGACGAATACCGTCAGAATATAGAAAAGGACGGAGCACTGGAACGTCGTTTCCAGAAAGTGATGGTCGAGCCGACCACACCGGAAGAAACATTGCAGATCCTGAAGAATATCAAGGAAAAGTATGAAGAGCATCATTGCGTGAATTATACGGATGAAGCACTGGAAGCATGTGTCAAATTGACAGACCGGTATATTTCAGACCGTAATTTCCCTGACAAGGCGATTGATGCCCTGGATGAAGCCGGTTCACGGGTTCATCTGACCAATGTTTCCGTTCCGAAGGAAATCGAAGAACAGGAAAAGCTGATCGAAGAAGCCCGCAAGCATAAGAACGAGGCAGTCAACTTGCAGAACTTTGAGCTGGCAGCCAGTTTCCGTGATCAGGAAAAGAATTACATGAATCAGCTGGAGGTCATGAAACGCGAATGGGAGGAAAATCTGAAGCAACAGCGTGAGACTGTAGATGCTCCTCAGATAGAGAATGTTGTATCCATGATGTCAGGAGTTCCTGTCCAGCGTATGGCTCAGGCCGAAGGAATAAGACTGAAAGGCATGAAAGAAGAACTGAAGTCCAGAGTCATCGCTCAGGATAAGGCCGTGGATACTTTGGTAAAAGCCATTCAGCGCAGCCGGGTTGGTCTGAAAGATCCGAACAAGCCGATTGGTACGTTCTTGTTTCTGGGACCGACCGGTGTCGGAAAAACCCATCTGGCAAAGGAGCTGGCCCGTCAGCTTTTTGGAACGACCGATGCCATGATCCGTATTGACATGAGTGAGTATATGGAGAAATACTCTGTCTCCCGTCTGGTCGGAGCGCCTCCGGGATATGTCGGTTATGAAGAAGGCGGACAGCTGACAGAGAAAGTGCGCCGTCGTCCCTACTCCATCGTGTTGCTGGACGAAATAGAGAAAGCCCACTCTGATGTGTTCAATCTGTTGCTTCAGGTAATGGATGAAGGACGGCTGACGGACAGCAACGGACGGACTGTGGACTTCAAGAATACGGTGATCATTCTGACTTCCAATATCGGTACGCGCCAGTTGAAGGAGTTTGGCAAGGGAATCGGGTTTGCAGCCCAGTTGCGGACCGATGACAGTGAATATTCCCGGAGCGTCATTACAAAGGCTCTGAACAAGTCGTTTGCTCCGGAATTTATCAATCGTCTGGACGAGATCATTACGTTTGATCAGTTGGATGTAGAAGCCTTGTCGAAGATTATAGATATAGAACTGAAGAGATTGTATCAGCGTATGGAATCAATCGGTTACAAGCTCCGGATTGATGATGATGCCAAGCGGTATGTAGCAGAGAAAGGCTATGACGTTCAGTTTGGTGCCCGTCCGTTGAAACGTTCCATTCAGAGTAATCTGGAAGACGGACTGGCAGAACTGATCCTGAATGAAGAGCCGCAGAATGGTGATGTCATTCATGTCAGCCTTAAGCCTTCCGGAGACGGATTGCAGATGAAGATTGAACGATGATTCGACTTGTTTTTGTCAGATCATCAGATTTATAAAATAAAAACTCGGTCGCTGGATAACGGTGACCGAGTTTTTTTTCAACGGAGTTTATGCGACTGACAAAATGGCGGAATACCCCTTATGGCATTTCTTTTGCATGTGTACGCTGTGAAAAAATATCAATGTATCATCATTAAAACGTATAAATATATGCAGAAAGGTAATATTGGGGTAACTACAGAAAACATATTCCCCATCATCAAGAAATTCTTGTATAGTGATCATGAAATCTTCCTTCGTGAATTGGTTTCAAATGCGGTAGACGCTACCCAGAAACTGAAGACGCTGGCTTCCAAAGGAGAGTTTAAAGGCGAACTCGGTGACCTGACCATCCAGGTGAAGGTAGACAAGGAAACCATTACCATTTCCGACCGTGGTCTGGGACTGACTGCCGAAGAAATCGACAAATACATCAATCAGATCGCTTTCTCCGGCGCCAACGATTTTCTGGCTAAATATAAAGATGATGCCAATGCGATCATCGGACATTTCGGACTGGGATTCTATTCTGCCTTTATGGTAGCAAAGAAAGTGGAAATTGTCACCAAGTCTTATCGTGAGGATGCAAAGGCCGTGAAATGGACTTGTGACGGAAGTCCTGAGTTTACGCTGGAAGATGCTGAAAGAGCAGATCGCGGTACCGATATTATTCTGTATGTGGACGATGACTGCAAAGAATTCCTGGAAGAATCACGTATTCAGGCCTTGTTGAACAAATACTGCCGCTTCCTGGCTGTGCCGGTAGCGTTTGGAAAGAAGAAAGAATGGAAAGACGGCAAGCAGGTGGAGACAGATGAATGGAATGTCGTTAACGATACTTGCCCGATCTGGACCAAGAAACCGAGCGAACTGAAGGATGAGGATTACAAGAAGTTCTACCGTGATTTGTATCCGATGTCTGATGAGCCGCTGTTCTGGATTCATCTGAATGTGGACTATCCGTTCAATCTGACCGGTGTGCTCTACTTCCCGAAGATCAAGAGCAACATCGACTTGCAGAAAAACAAGATCCAGCTCTATTGCAATCAGGTTTATGTAACTGATTCAGTGGAAGGTATTGTGCCTGACTTCCTGACTTTGCTTCACGGTGTGATCGACTCACCGGATATTCCGTTGAATGTATCCCGTTCATATCTGCAGAGTGATTCAAATGTGAAGAAGATCTCGACTTATATCACCAAGAAGGTAGCCGACCGTCTGCAGTCGATCTTCAAGAACGACCGTCAGGAGTTCGAATCCAAATGGGATGACCTGAAGATCTTCATCAATTACGGTATGCTGACGCAGGAAGACTTCTATGAAAAAGCCAATAAATTCGCTTTGTTCAAGGATACGGACAGCAAGTATTATACTTTTGAGGAATATCAGACTCTGATCAAGGATAACCAGACTGACAAGGACGGCAATCTGATCTATCTGTATGCAAACAATGCAGATGAGCAGTACACTTATATTGATGCAGCCAAGAACAAGGGCTATAATGTCCTGCTGATGGACGGACAACTGGATGTCCCGATGATCAACATGCTGGAACAGAAACTGGAAAAGAGCCGTTTCACCCGTGTGGACAGTGATATCATTGACCGTCTGATCGTGAAGGAAGATGCTCATGGTGAAGAACTGGCTGAAGACAAGCGTCAGACCTTGTCTACCCTGTTTAGCGGACAGCTGCCGAAAGTTCAGAAAGTAGAATTCCATGTAGAAACCCGTGCCATGGGTGAAACTTCTGCTCCGATCGTGATCACACAGGCTGAATATATGCGTCGTATGAAGGATATGGCCAGCATCCAGCCGGGCATGAGCTTCTATGGTGAAATGCCGGATATGTACAGTCTTGTGCTGAACAGCGACCACAAGCTGGTTAAGCAGGTACTGGAAGATGCCGAATCTGCCTGTGCAGAACAGCTGGTTCCCGTTGAATCAGAAATTGCCATGCTGACACTTCGTCAGAAAGAACTGCAGAAAGCTCACGAAGGCAAGAAGGATGAAGAAATCCCTGTTGCAGAGAAAGACGAACTGAAGGATGTGGAAAAGAAACTGGACGACCAGAAGCAGCAGAAGAACAATATTCTCAACACATATGCTGCCGGCAATAAGGTAGTTCATCAGCTGATCGACCTGGCTCTGTTGCAGAACAACATGCTGAAGGGTGAAGCTTTGACGAACTTCGTAAAACGCAGCATTGACCTGATCGGATAAGCGAAAGTACTTAATCACATAAAATAAAGAAAGCGCATCCCGGGAGTACCGCCGTAAGGCAGTCTCCCGGAGATGCGCTTCTTTTTTTCAGGGGAAGAAGTTTTTAATGCAATATGATTTTATAAAGTGCTTTTTTGTGTTTACATTTGCAAATAAATACAAATGTTATACGGAAATGTTGTTCAACTCTATAGAATTTTTAATTTATCTTCCTGTCGTATTTTTGCTTTACTGGTTTGTATTCAAACCTTTACGCTGGCAGAATCTGTTTGTAGTAATAGCAAGTTATGTTTTTTACGGTTGGTGGGACTGGCGTTTCCTGTTACTCATTGCCTTAACGACCTTTTGCAGCTATATGAGTGGCATACTTTTGGACCGCAATGAAGGAAATAGAAAAAAGCAGAAATGGATTAGTGCCGGTAACATAATATTGAATCTGGCAATTCTCTGTGTTTTTAAGTACTGCAATTTCTTTGGTGAGAATCTGGCAATCCTGTTAAGTGCTTTAGGATGGGAGGCAGACTGGGTAACTCTGGATATTTTGCTTCCTGTGGGTATCAGTTTCTATACATTTCAAGCATTGAGTTATACGATAGACGTTTATCAACATAAGATAAAGCCTACTTATGATATTGTTGCATTCTTTGCTTTTATCAGTTTTTTCCCGCAACTTGTGGCCGGACCTATTGAACGGGCCACAAACTTGCTTCCGCAGTTCTTGAAAGTACGCAGTTTCTCATATGAGCAAGCGGTTGATGGAATGCGTCAGATTTTATGGGGATTATTTAAAAAAATGGTTGTAGCTGATAACTGTGCCATAGCAGTAAACTCCATTTTTGCTGACTACCAAAGTTTGGACGGTTCTCATTTGCTTTTAGGGGCGATATTTTTTACTTTTCAAATTTATGGAGACTTTTCCGGTTATTCTGACATTGCAATCGGTACAGCCAGACTTTTCGGGATTAATTTGATGCGCAACTTTAATTATCCGTATTTTTCTAGAGATATTGCAGAGTTCTGGCGCCGTTGGCATATTTCTCTGACCACATGGTTTCGTGATTATATCTATTTCCCGCTTGGGGGAAGCAGATGCAGCAAATGGAAAACCATGCGCAATACAGCCATTATTTTTCTTGTCAGTGGATTCTGGCATGGAGCTAACTGGACGTTTGTATGCTGGGGGGCCTATCATGCTTTTCTTTTTTTTCCTCTGTTACTTTTAGGGAAAAACCGGAAATACACGGATGTTGTAGCGAAAGATCGTTTACTACCTTCTGTCAAGGAAGTTTTTCAGATGCTTATAACTTTTATGCTTGTTGTGATCGGTTGGATAATATTTAGGGCAGAAACCATTCATCAGGCATGGGATTACATTGTCTGTATGGTTACAAAATTTCATTTTTCCATGCCTGCACATGGAAAAGATCCTCTGATATATATTGCGATCCTTCTAATAATAGAATGGTTGCAGCGCCAAAAGCAATTTGGGTTACAGCTTGAAGAGAAAGGTATTTTCCGGCATCGGGCTGTTCGTTGGACTATTTATTACATTGTCTTTATTGCTACATTTCTACTAGCCGGGAAACAAGAAGAATTTATTTATTTCCAATTTTAACCAGAAAATAAAATGAAGAAATTTCTTTCTTATGTAGGAATCTTTTCTTTGTCGCTGATTCTATTAGCCGGAGGAATAGAATATATGTTGCGTCAGGTACCTAATCCCCTGGCCTATAAGCGGTGTTTACTGGAAAAGAATACACTTAACCTCAAAACTCTGATTATTGGAAGTTCTGTGGTTAATTGTAGTATTAATCCTGTTTTCCTGTCGGATAGCACATATAATCTGGCAATTTCAGGAGAATGGTTCCGCTTTAATCAAGCTTTGTTAGAAAAGCATATTGATAAAATGCCGAGTTTGAAGTTTGTGATTTGGGGAATTTGCTTTCATTCATTATGGACTGATGATTGTGAGGAGGTGGATGAAAGTAGTCTTATAAATCACAAGATTTATATGGATATAACTCGTGAAGAGGATTATTTTCATAATGTGGAGTTACCCTATCTTGGCTCGTTAGCTTTACGTAAATGGTCAAAATATTATATTCAGAGAAAGCCGACAGTGTTTTGTGATTCTCTTGGACTAGATCATAGTTACGATCATATTTACAAAAGTGCCAGATGGCTGGAAGATATTCCGCGTATGGTGAGAAACCAGCATAAACCTATACTGGCAGATAAAGATAGTAAACTTTATCAGAGCAATATCTGCCGTATGCATAAAGTTGCCGAGTTGTGCCATAAACGTGGGATACATCTTTATCTCGTAATGCCGCCTGTTCATCCGGAATACTACCGGCTGGCAGACAAAAAGCAATTGGAGTTAATCCGTAAAGCTGTTGCTGAGGTAGTTTCCTGTTGGGATAATGTCAGTTCCCATGAGTATTTTGACGACTGTCGCTTTACGGATGACGATTTTTATGATGGAAACCATCTGAATTCTGATATTGGGGCAAAAAAGTTCAGTACAATATTACAATAGTTCGTTAAATTTTCCAGGCCCTAAGCGGCCCTGG
>UMGZ01005832.1_pt1 | contig 13024 bp, 17 predicted proteins | sample 1965421 | NCBI WGS metagenome assembly UMGZ01 (sample SAMEA4836087, study PRJEB28245) | human gut metagenome | biome: gut microbiome; material: fecal sample | place: Denmark | collected 2008
TGAACACGCGGAAACAGGCGTCCATGCTCTGGCAAAGGGTGAAGTCCTTGAAGTCGTCCGAATAGCCCATGGCCTTCTGGCACTCCGCGAAGGAGTAACACACCACGGGCTTGTTTACCGCCGCCGCCGGATCCTCTGCCAGGTGGATCGGCGCGGTGCCGAAGATAACCTGCAGGCCCGCCGTTCCCTGGCGCGGTGTGGTCAGGCTGGTTTCCTGCTCCTGGTTATACACACCATGGTTATATGCCATTGTTCATCCCTCCCATTAGGTCTTTCCCTGCGCGGCCTGATACAGGGTATAAATGCGGCCGGACTTCTGGCGCAGTTGGCGCATGGCCTCCGGCAGTTCCTCCAGGGGCACGATCAGGGCGGCCAGGATCTTGTTTTTCTCCGTCGCCTCTTTCAACCCCTGCGGGATCCCGTTGTTGTACGCGGTGTACTGCCTGGCCACGCCTCGAATGGACGGCCCGCAGTACACCACCGTGCCGGCGGCCTCCGCCGCCTTTCTGGTCGTTTTCTTGGTCATATAAATGGCACCTCCTGGCGCACCGCTGGCGCCTCAAATTTCAGCGACATAGCCCCGAAATAATAGGGGTGTGTGTCGTCCTGTTGTGTGACCCACTTGATTGGGAACTTGATGGCATACGGGCCGCCCGCCGCTCCGCCGCTGTCCGGCTTGATCCTCACAAGCGGGTTTTTCGCATACCGCCCATAAATTTCCTGGATGATGTGCAGCACGTCCCGGTATCCTTGGCGGTTCGGGTTGTTGTCATAGACGCAGATCACCAGGATCAGGTCTACCTCCTGGGCACTGTTCGCGTCCGGTATGTTCCCTTCATTGGTCCGCACGATGATGTACGGCTCCGGGATCTCCTCGGTCCGGTCCTCGGTTTCGTCCATGCCCTCAATGATCGGGAGGTCCTGGGGGTAAACCCGGATCGGCCGCCTGTCCCCGGCGGAACTGGGGAGGGTCTGCCCCTCGAACAGGTCCGCCAGGTCTGCCACAATGGCGTCCTGCAAAAATTCCGGTGTCGTGGTGTTCGCCTCCTTGACTTTTTGCCGCTTTTCGTGGTAAATTCTTGTTGTGGTAATAATGCGAAAATAGTGGTAATACTCTGTACGAAAGGGTGTGTTAAAATGCCGGTACAACTCGATCTTTGGTCCATTTCTCCGCCTGTTTCTTCCCGCCCCGTTGGCAGTACAAACGATCCAGACGCTTTTGGGTGTTGCTCTCGGTATCGTTCCTGTTCTGCTGCCGAAAAGTGCTTAATTCCTGGCCTTGACTATTCCGCCCATTGTTCTTATCGAAAAAACCTGGAGGCCGGCCGGATTTTCTACGGAAAAAACTCTTGCGGGTTCTCTGCGGACCGCTATTGTTCGCTATGCTCTGCCGTCGGCGCTCTGCCGGATGGCGCCCGGCTGGCGCTTGACAGCCTGGTGGTTGATTTCTGCGAATACCGGCGCGGAATCTCCTCCGTCGTCGTCCGCTCCGTATTCTTTTCTGATCTGGCTGGGCTTTCCCTTTTCGATTTTTCCCCGCTTGGCCCCATGTTTCCACGTCTGTGCGGCTATCGGCAGTTGCTCTCCTCCGTTACAGAAAACCCCTCCTATGGCCCCTTGTTTCGCCGGGCACAGGAGGCCGGGGCCGGCTCAAAACCCGGTCCGAAAACGAAAGAATTTCTGTCCGATTGGTTGAACCATGCCGGGGTGCCTTTACGGGATGAACTTTCTGCGCCGTACCTCTTGGCGTCCATACGGTCAGACGCTCTTTCATATCTGGAAGAACTGTACCATGATACTTTGGCCGCGTCCTATGATGGCCGCATATACGCTCGTTCTCCTCTTGCGGAGGATGGTTTTTTGTCCAGTGCGGACTACGAAAGAGAGGAACTGCGCCGGATCTCTCTTTCCCATGGGTATTCCCCGGAGGAAAAAGCCGGCCTTTCAGCCCCGCTCCTGGAGGCCCAGGCAGCCCGATTCCGCTCTACAAATAAGGGGGGCGGCTCCGTATGACCTTTGGACCTTTTGAGATTCCGGAGGAGGAACTGCTGGAGGCTTGCAAGCGTCTGGAACGTGCCCAGGCGATTTCCCCGGGGGCTGTTCTCTCCTTTGATGTTTCGGCCCGCTCGATGGTTATTCAAGGGTCGGACGGGTGCCTTTATCATGTCCGCCTTGATGGGTGCGAATGTGTAGACTACGAACGCCGGCAACTTCCGTGCAAGCATATTTACCGCCTGGCTCTTGATCTTGGTTGTAAATTTCCAGAGGCCCCGGCGTTTGATCCTTACCTTGCCGCTGAATACGATATTTCGGAGGACCTGGACCGTTTGCGTCGGCGCTGGGTTTCCGGTCAACTTACCCTGGCGGCGTACTCGAAATGTGTTGACGCGCTCCGCAGTTCTGCCGCAAAGGCAAAACACCGTCGGGGTCGCCCCAAAAAACAATGATTTATGCGCTTTGTCGGATTGCCTTTGCAATCCGTTTGTCGATCTCATAGTCCAGGACCATGTAAAGCATGGCCCTGGCCTTTTCCTGCACATCTTCACTCCCCATCATGCTGGGGACGGACGGCCCCGTTAGGACCTTGATCCTGGTCATATCGGGCCACTGTCCGCGGCGCGGCATACCGTATTTGTCCACGCGGTCCGCCGCCCCGCTCGTTGTGTAGGTTTCCCCGGGCCGCCGCTGTGCGATTGCCAGGTGCCCGCTCCTGAACTGCACTTCAAACGCAGGCGCCCCGTCCCGCTCCAGCAGTTTCGCCCCGCCGGCTCTCTTGATCTTCGCCTTTACGCCCCGGCCGCCGGGCGAAGTCAGGAAGTCCACCAGGTCATTTACCGGGCCTTTTGACCGGATCACCGCCTCGATTTTCCCCGGCTTTGCCGTCTGGAGCGTCGGGGCACCTTTTTTCCGGTCTTTCAGTATGCTTTCGTTGATGGTATAGACGCCGGCCGTGTCCTTCGTGATCTGCTTTCGGACCTTTCTGGCCGCCGCGTTGATAGAAAGGCGCAACACGTCCGGCGCCTTTACTGCCAGCCACTCCAGCCTTTGGGCGATCTGTTCGATTTCCGCCTGGGTGTCAACTTCAATATGGATCATGTACGGTTCGCCTCGATCTCAATGGTCAGCATACCGGCCGCGTCGTCCGCCTGCACCACGCGGTACTCCCGGCCGTCCAGGTTCAGGCGCTTTCCGGACGGTGGGCGGCCTCCATAGTCGGCTTTTGCCACATAGAGCAGCCGCCGCACCCGGTAGATCCCATCCGAATGGACTCCGCCCCGGGCCGCGTCCCGCTCCAGCAGGGCGTCGTCGTCCACCACCGCGTCCATTTCCCGGCCGTCAATGGTATGGGTGTCTGCAAACTCCATCCGGTTCAGGAATACGCCGTGAATATCTCCAGCCACACAGTCCTTGAAGGTGGGGGCGCCCATTACAGGGCACCCCCGGTTTTATCCTCCGCGGGTGCGTACACTTCCGCCGCCGTGATGGTGGCGATCAGGTCCGCTTTGGTCTTGTCCTTGGAAATATCCAGTCCCATGTCCTTGGCTAGGCGCTCCAGGTCCGCCTTTTTCATGTCCTCCAGGTCCTCGGGGTCAAGGTGGCCGGAGATCGTCCCGCCTCCCTCGTTTTTACCCTCTCCCGTCGGCTCCGGCTTGTTCTGTGCGCCGTTCTCCGGCTCCGGGGCCTGGGATACCCCCACGGCCTTCCGGCCGTCCTGGGGCGGCTCCAGGTCCTCCGCGCCGTCCCATTTTGCGCTTTTGTTTCTCAGCCACGCCTCCACCATGTTGGCGTCGTCACCGGGCAGGCGGTCTCCGGTCTGATACATGCGGCCCCGGTATAGGATCGGCATTGCCGCGATCAGTTTCTTCATGTCCGCCCCTCCTTTAGCCCAGCAGTTTCACCAGCACCGTGGCGTCGCTCGAACCGGCCTCCGCGACGGCCCATCCTGCGGGAGTGTTGGCGCTTTCTGCGTCGTCGGTCGTGATTTTCTTTGCGGCCTTGTCCCAGTAAAGGGCCTGGCCCACCGTCACGGCCCCGGTGGCTTTTGGGATCTCGAACACGCCCACGATGTGGACGGTTCCGGTTTCTCCGGCCGGGATGTCGTCCCCGGCCACGCCGATCCGAGTGGCCAGATCCACCACGTCGCCGTTTGCTAGGGCGTCCGTGGCGGTGTAGTCGATGGCCTCGCCTCTCTGCCAGTATTTCGCGCTCATATCCGCTTTACCTCCTTACTGCCTTACAACGTGATGGCGGTTCCGGGGTTCTTGGCAATGCCGCGGAAGTCCACGGCGGTGATACCCCAGTCCAGCCAAATGTCCCACACATAGCCCAGTTGTCCGGCCACCTCCATACGGCGAATGGTCGGGACCTCCTGGCCGTTCAGGTAATCCACCTGGATGGACCTGGCATAGGATTTGTCACCCACCACGAACCAGGGGGCTGCGCTCTTGCCTGCCAGGGCGTTCAAGGTTCCTTCCTCCACCACCTGCAAGCGGTTTCTGTACTGATACAGGGCGTTTGCGGTGTGGCTGCCAATCCCGTCCACGTCGATCTGCGCGGTTTCCAGGATCTGCGACATAAGGAACCCATACCCCACGGGCACGATGATATATCGGGGCTGTACCATAATGCTTTCCCCGAAGGGGTCAGTCTGGTTCAGCAGTTTCAGCATAATGGCCTGGAGGGTTTCAATAGAGGGGGCCGCGCCGGTAGCGATCAGGTTGCTGTGCGCGTTGTCGAACAGGGCCACACCGTCGAAAATAGCGGGGTTGTTGTAGAGGATGGAATACACCTGCTTGTTGATCGTCCGCTTGGCCGCCGCCGCGTACATGCCGGGCACCTGCGTGATGAAACCCACGTCGTCGTTGATAAACGCCTCACGGGTCATAGAGAACTGGCGCCCATAGGTGCCCACCTTGCGCTGGGGCAGAAGGTCCGTCTTGGGGGTGTCGTGTTTCAGTTCGCCGCCCTCACCCACAGGCAGGAACTCACCGGCGCCGCCGGCCAGATACTCATGGTCCTTGGTTGGCTTAAAGTCGCTTACGCTGCCCTTGGTGGTCCACACCTGGAACGTGGTGGGCACGGCCTGGTATCTCTGTACGATGGCCTTGCGGATCGTGTTGTCCAGGATCGCAGGGAAGGCCGCCGTGGGGTTGAAAAACTGGCGCTGTGCCATGTTCCACAGGTCATCCTTGGACATGCGAAGGAGGGAGGCCGTGGTGCCCAGGCCCTCCCGGGCCATGCACTCAATGGCCAGATCCCGCAGGGACAGGCCCCGCATTTGCTCCGCGTCGTCCGCGGGCCGCTCCACCTCGATCCCGCTGCGCAACAGCAGGGCGTCCGTGGCCGCCTGGCGGAAGTTGTCCCGCTCCCCGTCCTCGGACATTCTGGCGCCCACGGGGCCATTATGCTTGATCAGGAAGTCCACGGCCGCCGCCCGCACGGTGTCCATGCTGGCGCCAGTTCGGATATACTCTACCGGGTCCATTCCGGTCTGGCGGCAAAGTGCCATAATGTCGGCGGTGCGCTGCCGCTCTGCCTGGATGGCCCGCTGGGTGTCGTTCACGTTGCCCTGGGGGGTGCCTGCCTGGCCACCCTCGGCACCGCGCTCACCGCCAGTAGGCTGGCCGCCCTCGGCACCGCGCTCACCTCCGGCAGGCTGGCCGCCCTCGGCGTCGATCACGGTCTGGCAACGGTCAAACTCGGCCTGCTCCTCGGCAGTCAGTTCCCGGCCCTCGTTGCGGGCCAGGGTCACAAGTTCCTGCTGGCGGGCAAGGGCTTTCTGCAGTTCGTTCATGGTTTTTCTTACCTCCTGTTGTTGATCAGATTTCTGTTTGCTTGGATCTGCCGTTCATACACGGACAGGGGGGCGGATCTGCCTTCGTCGGCTCGGCCCACGCCCACCGTGGGATCCGCCGGCACGGATACAATGGATACTTCCATGGGGGTCCACCGCCGGGCGATCTGGCAAGGCCCGGTAAACCGTCCATCTGCGGACTGTTTCCCGGCCACTACTTCCTCCCAGGCGTCCACGCTGTACCGCACGGACGTGGTTTTCAGTGTGCCGGATTTCACTTTCCCGAAGATTTTTTCGGCGTCGTCGTCCGTGTCGAACTCCACTTCCGCCATTCCCCGGTGGTTTTCCACCCATGCGCGGATCACCTTGCCCACCACCCGGTCGGTGTTGTGGTTGAACAGGAGGACGCCCACGCTGTTCAGGCGCTCCAGGTCCACCGCGTTCTCCCCGTGGTCCAGGATCTCCATGCCGAACCAGCGCCGGTATGGCTCCTCACTGGAAAAACTGATCGTGCGGCGGCGGCTCTCCTGTCCTTCGTCCTCCCGGGTTAGGACCTGCCCCATGCTCCTGGTGCCGTGGTCCTTATCCCTGGGGCGGTTGCCCGCCGACGTTCTGCTGTGCTGCTGTTCCGGTCCCAAAAATTACACCCCCCATCTCAATTCCTTTTTCCCGGCCGTACTCCAGGACCTCCGCGGTTTCGTCGATGGCCTGGCGCCAGTCCTTGCCGCGCTCGGCGCAAACGTCCTGGAAGGTCTTTTGCCCCGATTGCATGGCCGTTTTGTCGGCGGTGCTTTCCTTCGCCGGGTCGATCCACTTTTTCGGGGACTTCACCCAGGCGTGGGCCATGTACTCCGCCTTCCTATCCCAAAAACCGGGGAAGTCGATCACCCCGGATAGATAGCAGGAAATTATAAATTGCTCGTACACCTCGGACATGAAGGCCGTCAGCAGTTCCACGTCCTCCGCATAGGTATCTTCGTCCTCGATTGCGTTTTGACGGGCGGAGGAGTAGGTGGCCCCACTCATATCGCGGGAAACTGCCTCATAACTCAACCCCTGGCCCGCCCCGATCAGCCCTTGCTGGGTTTTCAGGAAGGCCGTGGCGTCTGTCGCCGCCCCCTTCGGGTCCACCACCTGGGCTTCGTCTCCGGCGCCCATTTCCATGATCATACCAGGCCCCAGTTTCTTCCCGGAGTAGTCCACCCGGCCGTCCGGCCCCCGGACCCCGGACCGCCCCAGGCCGGTCCCCGTTGGTATGGTCTTTTTGATCAGCACCGCCAGGCAGGCCGCGATCCGCTCCTTGACGGATACCGCGTTTATAAACTCGTTCACGTCCCGCACCCTGGTGATTGTGGGGGCCATGTCCGACATTTCCCGTATCTGGCTGGGGCGGTGCTTTGTTTTCAGGAAATAGGCGTCCTTTGCGTCGATATACACCGGGTCCAGCAGGCGCCAGCCTTCAATGTCATATTGCTGGATCCAGTATCCCACCGGCCGCCGCCAGGCGTTATATTCAATCCCGCCCACAACTCGGTTTCCTCGGTGCCGCGGCTCGGTCCGTGACAGGTCCAGTTCGTCCACCTCAATGGCTTGCAGTTTGAACGGTACCAGGCCGCCGGGGGTGTGGCGGAACAGGAACAGGATCCCGCCGTCTATCCTCTTTCGTTCCTCCGCCATGCGTAGAATCTGCGTGAAGGACTGTTCCCCGGTCACGTCGCAATTTCTGGCCTTGCACCAGCGACGCCAAATGGTTTCTATTTCCCGGTTTAGTTTATCGTCCCTGGTTTTGGCCCGCAGGGTGTAGCCCTTGCCCACCACGTTCCGCTTGTAGGCCAGGACCACGGCCTGGGCAATATCGCTGTTTCGTTCCAGGTCCCGGGCGCGGGCGCGTATCACGTCCCGGCTGTGCCGGTCGGTGGTTTCCGCGCTCTCGTTGTGGACCCTCCACCCGGCGTTGATCCGGCCGAACCCGGCCGCGTCATACCCTCGGATTGCCTCCAGCCCTTGCCGCCATGCCTCCCGCTCATACGCTTTTCGGGGCGATACGGCGGCGATCACGCTGTCAATAAAATTCACCGCTTTACCTCCCCTCGAAAAATGCCATATAGGTCCGCCCCAGCAGGGGGCCGCTTTCGTCGGCCGCCAGTTGCGCCTCCAGGTCGTTCCGGAGGGTTTTCAGCGTGGACAGATCCGCTCTTGTCAGGGACCGGCTCCCGATCTTGTAGGACTGCCCGCCCACCAGCACGGTGGTGATCGCCTTGTTGACCTGTTCCAGCAGTTCCGCCGGGGCCGCTGTCGTGTTTTCCAGTTCCATGGTTGCCTCCTGTCAGAACCAGTTTTCATTCTGCTGGATCCAGTTTTCTTCCGGTTTCGGCTGCGGCTTTGGCTGTTCCGGTTTCGGCTGGGCCGCCGCCTGGTCCTGGTTTTTCAGGAACAGGGACCGGACCTCCAGCACGTCAGCAGCCGCCGCCGCGTACACCTCGCAGTCCAGATAGTGGTTGTCCGCGTGGGAGGATTTCAGCACCCACCGCTGGACCTCTTTTCCGCCGGCCCGCTCGGTGATCTTATGCTCCGCCGTGACCTGCTCCGCATACTCCAGATCGCAGTCTTTGTGTACCATCCAGGATCCGTTCCCGTTTGGCCGCCTCATTCGGCCCGCGATCATGTCCTTGTACTTGCCGCCGTCCACAAGGACCAGTTGCATACCATTGGCCCGGCTCCCGGCCTTGTCCACAGTGGAGATCTTGTAATGGCCCTGGAGGGACGGGACGCCCTTACAGGGCCGCACCCAGTCCATGTTCATGGTGCAGAACTCATACACCGCGTCGGTCTGGTCGCCGCTGTCCATCAGGGCCAGGTCCACCATGACCTTTCCGCCGTCCGGCAGGGAAAACTCGGTATTCATGATCCGTTCCACTTCCGCCATGGAAAGGGCCTGGCCATGGGCCACGTTTTGGGAGGTCATAAAATCGCCCCAGGCCCGGATCGTCCAGTACAGGCAATTTTCCTGCACGTCAATCCCGCCGGTCAGCAGTTTTGTCCACGCCGGGAGGGACCAGGCCGGGATCTCCGTCTGCCGCTCCATGACCGTTTCGGCGTTGGTTTTCAGTTTGGTATCCTCCCACGGCTCCGCCAGCCATGAATTGACGAAGTTGTGGAGCAATTCCGGGTCGTCCTTGGCCCGCATGAACTCCCGGGCTATGTCGGAAAATCTGGTAAAGGGGGAATACAGGGTATTCATCCAGTAGGCCACGCTTTTGGGCGTTGCCGTGTTCTGGCGGACGTTCTGCCACCGGCCCGCCTGGAGCATGGCCGCCTTGTCCCGGTCGGTGATGATACACCCACACGCCTGGCACACGTAGGTGGCCATTTCGGCCCGCTCCGCCTGGTCCGGTACGTCGTCCTTGCTGGGCCACTTGATCTGTGCGAATTTCAGTTCGATGAACTCCCCACAATGGGGGCACGGCACAAAGTAGTGTTTTTCCGCGTCCGCCTCCTCCTTGGCTTTCCAGATCGGCCCAGTTTTCAGGGTCGGGGTGGAGGCCAGAAAGATTTTTCGGTTGAAATAGGTCTTTGTGCGCTCGATGGCCAGGGATACGGGGTCAGCCTCTTTCTTGGTCGCCCCCGGGAATTTGTCCACTTCATCCAGAAACAGGTTTCGTATGTTCGTGGAGGAGAGGTCCGCCGCGCTGTTTGCTCCGGTCAGGTAAACGGTCATTCCCTGAAATTTCAATTCCAGGCGCTTACTCTCATGCTCTCGGTACTTCTCCGCCAGGGCCTTACACTGGCGGATCATTGGCTCCAGTTTCGCCTCCACCGTGCGCTCCGCTAGGGCGTCCGATGGATATACCACCATCGTGGGCGCCGGCTCCTGGTCGATCAGGCTCCCCAGGGCGTTCTCCATGGCGGAGGTGCCGCCCACCTGGGTGGGCTTGACAAAGATGATCTTTTCCGTGGTGTCGTCGGAAAAGGCGTCCATGATCTCCACCAGGTAGGGGGTGACGCTGTTCCGCCACGGCCCCGGTATGGCGTTCCCGCTTGGCAGAACCCGGTTCCGCTCCGCCCATACGGATACGCTCACCCTCTCCCTGGGCCGCAGGATCTCAATGGCCGGCACCATCCACCGGGGCACCTTGTATGGCTTTACACGGTACTTCCTCACGGCGCAGCCTCCGGCGGGTCCTCCGCCTGCATGGCGTCCACGTAGGCCGTCAGCATGGTTTCCAGTTCCTTGCGGATGGCCTTTTGCGCGTTTCGGATCGTGATGGCGTCCGCATACCCGGCCATGGCCCCGGCCATGCGGGCCGGGATCGTCATGGCGAACTTTTGAAAGGCGGCCATAAACTCCGCCAGTTCCTCGGTGGCCTGTTCCGCCGGCAGGTACTTTCCCTCTGCTATGGCGGTTTTCAGACGGTGCAGGCTGCCCTGGCTCTCTTTCAGGGCCACTTCCGCCTCCAGTTTTTTCAGGTTCAGTTCCGCTAGGCGTCCGCCCTCTCCGATCTCCTGGGCTTTCCGCTCCACATGCTCAATATACCGTTGGACTGTTTCACAGGTCCGGTATTTCCTGACCCCGCCGCCGGGCGGGACCTCGGTTTTCAGAACTCCGTCCTGGGTCAACTGCTGGACCCTCCGCGTGGTTTTTCCCAGCAGTTGGGCGATTGCGGTGGAATTGGCCCACTCTGGCACCGTTCCGGTCAGCACCGCCGGCGTCGTGGACTTTTTGGGCGCCGCTTTTTTACCTGTTCCATCCACCTGCAGCACCCCCTTTTCCGCCTCCGGCCGGATGGCTCCGCCGGTTTCGCTTTCCGCCTGGTGGTGGATTTCGTTTTTTCAGCCTCGTTTCCTCGTTGATTTTTCCGGCCTCACCCCCTTTAGGGGGTGGGTGGTTCCGGGTTCCCCCGTCCCGCTCCGTCAATGCGTAACGTAACGGCCCATTTTTCAAGGGTTTTTCTGGAGAAAAATACCGGGCCTTCCGCGCCCCGCATGGTTGCGGCCCCCAGGAAGGACCCAAACAGGGGGCGTCTGATTTTGGGAGGCCGGGGGCGCCCTCGGCAGTAGCGCCCCCGGCTGGGTTGTTGCCGGGCTACGTCCGCAGTACCAGTGTGGACGCTACGGGGTGAAAGGAGGAAAGCCCCCGCGCCTATGCTCCGCCCGGCCTGGGTATGGAAAGGGGAGGGCCGCCAGGTATTTCCCTGGTGGCCCTCCCGATTTCCATGGTATCAATATATCACATCAGACAGTCCAAAAGCGTCCACACTTTTCAGGTCACAGCCTTTTATTTTCCTCCTGAAAATCATCCAGCAGTTTCCTTGTGCGTTTGAACTCCAGCAGTCTATCCAGGGCGGCGTTGTAGTAGTTGAACACGGCGGACCTGCTCATGTAGATTTCACGGGCGATCTGATCCCATGGCTTGCAGTCAATGTGCCGCATTTCCACCACCGTGCGCTCCGTGGAGTTCTGCGGCAATAGGTCGATCATGTCCATAACGTGCAGGACGGCTTTGGCCATGGCGTCCCGCTGCTTGGCGATCCTGTCCTCCACCTCCGCGATCCGGTAGACAAGGGACACGGCCCCGCCTTCTCTGGCCTGCTTTTTCCCGGTCGGCATGGTCCTGTATGCGGACCCCACGCCCGGATTCCGCAGGTCTGCGGAAAGGGTGCGGTGGCGCTCCTCAAGTATCCTCTTTTTCGTTTTGGCGTCGTGGTACTGTTGCAGGTACTCTTTGACGGCCTCCCGCTCCGGGTTTTTGCCCCTTGTCACGCTCATGGTTACACCTCGGTTATGTCAATTCCAAAACGGTCCTTTAGCATTTTTTTCTTTATGCTGTATTCCTTGGTCCTGGTTGGGCGGCTTTTCACGTCCTCCACCACCAGGCCCCCGTCCCGCTCCCTGTATGTAAAATCGGCCTTGTAGCGAATGGCCCGCACTCTGCGGCCTTCCGCGTCCGTGTATGCCTCCTGGAGCGTGAAGTCCACCTGCAGGCGCAGATCCCCGATTTCCCCGCGGCGTACCCGCTCGATCAGGAAGTCATACCGGCGGGCCTCCTTTTGGCTATCGAAGTGGAGAACCGCCCCGGATTGCGTCACCTGTGTGGTTGGGGTGTTGTGGTACTTGTTTTCCTTTCCGGGATCCTGCACAGCGGCGGCGGAGGGCATACGCCCCCGCCGCGTCTGCTGTTTCATGTACTTTTCCATGGCCTGGACCTGATACTTTGGCGGCAGGTCCGAAAGGTTGATGGCCATTTTATTCCCCTCCGCCGTCCGGCTCTTTTTTCCTGCCTCCGCGCCGTCCGGCCCGGTCCCGCTCGTTCTTCATTGCCTGGATGGCCACGACGTAAAAGGGGCGAAGGCGTTTCCACTCACTTTCCGGCAACTCGTATTCCTGCCTTGCCATATTGGCCTCCCATAGTTGGATGGCCTTTTCCATGGCCTCGCAACGGCTCCGCTGCCTCCGCCGCTCTCTGGCCGTCTTAACGGCTCCGGCCACCAGGGAGATCCCCAGGATTGCCGCCGCTGTTTGCCCCTTTGTCAGCCCAAAATACACGGCCGCCGTCAGATACCCGAACTCCGCCAGCCCCATTCCAAAAAGCACCGCCACAATGGTGATCATGGCGTATCCTACCGCCCGCAGATATTCTTTCACGTCTTATTCCTCCGTTTCCGGTATCTCAATGTACTGCCAGGACATCGGCGGGTGCGTCATTCCAAACTCCGCCAGTTGGCTGGGCGTGTCGAATTTCTCTGGTTTTTTCACAACCCACGCGCACACACTTTTCCCGGGTCCTCCGGCATAGTCCACCAGATCGGCCAGTGGTACACAGGACCGTTTATTCAGTCCGGTCAGCAGGTTGGTTTTTATGTATCCAGGGCAAGAGAATTTCCCCTGCACCGCTCCCGTCCCGCTCACATATACCAGGACCAGCAGGGGCCACGGGTCAGGCTCTCCCGCTCCACCCTGCGGGGCTGTCTTTCTAATCTCCAGGTCCTTCTCTCCGGCCAGGATCTTCTCCCACCATTCCGGTTTCATGCTCATAAGCACCGCCCGCACGATCAGCCCCCCTTTCGCTTTCATTTCCTTGCACGGGGATAAACCGGCATTTGTCCACGGCGAACTCCGCCACATAGCCTATCGCCGTACAGGCCAGGAGAATATCCGCCATGAGATCGTCCGCGTCCTCCTGTCCGCGCCCGTCCCGGTTCATGCCCCGCAGATTTTGCGCCATGATCCGGC
>UMGZ01030368.1_pt1 | contig 12958 bp, 10 predicted proteins | sample 1965421 | NCBI WGS metagenome assembly UMGZ01 (sample SAMEA4836087, study PRJEB28245) | human gut metagenome | biome: gut microbiome; material: fecal sample | place: Denmark | collected 2008
GACCGGACTATTTGATGAAGTGAAGCCTCCAAAGCGCCGCCGCAAACTCACCAGCACGACGGCGGGCAACAAGTTCCGCTGCTGCAGCTTTTTCCATAACTATCAGGCCAAGACATGGAAAACACCCCGGACGGTGGTGTGCCGCCTGCAGTTCAGCGACCAGTACCAGGAGGTAGATGCCCGCTTCATCCAAACCAACCTTTCGATTGAAGAAGCCCGGACCTTCGCCAAAGGCCGCGGACTGAGAAAGTACCGCGCACTTCCCGATGAAAGCTTCGAGCGGGACAAGGTGAATGCCGAAGCATCCATTGAAATTTATGAAGAAATTTTCTGCTCCCGAGGCGAGGATGAGCGGCTCAACTGCGAATGGAAGTCTTCCTGCTGCGCCGCTCGCTGCAGCCTGAACGGCTTCTTCGCCAACTCGCTGCGCATGACAATCACGCTCGTCGTCATGCAGATCATGGAGGAGCTTCGGCACGCTCTGCTCAGGCGCGAGCAGCCGCATAAGCCCTTGAAGAAGCGGCGCAATCCGCCAGTTCCTCATCTGCGTACCGGCCAAGATCCGCGAACTGCAGACCCGCATTGTCTTCGGCCTGCCGCCGATGCCGGAAGCCTGGCAGCGCCGTTTTGAACTCCTGATGGAATAGCCCCTGACGGAGCGTCCCCGACTCGTTGTCAACTCGGGGGTAAGGGGGTGTTGTACCCGCTGCGCGGATTTATGGTGACCAGATGAGATCGATTCTCAATTGAGCCTTGGAGATCGGAGCTCCGAGGCCGGATGAAATATCAAGGTTAAATATGAGGTTGTAGGTGCCGCGGATTTTGAGTTCATCGAACGGATAGCCCGACCAGCCGGCAAAGGCGCCGGCTTCCTCGCCTGAATAGTGGCGGGGAATGTATAGAGGAATCTCGCGTAGCGCTTCCGGCGTGACGGCGCTGAGGTTTTCATACGCGCCGCGCGGAACCAGAACGCCCCAGGGAGCGCTCTCGGGGAGCGGGTGGCTTTCAAAATCTGCGCGATCCGCGCCGGCAGAGAAGACTGCAAAGTCGGCCTCGCCGTTCCGGAGCTGCTGAGCCGCCACGTCCGCGGTGACGCTTCTGAAGTGGCTCCGAACGACGGGGTAGGCTGCCTGCAGACGCGCAACCGCGCGGGCAATGGCGGAAAAGGCTGAGAATTCGCCCGCGGTGATGGTGATGTCGCCTGCGATCTCCTCGGCGTGCATCGCCTCGCGCTTCGCTTCCTCTGCGAGCGCAAGGATGCTCACCGCGCGGCGATAGAAGAGGCTTCCCTTTTCGGTCAGTACAATGCGGCGCGTCGTGCGCTCAAGGAGCACCTGGCCGAGCTCCTCCTCAAGATCCGTGACCTGTCTTGAAAGCGTGGGCTGCGTGACGAAAAGCTTCTGCGCCGCCGCGGTGTAGCTTTTCTGCCGGACAAGTAAAAGGCGATCGTGAGAGATGGCATTGAAGCGATGCGGGAGCGCTTAGAAAGAGAGGTCAGGGCGGTGCGGAAGGAGTCATTTGTTCCGGGAGAAAAGCGCTTTTCAATCCGTGTACAGTCCGACCAAAAAAATGACGCCGGCTGAAAGAAAAAAGCTCTGCCGACCGAAACCGGACAGAGCCTTTCTCAGCTTCCAATGAAGCTCAGGCCGCTCTCGATGGAGCGGGGAGATGCTTATTCGCCCCGCGCCTCAACGCCCCCGAAGGCGGCTTCGAGCACATGGGTGCCGAAGGTCGGGAACTTTTCGCGCACGGCTGCCGTGAATTGAAGCGCCGTATCGGCATTCTTCGTCATGGCGATGAGGGTCGAGCCCGAGCCGCTGATGAAGAAGCACGCGGCTCCCGACTTGAGCGCGAGCTCGCGCACCGCCTCGTAGTCGGGAATGAGCTTTCTGCGGCAGGGTTCATGAAGCCGGTCCTCGCAGGCGATGCGGATGAGGGACACATCGCCGGAAGCGAGCGCCGACACGAGCGCCACGCAGTGCGAGGTCGTGAAGACGCTGTCCTTCATCGAAATGTCCTTCGGCATGGCTTTTCGCGCCTCAGACGTCTTCACCTCGTAGTCGGGGACCACGACGGCAAACTTCCAGTCCGGGTGAATCGCGAGGGGGACCGTATGAAAGCGCCCGTCGGCCGCAAAGGACGCCGTGAGGCCTCCCAATACGCAGGGGGCCGCGTTGTCGGGGTGGCCCTCGAACTCCGCGCAGATTTCGAAAAGCTCATCCTTCGAGAAGCGCCCGCCGAGAAACGCGTTTGCAGCCGCTGCCCCGGCAGCGATGCAGGTGCTCGAGCTCCCGAGCCCGCGGGCCACGGGGACGTTCGCATTGATCGTGAGCCTCACGGTCGGGGCGGTTTCGCCGGCGGCCTTATAGACCGCGCGGAAGCCCTGCAGCACAAGATTGTCTTCGTTCTGAAATTCCTCGGGGCACCCCTCAACGATGAGTTCGCCCGAGGTCTCGAACTTGAAGACCGAATAGAGCGAAAGGGCGAGCCCGAGGCAGTCGAAGCCCGGGCCGAGGTTCGAGGTGGACGCGGGCGCGCGTACGGTGACGAACATGGAAATTCAACTCCCAGAAAACGTGAACGATCAGAAGATGCGCTTGGCGGCATTGACGACGTATTGCGGGATGTCGGCAATTTCCGTGCAGTCGTCCCAACGCACGGGCTTCGTGCGGAGTCCCGCAAGGGCCTTCGGGAGCTCGACTCCCGTGTTGTCGCAAAGGGCGTCCATGTAGGCAAAGGCGTCCGCCCCGGGGATTTCGCCCCAGATGGCTTCATAGACGTCGCGGCAGAACTTGTAAGGACTTGCGGTCGAGAGCACCACCATCGGAACCTTCGGGTCGAAGTGGCTTTCCGCCGCCCGCCAGGCAACCGCCGTATGCGGGTCGATCAAGCGTCCTTCATCTTCCCACGCGCGGCGGATCGCGTCCTTCGTTTCGTCGTCGTTCGAGAAGCTCGCGAGGAATGTTTCCTGAAGCTTCGCGAGAAGTTCCGCATCCACGCGGTAGACGCCTTCGGTCTGAAGGGCCTTCATGCGCTCGAGCGTCCTCGCGGCATTCCCGCCGTCGATCCAGTAGAGCGCGCGCTCGAGGTTGCTCGACACAAGAATGTCCATCGAGGGAGAAATTGTCTTCACGAGGTCGCGCCGGCGATCGTAGACCCCCGTCGTCAGGAAGGCCGTGAGGACGTTGTTGGCGTTGCTCGCAACGACGAGGTGCCTCACGGGGAGCCCCATGCGCTTTGCGCAGTAGCCGGCGAGCACGTCGCCGAAGTTGCCGGTCGGCACGGTGAAGTCGATGGGGTCGCCTGCTCTGAGGACGCCCTGTTCCATGAGCTGCTTATACGCATCGAAGTAGTAGACGATCTGGGGAACAAGGCGCCCGACGTTGATCGAATTGGCGCTCGAGAGCGAAACGCCGAGCGCCGCGAGCTCCGCCACTGCATCGGAAGAGAAGAGCTTTTTGACGGCGGTCTGCGCGTCGTCGAAATTTCCGTTAACGGCGCAGACGGCAACATTTTTTCCTTCCTGGGTCGACATCTGAAGTTCCTGAATGGCCGAGACCCCGCCTTCGGGATAGAAGACCGAGATGCCGATTCCGGGAACGTCCTTGAAGCCCGCGAGCGCGGCTTTCCCGGTATCGCCCGAGGTGGCCGTTGCGATCATGATCTTCTTTCCCGTGCCGGCCAGGGCCTTGCTCATGAGCTGCGGAAGCATCGAGAGCGCAACGTCCTTGAAGGCGGACGTGGGGCCGTGGTAGAGCTCAAGGAGGTGCATTTCTCCGAGCTTCGTCACGGGCGTCACTTCAGGAGCTGTGAACGTATGCCCGTAGGCGGCATGGATGGCGCTTTCGAGCTCTTCCTCCGTGTAGTCGTCAAGAAGAAGCGAAAAAACGCGCTTCGCGGTATCCATGTAGGAGCCCCTGAGCGAAGCCGGATCGATCTGCGCGCGGTCGAGGTCGTCCGTCACGAAGAGGCCGCCGTCGCGGGCAAGTCCCTGAAGCACGGCCTCCCGGCTCGACATGACTTCATTCTTGTTGCGGGTGCTGTGGTAAAGCATGAGTGCGGTCTCCGGGGAATGGATGAATGTGAAAACAGTCCCCTAAATATAGTTGTCCGGGAACGCTTCGTCGGGAACGACCGCAAAGTCGCGAAAACTTTTTCGCTTCATCCCCGTTTGCTCAGTTCGACTAAGCGGTTGTCCCGACGGACATCAGATAAATTTAAGAGTCCTTCTCCTGTAGGATGAAGGGTAGTTCCTTCGGAAACACTGCGCCTTAGGGGCGGCGGAGGAATCAGCCCGAAGAGCGCGCAGACCTCCTGCGCGCTCCGGGACAATCATCAATCAGACATCTTGAGGGAGTCAGGCTCATGCTGAAAATCGGCCTTCTCGGCTACGGCACCGTCGGGAGAAGCCTCGCGAAGCTTCTTGCCGAGCGCGACGCCGGAATTGAGCTCGTGCACATTCTGCGCCGCCCGGGGAAAGCGGGCGGTCCCCTCATGACAGACCGCATTGAGGACATCCTCGACGATCCGGCGATCGACGTCGTAGTGGACGTGCTTTCGGGGACGGAGCCTTCGGGCGAATACATGCGCCGGGCAATGGAGGCGGGAAAGGGCGTCGTCACGGCCAACAAGGCCGCGCTCGCACTCCACTATGAGGAACTCACCGCGCTCGCCCGCGAAAGAAACGTTCCCTTCCTTTTCGAAGCCTCCGTCGGGGGCGGCATTCCCTGGATCGAGAATCTGAAGAAAGCCGTGCGCGTCGACCGGATCGAGCGCATGTCGGGGATTCTCAACGGGACTGGAAACTACATCATCGACCGCATGGAGCGCTTCGGGATGGAGTTTGATCAGGCGCTCGCCGAAGCCCAGGCAAAGGGCTACGCCGAAGCTGATCCGACCGCCGACATCGGCGGATACGACGTCGCCAACAAGGCGATCATTTCGGCGAGCGTTGCGATGGGGGCCCCCGTTCATGCCGCGTTCCCCGTTCTCGGGATCGGCAGGATTTCAAAGGCTTTTCTCGACGACCTGAGGCGCTCGGGGAAGACGCTCCGTCACATGATGCTCTTCAGGAGAAACGCGAAGCACTATGCCTTGGGCGTCGTGCCCGTGGTTCTGCCTTTGGGCTCCATCGAAGCCAACGTGCGCGACAACTTCAACTGCGCGACGCTCGCGGGCGACATCGTGGGCGAACTCAAATTTTACGGACAGGGCGCAGGCGGCAGGCCCACTGCGGATGCCGTGCTCCAGGACCTCACCTCCATCCGAACACGGATGGTCGAAGAGGTCAGCGAGTCCCTTCCCATCAGCTACGACGCTTCGCTCCTAAGAGGCAGAGGCGTCACGCCCGAAGGGGTTTTCCGCGACATGACGCTCGCGGAGCTTGCGGACCTCGCCCGGGAAAAGAACGTCTTCCTGGCGTTTGAACCCGAGGACTGAGACCCTGAATCCCCCGGCACCAGCCACACCATTTCTGAACAATAACCACTCCCCAAGAGAGAGGAGCGACCAACATGCTCAAAATTACGAAATTCGGCGGCAGCAGCTGCGCCTCGGCAGAACAGTTCCGCAAGGTAAAGGCCATCATTGAGGCGGATCCCTCGCGCCGCTTCGTCGTCATATCGGCGGCGGGCAGAAAGAATCCTAAGGACAACAAGATCACCGATCTTCTCTACCTCTGCCGCGCGCACGTCGACTATCACGTCGACTACCGCCCGATCTTCGAGATCATCCGTGGCAGGTTCCTTGAGATCAAGCATGAGCTCGGGCTCAATACCCCGATCGAGGACGAACTCGACGCCTGCGCCGAAAAGGTGCCCGATCTTTCGGTGGACGAACTTGTCTCCCGCGGCGAATACTTCACCTCGAAGCTCATGGCCGACTTCCTCGGCTTCCCCTTCGTCGACGCGGTCGACGTCGTGGCGATGGAATTCGACGGCACCTTTAATATCGACAAGACCACCGAAAACCTCAAGAAGGTTCTCGAAAAGAACGACCGCTTCGTGATGCCGGGCTTCTACGGCCGCACGCCCGACGGCGCCGTGAAGGTGATGAGCCGCGGCGGCTCCGATATTTCGGGCTCGATCCTCGCGCGCTGCCTCAGGGCCGATCTCTACGAAAACTGGACCGACGTCTCGGGCTTCCTCATGGCGGATCCCCGCATCGTTAAGGATCCGAAGAACATCGAGCGAATTACGTACGCGGAACTGCGCGAGCTCTCCTACATGGGCGCGAGCGTTCTGCACGAAGACGCGATCTTCCCGATCCGTGAATACAACATCCCGATTCACGTTCTCAACACCAACCGTCCGCAGGATCCGGGCACGCTCGTTCTCGACAAGATCGACGACGAGGTGGACGGCCCCCTCATCACCGGCATTGCCGGCAAGAAAGGCTTCCTTTCGATCGAAGTCGTGAAGCGCAACATGTCAAACATGGTGGGCATCGTCTCGGGCGCTCTCGACGTTCTCAGAAAGTACGAAGTCTCGATCGAGCACCTGCCCTCGGGCATCGACAGCTTCAACATCGTGCTCGCGAAGAAGGACGTTGAGCACAACCTCTACGAAATCCTCGCCGACATCAAGGAGCGCATTGCTCCGGATTCGATCCGCGTGACCGAGCCCCTTGCGCTCATCGCCATCGTGGGCCGCAACATGAACGCCCGCGCGGGTTCCTCGGGCAAGCTCTTCACGGCGCTCGGCAACGCCGGCGTCAACATCCGCATGATCTCCCAGGGCTCGAGCGAAATCGACATCATCGTGGGCGTCGCGAATGCGGACTTCGACAAGGCCGTGCGCGCGCTCTACCAGAGCTTTGCGCGCTGAAAGAGAAACGCACTTCAACCAGTCATTTTCAAGAATCGGAGACAAATCATGAAGGCTCTTAAGGTCGGCATTCTCGGCGCCACGGGCGCTGTCGGCGAACAGATGCGCATCGTTCTCGCCGAGCGCAAATTCCCCATTGCGGAGCTCCGCCTTTTCGGCAGCGCCCGCTCTGCCGGGACCGAAGTCGAATTCGACGGAAAGATGGTGAAGGTTGAGGAGGCGACTCCGGAAGCCTTCGAAGGCCTCGACCTCCTTCTCGGCGCCGCCGACAACGACGTCGCGAAGAAGTTCCTTCCCGATGCCGCAAAGAAGGGCATCGTCGTCGTCGACAACTCGAGCGCCTTCCGCCTTGATCCGGAAGTGCCCCTCGTGATTCCGGAAGTGAACCCCGAGGACGTGAAGTGGTCGAAGGGCCTCATTGCGAACCCGAACTGCGCCACGATCATTGCGCTCACGGCCGTCGCGGCGCTTCACAGGAAGGCGCGTCTGCGCCGCATGGTGGCCTCGACCTACCAGGCGGTCTCGGGCGCGGGCAGGGGCGGCATGGAGGATCTCGAGGAGGAGGTGAAGACGGGCCGCCCGGTGCTGCGCACCTTCCCCTATCCGATTGCCTACAACCTCATTCCGCAGATCGGCGGCTTCAACGACCTCGGCTACACCTCCGAAGAGATGAAGCTTCAGAACGAAGGCAGGAAGATGCTCCACGACGACACGTTCCTCGTCTCCTGCACCTGCGTGCGCGTGCCGATCATGCGCTCCCACTCTGAAGCCCTCACGCTCGAATTCGAGAAGGAAATTTCGCCCGAGGAGGCCCGCGAAATCCTCCAGAACGCTCCGGGCGTGAAGCTCTGGGATGATCCGGCCGAGAAGCACTATCCGATGCCGATGCTGACGAGCGATCAGGATCTCGTCTACGTGGGTCGCATCCGCCGCGACCTTGCGGCGACGAAGGACGCCTACAACCGTTCACTCTCGCTCTTCTGCTGCGCCGACCAGATCCGCAAGGGCGCCGCCACGAACGCCATTCAGATTGCTGAGATCGTGTTCGGCATCAACGCCTGAGCGATGCGCTTCAAGCTCTGACTGCAGAGTCCGTCCGCCTGAGAGAAGCTTATCCGCGTGCCGCGCAAAGATTTCTCTCAGGCGTTTTTGTTTTTTTGGGGCTTGAGGCGCCGCTTCAGAGAGCGAAAGACGTCGCGGCGGGCTTCTCATTCGCCCGGGTCGTCGGTCCTTTACCTGGAGTGCCTCTTAAACCGCACGCCAATCTTCCTGTCGAGCCAGGCAAGTTCTGCATTGGCATCCTCCCATTCCTGACGGAAGGCCGGGGCCTTGAGGGAAACGTGGAGCATGTCGCGCCAGGTTGTCGGACGCTTCTGAGGAAATCGACGGCTCGATGGAGGTGTGTCGGGATTCCCGGCAATGCGCTCAGGCTCCCGGGCAGGCGTTTCCTTGATTCCAATGGTTTGAACAACTTTCGGCATTCTGCATATCTCTTGAACACCCGGCGCGACGGTCTCTCTGCCGAAGGATTCCGTTTGTTGCATTTGAGCGATCAGCCGCTTCAGAAGAGCCTCAGGACTTTCTGATCCCGCTCCGGCGCGGCGCCGAGCAGCCGCCCCGAAGCGCCTCCCTCAGTGTTTTCAGCCTTCCGGGCATCGCGGCCTGAAAACACGATTTCCCTCCGCTCTACTAAAATGCGCTTTTCCTGATCATTTCCCCGGTCTCCCTTCTCGGGCGGCCAGACTCTAGAGAATGCCCGATATAAAGTCCGTGCCTCAGGAGGAAGCCGATATTCGTCTCCCGGAAGGCATCGAAAAGATAGAACGCTTTGCCGTAGAAGTTCCGCAGCTGACGCTCCCCTCGGGCACAGCCGGAAAAGCGCAGCTCCCGGAAGGACTTTTTCCGATGAGCGTCGGGTGCGCGCTCGCCTTTTCGAGCGAACGCACGGACGGCACGCTTCTCTTTTATGGACTCACAGACCGCGGTCCAACGCTTCCCGCGCCTTCCGTGCGGGACGACGCTGGAAACGTGCGCCCGGGACGCTACTTTCTCTCGCCCATGTTCCAGCCGCGCATCGTGCGCATTGAGGTGACGCCGGGAAAGGCCCGGTCGCTCCTCCCCGTTGCGCTCGCGAATGCTGAAGCGAAGCCTTTCTCGGGACTCCCCGCGCGGGATGATGGTGCAGGGAAGCCCTTCGCCATTCTGTCGCTTGCAAACGAAGAGCTCTCCGGAGGCCTGAGGCCTATTGATCCGGAAGGCCTCGCGATTGATCCGGATGTTGCCTTCTGGGTGGTCGACCGCTACGGGCCCGCGCTCAGGCAGTTTTCCCGCCAGGGGGTGGAGCGCGAGGTGCTTTTTCCCGGAGCCGGGCTCCCCGGCTTTCTCTCCGGACGCCCGGGGTCCCTGAGGTCGCTCGCGCGCCTCGCGGACGGCCGGCTCGTCACTTTCGACCGCAACGCCTTCGGACTCACGCGCTTTCTGACCGTGATTGCCGTGGATCCGAAGACCCAAACGTCCGCCGCCTACCTCTGGCCCGTTGAGCACGGCGTCTGGAAGCGCGGCACGCGTCCCTTCATCGGCGACGCGGCGGCGCTCGGAGACGGGCGCTTTCTCGTGATCGAGCAGGGGACGGCCAGGGACGGCTCGCGCCTCATCCAGCTCGTCCTTGCGGATCTCTCGGGCGCGACGGATGTTTCGGGGATGCCCCCGGAGGAATTGCAGCGCGCGAAGAGAACGCGTCCCGGTGTCGTGAAGCGCCGCACGGTTCTCAATCTCGCAGACATCGGGTGGACAGCGAAGCTTGCCAAGGGCCTCGCGCTTCTTCCCGACGAGAAAACGCTCGCCATTCTTTCCGACAATCGCTACGGCGCGGAAATTAGGGTGGAGAATCCGGATGCGCCGCTTTCCGAGCCCGAAGACTACGTGCTCGAGAAGGACGGGGAGCTCACGCTTGCGGGAACCCGCCCGAACGCGAAATTCATCGTGAGCCGCCGCTCGCCCCAGGAAAGCCGTACGGATCTCTTTCTCGTTACGTTCGGGCAGCCCGTGTCAGAGTTTTAATCTGACGATTGGGAACGGACGGAAAATACGCCTATTCTCCCATCCCGCACGGCACTGAGACAAGCCGGAGCAGGGGAATCCGGGGAAAAGGCTTCATTTTTCCTGTGTGCGCTTCTAAGATTCTTCCCGCATTTTCGGAATTGCTTTTATTTTCCCAGGCGCGCTATGGAATCCGTTCTCATCAAGGTTGCCGCATTTCTCGTCATCATCTTCGGCGGCTATGCATTAAAGCGCATCGGCTTCTTCCGGGCCGACGACTTCCGGCTGATTTCGACCGTGGTCCTCAAGATCACGCTGCCCTGCGCCGTCATTTCGAATTTCGGCCGCATCGAAGTGGAGGCGGCGCTTTATTCGCTCGTCCTCCTCGGCGTGATCCTCAACCTCGTCACGATCGGCGCGGGCTTTCTCGCGAGCCGCCGAAACGGCCCCGACGAGCAGGCCTTCAGCATGATCAACTATTCGGGGTACAACATCGGCTGCTTTACGCTCCCCTACATTCAGACCTTCCTCGGGCCTGTGGGCGTGGTGGCGACCTGCCTCTTCGATGCCGGGAACTCCCTCATGTGCACGGGCGCAACCTATTCGATGGCGGCGGCCGTCAAGGGAAAGGACGAAGGGGACGGCGTCATGCTTTTCCTGAAGCGCATGTTCTCCTCGATCGCGATGGACACCTACATCCTGATGGTGGTGCTCTCCGTCATCGGCTTCGCGATGCCCAAAGCCGTTCTTACCTTCACCGACATCGTGGGCGCGGCCAATCCCTTCCTTGCGATGCTCATGATCGGGGTGGGGTTCGAGCTTCAGCTCGAGAGGAGGACCCTCGTCACGATCGGGCGCGTGCTTCTGAGCCGCTACCTCATTGCGGCGGTGCTCGCCTGGCTTCTCTACACCTTTGCGCCCTTTGACGCCGAGGTGAGAAAGGTCCTTGCCGTCATCGCCTTTGCGCCGCTCTCCGCCGTCTGCGCGATCTTCACGGCGCAGTGCTTCGACGACCCTGCGCGCGTGGCGCTCTCCTGCACCATCAATTCGCTCTCGATCGTCTGCTCGATCGTCTTCATGACGGCGCTGATGCTCGCGCTCTGAACGAAATATCATCCCGTTCCGCCGGGTAGCAAACCTTCACGGAGCCCGTTTTGAGGAGCGGGCTCCCGGCGCTTGTCCGCAATTCCTTTGCCGGAAATTCCCGGGCGGCCTAAAAACGCTCGCAGGGCGCCAAATCCCAATACAATCTGCGCGGCCGTTTTTTTCTTTTTTTGAGAAGCTTCCCCCGGGGTTCTAGAAACGCTTCCGGGCAATGCCCGCACCTATATTTATGGAAGGTGCGTCCGACTTTTCATTCCATCCTTATTCAACTATGCCGGAACCCACTCAGACTGCTAATGCGCTCGCGAATCAACCGCTTGAAGCCGAAGACTTCGGGACTTCAGGGGTTGCTTCCGCCGCCGACGCCATTGCCGATACCTCGCACTGGTTCGTGGATTTTTTTGACCGTCTTTTTGCCAACCTCACCTGGGAAAACGTCTTCGCCCAGATCTGCGTCGTCGTTCTCGCGTTCGTTCTCGGCAATATCCTCTCGAAGCGCTTCCGCATTCTCGCTGAACGCTGGCGTCCGGGTCCGGAGCAAAAGGGGATCGTCGTCAATCTGAAGCACCTCGGCATCGGGCTCCTCGAAAACGTTGCCTTCGGCTTTATCGCGGGCTCGGTGATCGCGCTCTCGGCCTACATCATGGTGGCCGTTGCGGACTATCCGCCCAATTCGCTCGTCGTCTGCCGGATCTTCTACAACCTCTTCTATGCGTACTCGCTCCTTTCGATCGTGACCTGCTTCCTGCAGGCAACGATCGGAAAGCACATCATCACGCCGAGCCTGAGAAAGTCCGTTTCGACGATTTTCTGGTGCCTTGCGGTGCTGCAGTTCTTCGGCGTTCTGGGCGAGCTCGTCAATATTCTCGACGCGACCAAGATCCCGATCGGTAAGGGCGACATGACGCTCTGGAAGCTCCTGATCGCGGCCTTCTCGGTGCTCCTCACGCTCGGCGTCGCCAACTGGCTCTCCTCCATCGTCGCGCAGTTCATTGACGGCGCGGAGAGCCTGTCGGCCAACCAGAAGGTGGTTCTCACCCGCGTCTTCAGCGTGCTCCTCATGGTGCTCGCGGTCATCATCGGTCTCGGCACCGTCGGCATCGACCTCACGATCCTCTCGGTCTTCGGCGGCGCTCTCGGCGTGGGCCTGGGCTTCGGTCTCCAGAAAATTGCCTCCAACTACATCTCCGGGTTCATCATTCTTCTTGACAAGTCGATCAAGATCGGCGACCTCGTGCAGGTGGGCGCCTTCCGCGGCAAGGTGACGGAAATCAATACGCGCTTCACCGTGGTGAGGAGCGCCGACGGCATTGAAAACATCGTCCCGAACGAAACGTTCGTGACGACCGCGGTGCAGAACCTCTCCTATACGGACGGCGCCGTCATCCAGTACGTCGACATTTCCGTCGCCTACGGCGCCAATGTCGAAAGAGCGCTGCAGATCATGCTCGAGGAAGCCTCGAAGGAGCGCCCCCGCATTGTGAAGGGCAGAAAAGGCTGGGCTTATGTCGACAGCTACGCCGATTCCGGAATTAATCTGAAGCTCGGCTTCTGGCTTGCGGATCCGGTAAACGGATCGTCCTCCATTAAGACGGAAATCGGGCTTGCGGTTTACCGGCGCTTTCAGGAAGAAAATATCGAGATTCCTTATAACCGTCTCGAAATTGTTCTTCGCGATGCGCTTGTTCCGATCCGGGTGGAGGAAATGGCCGGAAAGAAATCTCCGGCCAGCGCGGATCAGAAATATTAACAGTCTCACAAAATAGGTTGATCTAGATCAAGTCCCGGAATCTTTTCTGGGATTTTTTTAATTTTGCATTCATTACTATGCCAAGCCAGAGGCTCAGGCCTATGTTCGTGAACAGGCGATTCGCCTGCACCACGAAGGTTGGACCAACGTTGACATCGCCAAACACTTCAATGTTCACCCGAACACTGTCGGGAAGTGGCATTAGATGTCATACTAACTTTCGCCACCCCTTCAACCTTTC
>UMGZ01031136.1_pt1 | contig 12857 bp, 8 predicted proteins | sample 1965421 | NCBI WGS metagenome assembly UMGZ01 (sample SAMEA4836087, study PRJEB28245) | human gut metagenome | biome: gut microbiome; material: fecal sample | place: Denmark | collected 2008
TGAATCGTACGTTGGAATTTGATCCGGTGAAATTAGAGTTTATCAACGATGAGGCCGCTAACCGGTTGTTAGATCAACCTATGCGTGCACCATGGAATATTTAACCCATAAATTAAAGAAGAAAAGATGAAAAAGGTATATATTTCAATCAGTGCCTTGTTGTTGTGTGCTAATTTATCATTTGCTCAAACTCCGGCGAACCGAACTGCCAAGACTATTGCTGCAGATGTGTTGGCCCAGATGCCGGCAGAACAACAGGCTGAATATAATAAACAAATCAGTGAACTGAGTGCTGCTGGCGAAGAAGCCGTATTTACGTTGATTAATATGATCAATGCTCCGGGTAAGGGCAGTAATGCTAAAGTTGATTATGCATTGAGTGGCTTGAGTCATTTCGTAATGGCAAAAGGACAGGAAAATGCGCGTCAGGTAGTGACAAAAGCTTATATTCAGGCATTGGATAAAGTGGAAGAACGGGAAACAAAAGCATTTATCATCCGTCAGTTGCAGATAGTCGGACAAGATGATGCTGTTGAAGCACTTTCTGCTTATTTAGGTAATCCGGAATTAAGCGGACCTGCTGCACGTGCGTTGGCTGCTATCGGTACAGAGAATGCCGGACAAGCTTTGAAAGCTGGTTTGATGCGCCGGATGGGAACAGCCGAGACACAGAAAGATATATTGGAAGCCATTGCAGAGGCTCAAGTGGCCGGAACAGAAGATTTGGTGAAAGTCTATGTAAGCAATGAAGATCCCAATATGCAGAAAGTAGCTCGTTATGCATTAAGCCGGGTAGGATCTGTTGCTTCTTTATCCGTGTTGGCTGACGCAGCCAAGGCTGTTAATTATACGATGGAACCAAGCGGTGCGAATGAAGCGTATATTACATTAATCAAACGGATTGCAGAACAAGACCCCAAGGCGGCAGAGAAGGCTGCAAAGGACTTGTTGAAACGGGCAACGAAGGCAGGTAAGACGCAGACTCGTGAGGCAGCATTGCAGATATTGATTTCTGTTGCGGCAGATAAACAGGCTGCTACTAAATTGGTATTGACAGCATTGAAAGATGATTGCAAGGATTATCGGAATGCGGCATTAAGATATGCTTCTGATTTTGTAGATGAAGCTTCTTATATTGAAATAGCGAAAACCATGGTAAAGGCCAAACCTGAAGTAAAGGTTGACATATTGAATTGGCTGGGTCGTGAAGCTAAGTGCCCGAAGAAACATGATACTGTTCAGAAGTTGATGCTTCGCTTCGATCAATCACTGGCTCAGGTCTTGACACAGCAGTTGAATGTAAACGACTTTGCGGTACAACAGGCTGCGGTTTGGACGATGGTAAAAATAGGAGATAAAGGTTATATTCCAACATTAGCTAATTTGTTGACAGATTCTGATAAACAAATTGTTCTGTTGGCACAGGATGCTTTGTTGGCTTTCCCAGGAGATATTGATGATGCAGTAGCTAAAGCTATAAATAAGGCTTCGGATACAGGAAAGATTGCAGGAATGGAGTTGCTGGCTGTTCGGATGGCAGATTCTAAGATCAATACGGTGTTGGAACAGACGAAATCTTCATCGGCAGAAGTGAAGAAAACAGCCTATGCTACTTTAAAGAGTGTTGTCGCTGCAAAAGACTTTACTCAGATCTGTGGAATGTTGGAATCTGCTGGAGCTGATGAAAAAGCAGCTTTACAGGATGCCGTTATCGCTTGTGTACATTTTATGCCGGAAGCAGAACAGGTAGAAACTGTTACACGCCGGATGTATCAGGCTGGTGATGCTAAGAAGCATTTATATTATAAGGTATTGGCTTCAACCGGTAAACCGAAGGCTTTACAAATCATTATTGACGGATGTGAAAAGAATACAGGGGCCGGAAAAGATGCTGCTGTAGGAGCTTTGTTGGAATGGAAAGGTATTGAAGCGGCTGATTATCTGTATGAAGTAGCTCAATCTGGTGGACAGATAGCTTCTAAGGCTTTGACTCGCTATGTGAACTTGATTTCTTCTTCTGATATGACGGGTGAGAACAAGTTACTTCGTTTGCGTAAGGCGATGGATGTAGCTAAGGATAGTGAAGTAAAAGGTTTGATCTTATCCAAGGTTCAGGATACTGGTACGTATTTGGCTTTGTTGTATGCAGGAGAATATTTGGATGATAAGTCCGTTCAACAACCGGCTGCCAATGCTGTGATGAACATTGCTTTGGGACATAAGGAATATACCGGACAGAATGTAAAGGCTCTGCTGGAAAAGGTTATGCAAGTATTGGATAATCCGGATGCTCATTATCAGAAAGAAGGTATTAAGAAGCATTTGGCTGAAATGCCGGATGAAGTAGGTTTTGTTTCCATGTTTAATGGAAAGGATTTGACTGGCTGGAAAGGTTTGGTTGAAAATCCGATTGCTCGTGCGAAGATGAAACCTGCTCAGTTGGCAAAAGCTCAGGCGAAGGCAGATGAGCAGATGCGTAAGGATTGGAAGGTTGAAGACGGCTGTTTGGTATTTGAAGGTTCCGGTTTTGATAACTTGTGTACCGAAAAGCAATATGGCGACTTCGAAATGTATGTAGAATGGATGCTTGATCCGGCCGGACCGGAAGCTGATGCTGGTATTTATTTGCGTGGTACGCCTCAAGTACAGATTTGGGATACAGCACGTGTAAACGTAGGTGCTCAGGTTGGTTCTGGTGGTTTGTATAACAATCAGAAGAATGAAAGCAAACCTACAAAAGTTGCTGATAACAAATTGGGCGAATGGAATACATTCTACATCAAGATGGTTGGTGACCGTGTTACAGTAGATTTGAATGGTGAACGTGTAGTGGATAACGTAATCATGGAAAACTACTGGGATCGCAGTCAGCCTATCTTCCCGATTGAGCAGATTGAATTACAGGCGCACGGTAGTAAATGTTCTTTCCGTAACTTGTATATCAAGGAACTGAAACGTCATGAACCGTTCCAGTTGTCGGAACAGGAGAAGAAAGAAGGTTTCCAGATTCTGTTTGACGGAACCAATATGCACGAATGGCAAGGAAATACAGTCGACTATGTGTTGGAAGATGGTTGTATCGCTATGAATCCTTCCAAGAGCTTTGGCGGAAACTTATATACTAAGAAAGAATATGCCAACTTCGTTTACCGCTTTGAATTCCAATTAACACCGGGAGCAAACAATGGTATCGGATTGCGTACTCCAATGGGTGTTGATGCGGCTTATCATGGTATGGAAAGTCAGATTCTGGATTGTGAGCATCCGATTTATAAGGATATTACTCCGCTTCAGCATCATGGTTCTATTTATGGAATCATTCCAGCTAATGAAAACCATAAGAAAGCCATTAAGCCGGTAGGTGAATGGAATGAAGAAGAAATCATTTGCGATGGTGATAATATTAAGGTAACAGTAAACGGTATTGTTATCGTGGAAGGTAATATCCGTGACGCTGTGAAGAATGGAACACCCGATGGTCATGAACATCCGGGATTGTTCAATAAGAAAGGATATATCGGTTTCTTAGGACATGGTTCGCCTGTAAAGTTCCGTAATATCCGTATTAAAGAGCTGAAATAATAGATTCTTTCCATTTTTAGGGTAGGAGTTTTATGTGGAGGTGGTTTCTCCATGTAGAACTCCTGTTCTTTTTTCCTGCCTATTGCTGAAATGTTTCTTAAGAAGGACGTTGCTTTTCAGAAGGAATATCGTACTTTTGTATGTACTCATTATTAATCTTAAACATAGAATTCGATGAAATCCGTATTAATCTTAGGGGCTGCTGCGGCTTTATTGGCTTCATGTACGGCCCAATCCAAGAAGGAAAACTCTTCTGCTGAAATACAAAAACCGAATGTAATCTTTTTAGTGGCCGATGATATTGGCTTTGGTGACTTTAGTTGCAATGGCGCGACAGAGATAAGTACGCCGAATGTGGATAAACTGGCTTCGCAAGGGGTTCGTTTTACGGATGCTCATGCCGTAGCGGCTACCAGTACGCCTTCCCGTTATTCGTTGTTTACAGGACATTATGCCTGGAGAAGAAATGATACGGGTATTGCTGCCGGAAATGCTGGTATGGTGATTCGTCCTGAACAGCCTACAGTAGCTGATATGTTCCAGTCGTGCGGTTATGCGACGGGTGCAGTTGGCAAATGGCATTTGGGCTTGGCAAATAAGACGGGTGAACAGGATTGGAATGGTTTCATTACACCGGGACCAAAAGATATTGGGTTTGAATATTCTTATATTATGGCAGCAACGGGCGATCGTGTTCCGTGTTGTTGGGTGGAGAATCAACGGATTGTCAATTTGGATCCGAATGATCCGATTGAAGTGAGTTATACAACGCCGTTCCCGGGAGAACCTTTAGGAAAAGATCATCCGGAATTATTGACAAAGCTGAAGCCGAGTGTCAATCATGGGCATGATCAGGCGATTGTGAACGGAATTTCCCGTATCGGGTATATGAAAGGTGGTAAGCAGGCTTTGTGGGAAGATGAGTTTATTGCGGATAGTATCACAACGAAAGCTGTACAGTTTATCGACCGTCATAAGGATGAACCGTTCTTCTTGTATGTAGGAACGAACGATGTACATGTTCCTCGTTATCCGCATCCTCGTTTTCAAGGTAAAAGCGGTATGGGCTTCCGCGGAGATGCTTTGTTGCAGTTTGACTGGACTGTAGGAGAGATCATGAAGGCATTGGAGAAAAACGGCTTGGCAGAAAATACATTGATTGTACTTACCAGTGATAATGGTCCGGTGGTAGATGACGGATATCAGGATCGGGCTGTAGAATTGTTGGGAAATCATCGCCCTTGGGGTGAATTCCGTGGTGGAAAATATAGCAACTTTGAGGCAGGAACACGTGTTCCGCTGATTGTATCTTGGCCGAAACAAGTCAAGTCGGCTGTATCGGATGCGTTGGTTTCGCACATTGACTTGTATGCTTCGATGGCTAAGCTAATGGGGAAGACGTTGGAAGCTGGTGCTGGAGTGGACAGTCAGGATTATCTGGATGCTTTCTTGGGTAAAGATACCAAAGGTCGTGATTATGTGATTGAATTTGCCGGAGCATTGTCGGTGTCTGACGGACAATGGAAGTATATCACACCGAATAATAAGCCGGCGTATGCCAAACTGACGAATACCGAATTAGGAAATAGTCCGGAAGATCAGCTTTATCATTTAAAAGAAGATATTGGCGAGAAGAATAACGTCGCATCCGAACATCCGGATATTGTAGCGAAACTGAAGAAAATACTGGAAACAGAAAGTTCTAAGTAATCAGAAAGGGAATGATGATGGTAAAAGCTGTTTTGTTTTCGGTGTTGCTGACTTGTTCCTGGTAGGCGGAAGCCTTGCAACCGGAGATGCAAGAAGAGAAACGTGCTGCCGAATATGTGAATCCTTTTATCGGTGCAAGTACGAATGTGCGGGATGCCGGTGCTTATCATGGATTGGGAAAGACTATCCCGGGAGCGACTTATCCTTTTGGGTTGGTACAGCTGAGTCCGAATACGATTACCGGAGGTGATAATGGTTCGGGCTACAGTGATGAGCATGAAAGTATCGAAGGTTTTGCCTTTACGCAGATGAGTGGAATCGGTTGGTATGGCGATTTAGGGAATTTCCTGGTTATGCCAACGATCGGACCGATGCATACAAATTCCGGAAAATTGGAGAATCCGGATGCCGGTTATCGTTCGCGTTACGATAAAGCATCGGAATATGCCCAGGCAGGATATTATTCCGTTTATTTGTCGGACTACCGGATTCGGACGGAAGCGACGGTAGCTCAGCGGGCAGGCATGCTTCGGCTGACTGCCGGAGCCGAGATTCACCGGCAGGTTTCTTCGTTTGAAGGGAAACATCTCGGTTTCTTTACCGAGTTTGAAACAACTAAAGATGAGGTGGTCTTGATGAAAGCCGGTATCTCTTTCGTCAGCGAAGAGAATGCACGTGAGAATCTGGACCGAAATAGCTGATTGGGACTTCGAACGGGTATTGCAATCCAATCAGCAGGCTTGGAATGAGGCGTTGTCGAAAGTGGAAGTGGCCTCGGATGATGAAGAGCTGAAGCATATTTTCTATACGGCTTTGTATCGTACGATGATCGATCCGCGTTTGTATTCGGATACGAATGGCGAGTATATGGGCGGAGACAAGAAGATTTATCAGACGGGTAGTTTCCAGAAACGGACGATCTTCAGTGGTTGGGATGTTTTCCGCAGCGAGATGCCACTCCTGACTTTGATTCGTCCGGATGTGATCAGTGATATGCTCAATTCGTTGATTACGTTGGCCGATGAGAGTGGAAAAGGTTATTTGGAACGTTGGGAGTTCCAGAATGCCTATAGTGGATGTATGATCGGAAATCCGGCTATTTCTGTACTGGTTGATGCCTATAAGAAGCGTATACGGAACTATGATTTGGAGAAGGCTTGGCAATATGCACAAGAATCTTCGCGCCTGTTTGGTAATGCCAAGTATGGTTATGTGCCGGGTTCGATTTCTTCGACGCTTGAGTATGCTTATACCGAATGGTGTATGGCTGAATTGGCAAAGGCTTTGGGCAAGACTTCCGAAGAACAGCATTACCGGAAGCTGGCTAAATCGTATCAGCATATTTATGATGCCGAGCATCGCAGTTTCCGACAGAAGGATGAAAAGGGGACTTTCTTGCCTTGGCCCGAAAAAGGAAGGTTGACGGAATGTTATGGAAGTGTGGAGTCGAATCCTTTCCAGCAAGGTTGGTTTGTTCCGCATGATATCGAAGGCCTGACTCAATTGATGGGCGGACGGGAAAAGACGATTGAAGAACTGGATTATATGTTTGCCCATACGCCGACCGACTTTCTTTGGAATCAGTTCTATAATCATGCGAATGAGCCGGTACATCATGTTCCTTTCCTGTACAATCGGTTGGGACAACCTTGGAAAACGCAGTACTGGACACGCTTTATCTGCCAGAAGGCTTATAAGAATGAAGTGAAAGGCTTGGTGGGTAATGAAGACGTCGGACAGATGTCGGCCTGGTATGTGTTGGCATCCATCGGAATGCACCCGATCTGTCCAGGTGATACACGAATGGAACTAAGCGCACCTTTATTCGACAAAGTAACACTTCGGCTGGCTGGAGGCAAGGTGTTTACGATCCGTGTCAAGGGGCAATCTCCGCAGAATACGTATATTCAGTCTGCTACACTGAACGGTAAGCCTTATACAAAATGCTATATCGATTATCAGGACGTTGTACAAGGCGGTGTATTGGAGCTTACTTTGTCCGATCAGCCCAATAAGAATTGGGGTGTAGGGGAATAATGAGTTCCTGAATGGCTTATTGAAGAAAAAAGAATTAGAGTTTAATTCGTTTGGCGATGAAGCAGGCCTTTTTGCAATTACATCTTGCTGTTTTGTTGGCTTCTTGTTCCGGTATCTTCGGAAATCTTATATCGTTGGATCCAGTATTGATCACCGGATATCGGATGCTGTTGGCAAGTGTGATGCTGTTATTCCTTTTGTTCATAAAGTATGGCAGGATTATCGTTGGTAGAAAAGATAGTCATATTCTGTGGCTTGGAGTGTTATTGGCTTTTCATTGGATATTTTTCTATGGAAGCATCAAGTATGCGAACGTATCGGTTGGAGTAGTTTGCTTTTGTTTGTCAGGTTTCTTTACGGCTCTTATTTCACCCTGGATAAACCGGAATAGGATTTCGTGGGTTGAACTGTTGCTCAGTTCACTGACTTTGGCAGGTATTTCGCTGATATTCCATTTTGATGCTTCTTTTCGTATTGGTATTGTATTGGGAATTGTTTCGTCTTTGCTGTTTGCGTTCTATGCTACGTTGAACGAACGTGTTAACCAGTCGGGACAGGTTGTAAAGACAACGGCTTTGCAGATGGTAGGTGGAACTTTTGCCATAGGATTACTGCTCCCTTTTTATCATGCAAGTAAATCTTCGCTTTCCTTGCTTCCTACATCCGAAGATTTTGTGTTTCTGTTCCTGTTGGCCTTGGGCTGTACGGTTTGTATGTGCCTGTTATTAAACCGGGCTCAGAAGGTGATCAGTGTTTTACCGTGAGCCTCAGTTTTAATTTAGAGCCTGTTTACAGTATTCTGCTGGCAGTTCTTTTGTTTGACGAAGATAAAATGTTGGGAACAGCCTTTTATATGGGCTTGGCACTGATTGTCCTTTCGCTGGTTCTTCAGATGGTGTATCAAAAATTCTCCTCTCAATAAAACTCATTTTTAGGACTGAATAAAACAGATGATGCGAGGTGCTTTGCTCTTCCTTTCGTTTGTTAATGCCAATATAAACGGACTTTATTCCGATTTCCCGTTATATTTTTATCGTTTCACCCTTGTGATACGATCGTCTCACGTAGGTGGAACGATCGTTCCACAACTGTGAAGAGATCGTTCCACCCGGGTGAAACGGTAAAAAATTGCTTTCTAAAGGAATTAGAAGCTTTATTTTATGAATTTAGTTGCCTCGGATTCCCATTATATATAAAAGCAGTTGACTCGTATAAAACTTATTTCTAAACGGGATTGACTCGTTTATTCTTTTTCCTCTTCCTCCAGCGGTCCGATTTCCGGAATGATTTTTCGGGCATCTTCGGCACTTAATGTATCCACATCTTTCAGGCGGCGTTGGATCGCACGGGTACGAACTCCCAAGACATTGTCGATTTGTCCGTTGGCAGTTTCCAGATGTTTCTTTGCCTTTTCCAGCATTCCGCCCATCGATTCAAATTCTTTCTTGACAGCTCCCAGTATTTTCCAAACCTCACCCGAATATTTCTGAATGGCAAGGGTACGGAATCCCATCTGCAAACTGTTCAGGATGGCTGCCAAGGTTGTTGGACCGGTAACTACGACGCGGTAATGACGTTGTAAATCTTCCAGCAAGGCCGACCGGCGAACCACTTCGGCATATATCCCTTCGAAAGGCAGAAACATAATCCCGAATTCGGTCGTAGCTGGCGGATCCAGGTATTTGTCTGAAATATCTTTCGCCATCTTCCGGATGGTTGTTTCCAGGTTTTTCCCGGCTGTTTCGATTTGTTGCGGGTCGGCTGTATCGTATGCATCGAGTAGTTGTTCGTACATATCCTTCGGAAACTTGGCATCGATGGGTAGGTAAACACAATCGGTGAGTTCGTTTTTACCCGGCAGCTTAACGGCAAATTCGACCAACGCGTCCGAACCTTTCTTGGTTTTTACATTGGCTTCATACTGTTCGGGAGCCAACAGTTGCTCAAGTAACATGCTTAACTGTATTTCTCCGATGTTTCCTCTCGTCTTGACGTTGCTTAATACCCGTTTCAATCCGCCCACATCTTGCGCCAAAGTCTGCATTTCTCCCAAACCTTTCTGCACATTCTCCAGCTGTTCGTTGACGAGGCGGAACGACTGACTGATACGTTCGTTGAGGGTTTTCTGTAACTTTTCTTCTACCGTGATGCGGATTTCTTCCAGTCTTTTTTCCGTATGATTCACCAAAAGCTGTTGTTGTTCGTTCAGTGAAGCAAACTTTTCCCGTTGCAACGCATTGAAACTGGCAATTCCCCGGTCGAATGCTACCCGGAAGTCATTCATCGAATTCGTCAGTTCCGCCCGGTTCTCTTTGGCTACCATACGACTTTCCTCGCGGTTCAGTTTGAAATCTTCGCGGAAATTCTTTTCAATCCGTTCAAAGCCCTGCTGGATATCGCGACGTAACAAGTCTGTTTGATTTACCGATTCTCTCTCAGAAATCCGTTTCCAGATGAAAAACTGGAAAAGTAATACCAAGAATAATAAAATGAGAATAATCCAATCCATATTGTTTGTTTTTGATTTATACGAATCTGTTTCCTCTTTAAAGGCTGCCAAAATTAATGAATGTTTCGGATGAACGAAGCTGTATAACCATATTTTTCATGTCAAAAACACACTGCTTAAAAGAAGTTAAAACGGGGAACTTTTTGCGGAAATGCTTGTTTGGTAAATGAAAAGCGTATTATATTTGTAACGCTTTGGTAATGTTTAATAATAGAAAACAAAAATCCATGGCAGAAATAACATTTAAAGGGATGGCCGTTCATACGAACGGAAACTTACCCCAAGTAGGAGCAGAAGCTCCCAATTTCAGAGGTGTTAAAAACGATTTGTCCGAATTATCTTTAAATGATTTGAAAGGCAAACGTGTAGTCTTGAATGTCTTCCCCAGTTTAGATACACCTGTGTGTGCAAATTCGGTAAGACGTTTTAATAAAGAGGCCGCCTCTCTTCCCAATACAGTGGTATTGGCTGTTTCCAAAGATTTACCTTTCGCTCAGAGTCGTTTTTGTACGACAGAAGGAATTGAGAACGTGATCAGTTTATCTGCTTTCCGTTGTTCTTGTTTTGAAGATGGTTACGGAATGTTGATGACGGATGGTCCATTGAAAGGTCTGTTGGCTCGAGGTGTTATCGTTGTTGACGAAGCCGGAAAAGTAATTTATGAAGAATTGGTATCTGAGATTATAAACGAGCCCAATTATGAAGCAGCGTTAGCTGTATTGAAATAAATAGATTATTGTTTTTCATTGGTTAAAGTTAAGGGTTAGTGTAGGAGGCTGCTAGATGTGAATCTCGCAGCCTTTGTTTTTCTACAAATCAGATATGTTGCTTACGGCCTATTCTCTGTGCATCTTCTGCTGTTTTTCAGAAAATAATCGTTTATTTTGCACCCGATTTAAATGATACAATAAAGTTATGTTGAATTTCATCAAGAACTGGACCTTGCCCATTGCTATGTTGGCTGGTGTCGTGGGATATCTATTGTTTGTAAATCTCCCTTTGTTAGAACCGACAAAGCCCTTCGTAAATAGTTTAATAGCCTTCTTGACTCCTACATTGATTTTTGCCCAGTTACTGCTTACCTTCTGTAAGGTAAATGTTCGGGATTTACTGCCGGTGCGCTGGCATGGCTGGTTGCTTCTGTTTCAGATATGCTCTTGTCTGCTGATGGTAGCTGTTTTATTGTTGAGTAAACTGGATGTGGCTTATCGGGAAGTATTCGAAGGAGCGATGGTTTGTCTGATTTGTCCGACTGCTACGGCTGCTGCGGTTATTACCGGTAAGTTGGGAGGTAGTGTTTCTGCGCTGACAACCTATACGTTGTTATCCAATATCTTGGCCGCTGTGGCTGTGCCTTTATTGTTCCCATTGGTTGAACCACATGCCGATTTGTCTTTCTTTACCGCTTTCTTGAAGATATTAAGTAAAGTCTTTCCATTATTACTGTGTCCGTTCTTTGCTGCCTGGCTGATTCGTCTGTATTTGCCGAAAATACATCAATGGTTATTGAATATGCATGACTTGGCTTTTTATCTGTGGGCTGTTGCTTTAACCATCGTAACGGCACAGACCTTTAAATCGTTGGTAGAAAGTGATACTCCTGCATCAGTCAAGATACTGATCGCTTTAGCCGGCTTGTTTGCTTGTGCTGTCCAATTCTTGTTGGGAAAGAAGATTGGTACGCATTACCACGACCGGATCAGTGCAGGCCAGGCCTTGGGACAAAAGAATACCGTCTTGGCAATCTGGATGGCTTATACGTATTTGGATCCGGTATCGTCGTTGGCTCCCGGTTCATACGTTTTATGGCAAAATATCATCAATAGCTATCAGCTTTGGAAGAAGCGGAAGAAGGAAGGGAAATGATGTCCAAACGTTGATGAGGTAAAAAATGAAAATAGAAAAGTGGGGTTATAAACGATACCCCACTTTTAGCATCAGATCGTATGTAGCGTAATTTACTGTATCGTGATATTTGTAATCCGTTTTCCGGTTGAAGAAACGATTGGAAAGAGCAATGCTCCATTGTTTCTTGAACTGATAGGCCAGAAGAATGGAGAATACCGTCAGTCGGGCATTGCTTTTGTCGCCTTGCACACTTAATTCATTCGGATCAACCGTGCTCCAGTCTAAGTCCGGATCGTATTCTTTCCAGGTAAAGATATGATAGTTTTCCAGGTTAAGCAAGAGAGCTAACTGTTTGTTATAAATCAAACCGGCCCCGCCCTTGATACTATATCCACTTCCCAAATTATAATCGCGTTCGCCCAACTTCATATAGTCCGAGAGACTAGCTCCCAAAGCAACTCCGTTGGTGTATAATTCGCCATATACCAATGTCTTGTTTCCCGGATCCGGATTCTTATAATAAATAGCGCCCAGACCGGCTGCGGCCGCTTCGGATATACGGTAAGGAGCAATTAGCTGGCTGTTTTTCGAGTTAATATCAGAATCGTAATAGTCGAAATGCTGGAAGATTCCGAACATCAGTGAGCGGTTGTCTTTCTGCCATATATTCTTTCCCCACAAGGCTCCGATTGCATTTACCTGGTTGATGAGAGGCTGATTAATTACATCCATACCCAGTTTGAAGCGAAACCATTCGTAGGGTGTATAATTCTCATCATTAAATGGATTGCCATAATTCAAGGCTAAATCAAAATGCAAACTGGAAGAGCCTTTTCTCGATTTCTCTTCGTCTGCCAGAAACCGCAGACCCATACTGAGGATCAAGTTGACGGGAACATTCGAATAGCTGCGACCTTTATAACTTCTCCGTTTCCAGGATTCGCCGGTGATAAGACGATTGATTCCCCGCATGGGCGAAATGATGCCGGTAAGCAATTCGCGTCCGACACGTTCCCAGCCGGTTGCCCGGTTATCGATAAATAAGTCCGACAACCGGTAGGTGATTTCTCCCAAGGCAACTCCTCCGAAAGTAGTAGCCATCATGTCATTAATGGAAGGAGCTTCCGTTTCCATGAAAAACTCCCACATCAGGCTTCCGCCGGCCGAATAA
>UMGZ01032521.1_pt1 | contig 12843 bp, 13 predicted proteins | sample 1965421 | NCBI WGS metagenome assembly UMGZ01 (sample SAMEA4836087, study PRJEB28245) | human gut metagenome | biome: gut microbiome; material: fecal sample | place: Denmark | collected 2008
AATTTCCGATTCGAGGCTGTCCAGACAGCTCTTGCGGTTTTTGACATAAAGCTGATCACCGATAAGATTGCAGCCGATACTCGCCAAATGCACCCGGATTTGATGCGTCCGCCCGGTTTCCAAATTGCATTGTACCAACGCCGCTGCCAAACCGCAGGCTTTCAGGGTTTTATAATTCGTTGCCGCCGGTTTGCCGCCGCTTTCCGTCAGTGCCATTTTTTTACGGTCAAAACGGCTGCGCCCGATATTTCCTTCAATGCGGCCGTTCAAAGGGTTCGGAACCCCGTAAACAACGGCATGATACGTCCGCTCAATCGAATGCTCGGCAAACTGCTCGGCCAATCCCCGGTGCGCCCGGTCATTTTTGGCCGCAACCAGCAACCCGCTGGTATCTTTGTCAATACGGTGAACAATGCCCGGACGTTTCACCCCTCCCACTCCGGACAAATTATCCCTGCAATGGTAAAGCAAAGCGTTCACCAAAGTGCCGCGGAAAGCCCCCGGCGCCGGATGAACCGTCATCCCTGCCGGCTTGTTGACCACAATCAGGTCTTCGTCTTCATAGACCACTTCCAGCGGAATGTCTTCCGGCTCCGGCTCGGCGGCTTCCGGCGGCGGAATTTCAATCTGATAACTGTCGCCGGGACGAACTTTATAGGAATTGTCTGCCAGCACGTCGTCATCGCGGCTGACCATGCCCTGCTCAATCAGCCGCTGCACCTGCGAGCGGGAAACATCGGGAACCGTCAGCGCCAAAAACTTATCCAGCCGCAATCCTTTATGTTCGGGACCGGCCTCGGGAGTAAGAATAATGTTGCTGTCGTTTTGCTCCATTTTAGCAATAAAAAATTTACTTCTTCAGGGATATAATACTAGCTAAAATACAGACAATCTGCTAAAATGCAAGGATTAGATTATGGATAAATTAAAATTGGTCAAAACAATCGTCTTTGTGATAACTTTCTTATTGGTGTTCGGCAGCATGACCCTTCTCGGAACGCTGTATAAAAAGATACGCAAACCGGTAGCGGCCGAACCCGGCAGCAGCATCAGCCTGAAACAGCCCGCCGGCAGCACGATCGACAGCTTCAGGCTCCACGGCGGCAGCATTTATCTGTTAGTCAAAGACGGCGGCCGTCCGGATCGTATTCTCATCTATAATCAGGATGCCGGAGAACCGGTAGAAATCAATGTAAATTAGAGGTGCAGAGATGAGCGAAAATAAAAAACCCGTCAAAGTCTTCAAAAAAATCAAGCACAAACGGCCGGCAGCCCAGCCGGTTAAACTGCCGCCGGCAATGTCTGAACCCGATATCGCCGATGCCGACATTGAAGCTCTTCTGGCCGACAATTCTCTTGAAATGCCCAATTCTGACCCCGATATCCGAAACATTGCCCGCCAAACCGCGGCTCCGCAGCAGCCGGCCCCTGTCCGGGCCGCCCCGGCACCTGCCGAAAGCGAGGAAGACGAGTTTGAACGCCTGCTGAACGAATTTATTTCCGCGGAACTGGACGATGTTGAAGAAGAAGTGGAAAACGCCAAAAACGGCCAGGCGCCGACGCCGCAGATTTCTCTCCCCATCAGCAACAGCGATGATGAAAACTCCGCCAAACTGAATGAAGGAGAACGTTCGCTTTACCGGGCTTATCAAAATTATTTCTATGCCGTCCGCGCGATGGCGGAAAGTGCAGACCGGCAGCCCCCGGCTCCGTCAATAACCGCGGAAAACCTTTATCCTCACTTCAAACCCAAAACCGGACGCCGCATTTCTCAGGATATTCTCAACGGTTGGGACATCATGCTGAAAATCTTCCCGCAGGAACTGGCCTCCCTGAATCCGGCCGGTACGGATGACGAGCTGCTTGACTTCGCCGAAAAAGCCTCGGATGACAACCTTCAGCTGGCAATCATCTCCTATGTGGAAATTTTGATTGAGATTGAAGGCTGCGAGCTCAACTACGCCGAAAGAAAACTGAAAGCCGAACGCCGCAAAATCGAACGCCAGATGTACGAAGAACATCAGGCTCGGGTTGAAAGAAGCCAGCGCTATATTGAAGCCATCCGGAAAAAGGAATTTCCGATTGACGCCGAGCGCCTGGTCAAAAACTTCTTTAAAACCTCCAACAAAGACGCCGAGGGCGCTTATAAGATGCTGACCAACAATCCGGCAACCTTCGCCCCGATCGAAATCAACAAAATAAAGCCCCGTCTGTTCGGTCTGATAAAAGTCACCCCGCAGGACGGAATCCGCGTCAACCGCGAAATCGGAGATTTTATTAAAAAGCTCAAAGCCTGAGCCGGAAAATATTTTACAAAAATATAGACAAAAACGTTTTTTAATGCTAGACTTGAAGAAACAAATAAACGATTAAGGTGATGATATGGCAATAGTCAGAGTAAATGAAGGAACAGCCCCTGCCCCGACCGGCAATACCAACGCACCGGCTCCGCAGACACAGGCGCCTGCACCGGCCGAACCGCAGAAAACTGTCTATCTTTCTCAGAACCCCAAAAAGGAAACCGAAACTTTCCAGGGAATGACCGTTGCCCAAAAGCTGAATTATTACCGAATTAAAGAAAAGCGCGGTATCCTTACCCCTGAAGAGCGCCAAGATAAAGAAGATTGCGAAAAACAGCTGAAAGAACAGGAAGGCGGCGAAGGCAACATCACTCCTGAAGACGGAACCAAGGTTCAGGAAGAGGAAAAAGACCCGAAAGACATCTTCAAAGAACAAGACATTATTCAATATATGTACAACGACTGGCTGCTCGGCGGTGCCAACTGGCTGTATAAAAAGTGCTACAAATATATTGATAAAAAATACAACCAGTTTAAAAACCGCTGCCGGAAGAACAAAAACAGTGCCGACGCAAAAAAATATAACACTATTTCCACCCGTGACACCATTGACGACAAAGCCGTCAAAATGTTCGACGGTTCCAAAGCGGCGATTGAAAAAGGCCGTGATGCAGTCAAAAGCATTCTGTCCGACATTGCCGAAGGCAAAATTGACGGCTCCAAAGCGACCGGCTTTACCAAAATTCTGATGAACGAAATGCCGGAACGCGAACGTCAGGCCTTCTGCGCCTCCGCCATGGAAAAAATCCAAAATCTGGCCGAAAATATGAAGACCATTCAGTTCATGGCCGGGCAGCTGGCCCGAGCCCAAATGGCCGAAACCCTCTGCAAAAATCAGGATGCGTTCAAAAACGTCAACCCGGTTCAGCTGTTTGAAGCCATGTCCAAACGCAACGCTATTTTAATTGCCCGTCAGATGGATGAACTGGAAGGCCGCGGCGGTAATCCGGCAAGCTTCATGAAAGATATGGAGAAACAGATTGAAAAAGCCAATGAATTTGCCGACAAACAATATAAGAAACACAAATTCGACGAAGCCGGCAAAGACGGTGCAACCAACCCGACCCTGACTAAAATTAACGAACGCCTCGGCCTCAAACGGGAAGAAATGACCAAATCAGACCGTCTTGAGCCCAAGAGCATGCTTGAGCATCTGGTTGCCACCAACAAATTTGAAGATTTGCTGACCAAGCAGCTTGAAGGCGTCCGCAGACAGGAAAGTTCCCTTGAAGCACAGCAAGAGGCGCACAACAACCGTCGTCAGAACTTTGAACAGCGACGGGCAGCCATTCTGCAATATCGTGAAAGCATCCGTTCGCCTGCTAATCCGCATGGTTACATTGCCGGAGACCGTCGAGGCAGCGAACAGGCACGTCAACAGAGCCAGCAGCGGCCTGCTTTCAACATGGACGCTTACCGTCTTGCCCGTGAGGCGCAGGGAGCCGCCAAATAGTCATGTTCAAAAAAATATTGAAATTTATGAAGTTCATTATTGTCGGCATTGTCTGGAGCTATGTCTTTATCTATGCCAGCGTTTTGCTGACAATAAAATTGTGGAATTTCAACTATCTTTCCGTCAGCGACTGGGGCATTATCGACACCTACTGGGAGCAGGGCGGAGCGATTCGCCAGCCTAAAGACTACGGTTTTTTCTTTACCTTGCTTGCTCTGATTCCGGTTTGGCTTCTGGGCTGGCGCTACCTGTACAAAAAAAGCTTCACCGCATTTCTGATGGCTCCGATTGTCTGGTATAATAAAAAAATGATTGCCCGCTACGGCAGTGAAAGCTCCCGCATTATTCTGAAAAACCTCGGTTCCACCACCCAGAAAATTGACCCCAAGGAAATTATCGAATCAAAATTGAAACGGGTCAAAACCGACATGGAACATCATGAAAAAACATCAGACTTTCTGCGGGAACAGCTTAAGGAAAAGATAAACTCCGATGAGCTTAAATAAAGAATTAACCAATAGAATGCTATACTGAACAAAATTGTAATTGGAGAAAATAACCTTTGAAATCTATTTTGATAACGATGCGAATTATCTTCATCGGTATCTTCTGGAGCATTTTCTTTCTGGAAGGTATAAGGGTTATTTTGCTTACCAACTGGCGTTTTGACATTTTCCTCGGCCGCCACTGGCGTCACCTGCAAAACTTATGGATGCAGGGCTGGGTTATTGATGACCCTAAGGAATGGGCTTTTGTCCTCATCATTCTGACTTTTATCCCCCTCTGGCTGACCGGCTGGGCGGCCTTGAGCCTGATAGCCTGGGATCAGCTCATCATCAAAGCGGCTTTGTTTCCGATACGGATTTTCCGTCGTTTCTTTTATAAGCCGGTGAAAATCATCAGCAATAAAAAAAGCGGCAAAACCCTGAAAAAGAAGAAGTCTTATAAGGAAATCCGTCCCCGCAGTATCCGCGCACCGATTGACGAACGTATGGAGGAAGCCCTGCCTCGCCCGACGACGCTGAGTAACCAGGTGATTAAAAACACGCCCAAACAGGCGGCACCGGCTCCGACTTTTCCGGCATTAAGCACCCCCGCCCCGCAGGAGACCAAATCTTTCGATCACTCTCTGTTCCAGTTTGACGATGACAACGGCGACGACTTTGATTTCAACTTTGACGCATTTGACACACCGGCGGAAAAGCCCCGAGAAAGCATAACCCCCAAACCGGAACCGGCCAAAGAAAACAGCCGCCAGCAGTCTAAAGACAGAAACAACCGCGACCGGCGCGATAACAACAAACGTGACAACCGCAAAAATCAGCCGGCAAAACCGGAAACGCAGACCACAGCGCCGCAGCATGCCACCGGCTCGACCATCGACATCATCAAACAAAAGGGCTACGAGGTCATTACCGGCGCAACCCTGCACAACAACCTGATTGATTTCATCGGCATTGCTGATAAACAGATATGCATCTGCCTGCTGGATAAAGAACCCGGCGACTGGCTGGCCGACGAAGAACGCTTCAACGACGAAGAACCCCTTTGGTTTTCCGAAAGCAGTCACCGCATTTCGCCGGTGCGCAAAGTTGATCTGGCCCGTCAGGCTCTGGAAGAAAAGCTCAAAGAAGCCGATTTCTCCTTCACGATCAAACCTTACGTCATTATCCAGTTAGGCAACATTATTAATGCCGAAGATATGTTTGAAATCTGGAATGACATGAACATCAACGTCACCCGGATTGACCGCGGCACGCCGAAAGAGCTGAAACTGTTTGCCAAAACCCTTGACGAGGCCGAAAACCATATCGACAAAGAAAAATTTGAAAAAATTAAAAAGTTAATTCGTAATATTGCATAGGATTATCAAATAAATGGAAAAAAAAGGCGAAGAATGGGAAGAGTATAATAACGCCGTCCAATGGATGGTAATGACCTTTATTATCACTTTTCTGGTTACCATCGTTCTGGCAATCATTTCAATGCCGCTCGGCTATTTGATAGGCAACGGCATTTCCAAAGATTCACTGAGCGAAGTTTCCAAATTCATTCAAACGATTATCAATTCCCCGAGTTATCTGTTTTCCCGCTATTGGCACTGGATAAAACAGATTTCCAACTACCACGGAGCCTTTTCGTTCAGCCTGTGGCTTCCGATTCTGCCGATTATCTCACTGCCTTTCGGCCTGCTCATCGGGGCAGCCACCAACCCCTACCGTTTTCAGTCAAACATTCACGGCTCCGCACGAATTGCCGAACTCAAAGACATTAAGAAAATGGGTCTGCTTGACGGTTTCTGTATGGTCGTCGGCAAATACAAAGGCCACCTGCTGATGATGAAAGAAACCCTTTCGACCCTGTGCTGCGCACCTCCGGGCACCGGTAAAACCGCCGGGGTGGTTATTCCGACAATTTTTCACTCCCACGGCATGAGCATCGTCGTCAATGACCCTAAACCGGAATTGTGCTTTACCACTACCGGCGCTCGGGCCAAAGACGGTCCCGTATTTGTCATTAACTGGGGTGCGGAAGACAACCCGGCCGAAGGCGTCTATTATCCGAGCTGGAACCCGCTGTCGCCGAACGCCCTGCCGGCACCGGGGCCTGACCGCGATATGTATGTTGATTCCATGTGTAACATCCTGGTGGAAGACCCCAAAGGCGGTGCCGACCCGCACTGGTCAAAGACCGGCCGTGCCGCTCTGACCGGATTTATTCACTTCATCGCCTCCAAATGCGAACGGGCCCGTGCCAACGACTATTTCATCGGCCGCGTTTATGAAGGCAAACTTGATGAAGAAGACAAACGCGTTTTGGAAGGCTATTACCTTGAAATGCGCGACCCGATGTCTGCCCGGGCCATTCAGGATCTGCACAACGACACCCTGACCATTGACAACTATCTGCCAATCGGCACCTGGTCATTGCTGCCTGAAAAATGGATCGGACACGAATCCTGTCTGGCAATGATTCTGGAATGGATTACCGAATCTCAAATTAAACAATCGCAGGAAATCAAACGCCGTCTTGATGAAGGCGACCAAATGGCAGCCATGGCCGACCCCATGCGCGACATGTTGGAAGAGGCCATCGACGAAGCCCGCAAATTCGGCTATTCTCCGCGCTGTATCGTTGAATTGAGCCAGCTGAGCTCTATGCCGGACAAGGAACGCGGTTCCGTTCTGTCAACCGGTTTTTCCGGCATCGGCATTTTCAAAAACTCGGCTGTGGTTTCGCGAACCAGCTTCTCCGACCTTCACTTTAAAGATCTCCGCGGAATGAAAGACCCGATTACCGGCGAATGGAAACCGATTTCCGTTTACCTCTCGGTTAACCAGGTTGATGCCCGCGCGCTCGGTGTCATATCGGGAACCTTTATCGAGCTGATGTCATCTTACCTGATTGCCAATCCGCCGAAATTCCAAAACAAAACCGACGGACAAATGGGACCCTTCCCAACTCTGTTCGTTCTCGACGAGTTTCCGCAAATGCCCAAACTGAAAGCCATCATCGACGGCCCGGCAGTCGGACGCGGACAAAAAGTATCCTACCTGCTGATCGGACAAGATTTGGGGCAAATCTCCGGAAAATACGGCAAAGACGATCTGGAAACCGTTATTTCCACAACCGCCTGCAAAGTTATTCTGTCCCAAAACAACGAACAGACGGCTCAGCGTTTCTCCAAAATGATTGGTAACAAGACCGTCCAAACCACCTCCTTCTCCAAAAATGAAGGTCTCAGTTTCCAAAAGGGTTCCAATCCGTTCAGCAAAAACGTCAGCTACCAGCTACAAGGCACCTCCGTTATCAGCACCACTCAGCTGCTGAGTCTGCCTATGCTCAAACAGGTCGTGTTAATGCAAGGATTCATTGACCGCCCGATTATGGCTGATGCCCCGCGTTTCTATCTTGACAAGCAAATGCTTGCCCTGTCAAAACTCCCGCCGGCGCCTTATGTTCCGGATTGGATTGTTGCCCAGCGTGAAGACATCAATGAAGATATGCTCTCCAAACTCGGCATTGACTACGACCCCAATGAAGACATTGACGAGGACTTTGACGATGATGAGGATGAAACGGATGCCCCGGCCAACTGATTAAGAGGACAATATGTGGGAATGGTCGAAACCGAAACAAAATAATTGCTTCGCCTCCGCCGCAGAGAAAGATTCTTCCCTGTTGTCCGCTTATGATGATTTGCTGGCCGAAGGAACGCAGCCCTCCGCCCATCCGTTCCGCTCCGCAGCCGAACAAAGGCCCCGGGAAGAAGCGCCGGGCATTCAGGAAATGTACGGCCTCGTTGAGCGCCGGCTGCATGAATACAAATTGGACGAATTTGAAATAGTCGAACGCCCCTATTCACCGCAAAGCTGGACGGACATGAACCGCCTTTATGAAGAATTTCAGCGAACCCGGGTTATTTTTCTTAAACGGCTCGCCTATGCGGAACAGGAAAGCTGCCGGGCTGTCGGTCTTGATGATGAAGACATCGCCTTATTAAAAAAAGGCCTGACACCGGAAAATGTCAATACTCACCTGCAAATTCCGTTTGATTTCGGAGGCACCGCGGAACTGAGCAATCTTTGCCTGCTGCGAACCCACCCCGTCCATGAAAATATTCACAAAATTATTGATCTGCAGTTTAACAATAATTTTTTAAAATTACAAAAAAGACTGCTTATTCCCTGGTATGGAGGCAAAATTTACCATGACCGCCGTCGATGATTTGCCATATTTTGTCGGACGCCCCGGCGCCGTCTTCTTTCCTCCGGCTCTTTCCGGAGAAATTGAAATGCTGAATACATCATTGCTTATGCTGAATTTCAGTCCGCTTCCCGACGATTATGCCGCCTTTCTTAGCCGGAGCGACGGTTTGTTCTACGACGGGATTGAACTTTACGGCTGTTCTTCCCATTATCGGGAAAGCAAAAACTATAAGTTTCCGAATCTGCTGGAAATTAACCGAAATTATGCCGCCTATAACTTTTTCAAAAACAAACTGGTCGTCGGGCGCTGTTCCGAAAGCATAATATACTATGACCGCCGCGGCAATTATTATGCCTTGGCCGACCGCATCAACCTCCGCTCCCGCAAAGAAGTTGAAAATTTTGCAGCCATGTTGGCCCTCCTGCGCCGCCTCTGCGAAGCAAACCCTTAACCCCGCCCGTCACCGATACGACATCGGATGAATTCTTCTGTTCGGGAATTCGTCTTGTAAAACTCTCCCGCCACGCCGCCGTGGCATCGCTCGTTAGCAAAGCTTCATTGCCCGAGACGAAAACCTCCCCGGGACGTTTTTGCTGCCTCACGCTCTGCACTTTCAACCCGACCTGCCGGAAAACATAAAAAAAGGTGTCTGAACCGAACACCTTATAAAAAACTGGGGCGAACGATGCAATGATATTCGAACTTTTTGCTATGATGATGTAATAATTATCTGGCAGAGAATAAAAAATTTTCAGCATTCTTCCAATTTTCACTTTCAAACCATTTTTTAACCACCCATCGCATTTTCTCTTTTTTATGATAAATTACATTCGAAAAACAAAAGCAACCGCTCCTGAGTCGTTAAAACAGATTCATGGTACATTTTTCCTAATGAAAGTAATAATATCACTAATCTTACCAAGTTTTTTGTTTCGGATTCGGCTTTTGTACTTAGCAACATCTAATTTGAATACCTTTCTCTCCGACTTAACGGTGCAAGTTTCCAAATCCCAATATTCAATACAACCGCCACCATTGTGATATAGCGAATAAACAATCGGATTTCCATTATAATTCAACACACCGCTCCATAATTCCAACAACTCACCAAAGGTAAATTCTGAAATCTTAAAACCGGCATAACAACTGACAAAAATATAACGGACTCCATCGACAATAACAATTTTCTTTATTTCTTCAGGAAAATCATAGTCTTTATATCGTTCATACATACTGACTAAAATATAAAATTCTCTATCTGCCTCAAGTCTTTTAATTTCTAGTTCTTGAGATGCTATATCTCTTTCAATCTCTCCTAATTTTATTTCAGTATCAAGTTTCTCATTTTTGTTGATTTCCAACTTCAAATATAATGCTCTTATCTGTTTTGTAAGTTCGTCCAACATTTGTAAAATCTCTCATTTCTTAAAAATTTTTCTAATCATAACTAAAAAGTATGACAAATACTGTCGTAAGTCTCATGTAAGACGAGAATGTAAAATTTGATAAAGCCTCCTGTGTTATACAAGCAGGAGGCTAATATTAAAAGAAAATCATCTTACTAAGTCAGTCCTGATGACAATAAAATTGTTACAAATTTAATCCGTTACGTACTAAAATCTTCATAACAACAATATCCCCTGTTTTTTTGACCGTACGCCAAGGAATAATTTTTTACAATAACATTATACAAAAAAACACCAAACATTACTCAGACATCAAGAAAATAATTCTATGACATATTACAATTAACATATTTACATAAATTGCAAATTATCGTTTTCTTGTCGGGCGTTTAATAATCAATGGTAATAATTCTTTTTCACTTAATTCCTCAAAAGACACTTTATTTTTAAATTTATATTTTTGTTCATTTCTAACCGGAAAAAATAATCTAATCCAAGGATTCAATTTAAAATCAAACAAATTATGCAAAATATTTCTGGTATCTGCATCTTTAGAGTTAGATAAGAATGAATATTTTCCAACTTTTTCTTCAATAAATTCATTAAAAACTATCAACTGCCTTTGATGTGCATATAAATATTCAAAAAATACCTGCTGCAATTTTTTATTATCGGTCATATTTCCACCATTAAATCTTTTATATTCAATGGTAATTTCCTTGCAGATAAAACTAATAATTCCATTCATTTCGTCATAAACCATTTCTATGTAATTATTTTTAGACATTATGTGTCTCCTAAACTTACACAGGCGAACCATTTCGCTCTGATAAGTTCAGTTTTCCAAATTTGAGGGAAACGACCTCATGTCCTCAATTAGGAACAAATCCCATTACCAACAGAACCTCTCCCTAAAAAATTGGGAGAAGTTAACATACTAAATTTCAAATAGATATCCCCCAGTAAATTAGGTGTTCTATAACAGCTACAAACCTTACGGTTTGACCACGCTCGTTGGCGTGGAGCGGTGTTGTTCCAACACCTTGGCATTCAGCCCCGAGTAAACTCGGGGTTTTCTGTAAGGCAACTAATAAAACAAAACCTCCCGTAAAATAATTGCGGGAGGTTGTCGGCATAGGAAAAAATAAAATTTATTACATACCCAATTTATATTGCTTTTTAAGATGTTCCGGTAGAATCCATAACTCTAAGTTCCTTGAACTTTTAGAATGCTTATGTTTTAACAGAACATCTTGAGCCTTAAATGAATGTATCAGCATTCTTTTCAAAAAAAGATAATTATCATCAAACTTTGTTAAAACATTAGCAACGTTACTTTTTATAAAGTTAACAACATTTCCTTCCGGAATTTGAGGTATTTGCCCTTTTTCTAATAAAGTCTCAATATACCCATATACCAAATGCGCAGAATACTTAAATTCTTTCCACGCTCCTTCCTCCAAAGCTTTTTCAGCTAAAGTCTGGTAAGGATAGTCCGAAAGGCGATTTCTCAATCTCAAAAAACACTCATTAAAACTGGGCTCTGGGTTACTTTTATCCTTTTTATATCCATCAACCCAATTCATATAATATTTTACCATTGCGTGAACAGCCATAAAATATTCTGCTTTATCTTGAATAAATTCTTTAATTTCACGTAGTGTAAAAGCCTCCAATAAAGCTCCATTTCCTCCTATGCTGTGATAGAAATCAAATTCCCGTCTGTAATGAGATGTGCAAAAATTAAGTTTTTTATACTTACGGTCCTCTAAAGCTTCTATTTGCGTTTTAAGACGATGATTAGAATTTTTCATATTCTCTAATAAAAACGTTTGAATATAAAGAGAAATAGGAAGAGCAAAACCTTTCCAATCATCTGAAGCAGGTTTTAACATATAGGGTAAAATATGCATAAAAATTAAATATTTTATCCAATCATCAAATTTATATTCTGCCTCAACAAATGGTATATCAATAAACTTTTCAGCCATGAATTAATCTTCTTTATGTTTTGAATATATAATCCGATGCTTGAATTCGGCTTTTTTAATCAAATCGCCAAGACTAATTCCCAGATAATCTGTTATAATTATAAGAGTCTTTATAGTAGGAATCTGCTTTCTGCATTCAATGTAGTTAATTGAACTTTTGCTAATATCACAATCTTTTGCGAGCCGATACTGACTCACGCCTCTACGTACTCTTTCTTCCCGTAGAAGCTGCACAACTGTATCACTAAACTTAACCGCATCATTTATCTTCATCATAAATGAAGAATATATGCAATTAGTTTAACTTAGTAGTCCGATATAGTGGACTATGAGTTATTTTTTAGATTTCAGAATCTCTAATATCTTTTCCCAATGATTATTAATATATTTATCCATAAACTTGCGAACAAATTCCTCAATATCTTTGTACGTCATACCTTCTCTTAATTCAAACTCTGCATACAAAAGATTATCGTCACCAAAATATTCTTCATCCTCATCAAATACTTTGTTTTGGAAATACTCATCAACAGCCTTGTTATGACGTTCTTTATTATACACCATACTATTTTCAAAGTTCTCATTTTGATAAATCGCACTCAAATCTTCATTTAATTTTTGCAGAAGTCCTTCATCTTTAGACCATACCATAAAATTTATCAATAGAGCCGGAGAATTACCAAAGCCATCACCTGTTTCGCCTAAATCAAATTGCAACTTAAGTTGTATATTATTTTCCCAATATTCAAATAGCTGACCAGAAAATTTATTCATATTTGTATATGATAACATTTTCTTACGTTTAACCATCTTAAAGCGATTCTTTTTTGGCATAACAATCTTTGATATTGCATCAAACAAAATTTCGTTATCAGTCAGAAGTCTATGTTGTATCTCTTTTACCTTTTTGATGTCTTCTACAC
>UMGZ01024569.1_pt1 | contig 12765 bp, 9 predicted proteins | sample 1965421 | NCBI WGS metagenome assembly UMGZ01 (sample SAMEA4836087, study PRJEB28245) | human gut metagenome | biome: gut microbiome; material: fecal sample | place: Denmark | collected 2008
AACGTAGTCAGCGCCCCAGGTGAGGACAGTGCATATCTTTCACAGGCAGAGAGTGTGATCAATTCCATCCTGAGTGTTCAGAGTACAGATGTGGATACCGTATCCGGAGCAACGTTCAGCTCCACAGGAATCCTGAACGCAGTGGATGCGGCACTTGGAAAGGCGGAAAACTCATGAAAAAAAGACAGCGGGAGGTAAGGCTGATGCGTGCGGGAATACAGCTGGCATTTTTTATTGCCGCCCCGTCTCTGTTTTCTACAGCCTTTGCAGGTATCAAATCGATCTTCCTTGCCATTGCGGCCGGTCAGCCGGTGGAGTGGAATTCCTTTCTGACTGTAACGGCAGTGCTTCTGATCTTTACCTGCTTTTTCGGAAGACATTTCTGCGGATATGCGTGTGCATTCGGATCTTTCGGAGATGCCGTATATGAAGGCTTTTCCTGGATCCGGATGAAATGCTTTCACAAAAAAAAGAAACCGGCTCTTTCCGAAAAAATGGTTCACGGGCTTCAGAAAGTCAAATATATCGTACTGGCACTGATCCTGCTTTCCTGCCTTACAGGTGTATACGGAAAGCTTACGGGAACCAGCCCGTGGGATGTTTTTTCCATGCTCACGGCAGGACGGCTCCCGAACAGCAAATATCTGGTGGGAATTGTGCTCCTGGTGCTGATCATTGTGGGAATGTGTACACAGGAAAGGTTTTTCTGCCAGTTTCTCTGTCCCATGGGAGCGGTTTTTGCATTAATGCCAATCCTTCCGGGTGCACTGTTTCGGAGAAACCGTGAGAAATGTCCGCCGAAATGTGGTCTCTGTAAAAAAAGATGTCCGGCTCATCTGGATATCGACGGCGACACAGGCAGATCCGGCGAATGTCTTTGCTGCCACGCATGTGCCGCAGCATGCCCGAGAAAAAATATTCACATTGGAATAATTGAGGAAAAATGATCTATGAGATATCAGGCTCTGAAAAAGAAAACTTTTCTGGCAGCAGCTACATTTACAGGAATTGCGGTGTTGTTTCCTGTGCTGTGCATGGCTGCTTCGGAAAATGATGTACAGACATATACCGATACAGATTTTGCAATGGATACTGTGGTATCAGAAACACTCTATACCACAGGTGACGATATAAACAGTAAGCTGACAGCTGTGCTGACAGATGTGGAGACGAACCTTCTTTCCTGGACCAATGAGAAGTCCCAGATCTATAAGGTGAATGCAGACAGCGGAAAAGATACGGAGATTTCCGACGAGCTTTCCGGATACCTGAAACGTCTTCTGAAGATCGCAGAGGATTCTGACGGAGCCTTTGACCCAACCATCGGGAAGCTGATCCGCCTGTGGGATATTGGAGGGGAAAACCAGAAAATTCCGGAAGAAGCAGAAATTAAGAATGTTCTGAAGGATTCCGGATATCAGAAAATTTTTCTTGACGGAAATACGGTCCACATGGAGGAGGGCTGTTCTCTGGATCTTGGAGCAGCGGGAAAGGGTATTGGCTGTGACCGGATCCTTAAAGAACTGGAAACAAAGAAGGATGTAATAGCAGCACTTATGAATCTGGGAGGAAGCAGTGTCATGACCTACGGAAGCAAGCCGGATGGTTCTTCCTGGAATGTGGCGGTGACAGATCCCAGAGCTGAAAATGAGGATGACTATCTTGGTGTGGTTGCCTTAAATGGTACAGAATTTCTTTCCACATCCGGAGATTATGAGAAATATTTTATCGAAAATGCTGTAAGGTATCACCACATTATGGACCCGTCTACCGGCTATCCGGCAGAAAGCGGAGTGACCGGGGTAACGGTAGTCTGTGACTCAGGTCTGGAGGCAGATGCGCTTTCCACAGCATGTTTTGTGCTGGGGGTGGAAAAAGGGACACAGCTGTTGAAAGCTTACGGTGCAGACGGACTTTTTGTGGATGAAGACCATCATGTGTATCTCACTGAGGGGATGAAGGAGCGGTTCAGCCTGCTTGCGGATTCCTATAGTGTGGAGGATATTGCAGAGTGAAGCTGATCTCCCGGCGATCCGGTTTATGACTGTTTGGCAGAGGGGAATGCTCATATCCGCAGTACTTGCGATAGTAAACCTGGAAAGGGTTCTATAAATATATCATATTTTTAGGAGGAATAAGCAATGCAGAAGTGGAATCTATTGAAAAAAACAGCTCCATGCATTTTAAGTCTTGCAGTGGCAGCAACAACCTTTCCGACCGCTGTAATGGCATCTGATCTTGATGCAGCCGTGGTTTCCGAGGCAGAGGCAGGAGATACGGAGAATTTTAGCACAGAGGAAACGGCAGAGGATACTGAAGCTGTAGCAGAAGAAGCTATAGAGGATGCTGCAGACATAACAGAAGAAGCAGCAGAGGATGTAGCAGTACCAGAAGCTGCTGCAGACGAGACAGAGGATATCCAGCAGGAAGATACAGAAGCTGTCGAGACTCTGGATGAGACAGCAGAGGAAGCAGACCCGTTCTCTACAGGGGAAGAGGATTTCACAGAAGGCGATGAAGTGGCGGAAGCATTTTCCGATTCTGACCAGCTGACAGGCGAGTATCAGTACGTATATGCAGGACTTACCTGGGGTGAGTACTGGGCAGCAGAAGGCGTATATGCAGCTGGAGATACAAGCTCTTCAGAAGAGAAGGATTCACATAGTGAGTTTGATACAGGAGCTTTTGATACAGTAACAAGAGCGACTGCAAATCATGGACTCCACAGAGGAAGCTATCAGACAGAAGCTACGATCATTGCTGAAGACGGAACCAGATTTGACGTATCCTACTGGGAGGATAAAGGAAGCACACTTTATCTTACAGACGGTTCCAAGGTAAAATGGAACAGAGGCAGTATAACAACAGAAGATGGAAAAACCTATACGATGGATCATTATGAGATATATGGTCTGAAATATGTTCCGGTAGCAGTTAAGACCGCAGATTTTGCAGATTTCTGCAAAAAGTATAATGTCGTACAGGATGGAGCTGCACTTTTCGGAGGATACAGTGAAAACAATCTCCAGTATTATAAAGGCCTTGTGGCAGATGTAAATGCACAGACAAATGGTCTGAAATATGCGGAGAAAAATGGTGATGGCTTTACATTTACAGCAAGAAAATCAGACGGAACAGCTTCCGGTATCAAGGATCAGGCGTTAAAAACAGCAACAGGGATCGAGCCGAGTGTAAAAGCAGCAAGCGGAAGCTACGGCGAATTCCTCCGTGTGGATCTCAATGGAAATTATGGCGATCTTGGTGCAAATATGCAGGCTGTACGCTGGGATTATTATGGAGATGATTCCACATATACAAAATGCCTCGCTTCTTATGGAACCAAGTTTGCCGCAGATAACTGGATGCATAAAGCAATGGGAATCCAGCTTGGACTTACAAAATCTGCACGCTGCAAGCTTCCGGGAGGAACAGACGGAACAGGATACTGGAAACTGACAGTGTATGCTCTTGGATATAATGACTATACCTACAGCTTCCAGGCAACTGCAGAGAATATCGTAAATCCTACAATGGAGCCAACTGATTTTACAAGTCTTAAAACAGAAGTGGAAGCTGCAAAGGCTCTGGCAGAGGCAGATTACACAATTGCAACCTGGAAGTCCTTTGCCGGTGAGCTTCAGGAAGCAGAAGACATTCTTGCAAAAACAGATGCAAGTCAGGCTGAGGTAAATGAAGCACTTGAACATCTTCAGGGAGCAGAGAAAGAGCTTCAGAAGGTAACAGTTACACTTGATAAGACAGCAGCAGCTGTATATACAGGAAAAACAACGACTCTTAAGGCAACAACAAATGACAGCGATGCAGCAGTAACATTTAAGTCCGGCAACACAAAGGTTGCAACAGTAAGCAGCAAGGGTGTTGTTAAAGGTGTAAAAGCAGGAACAGCAGTTATCACAGCAAAGGTAGGAAACGCCACAGCAACCTGCAAGGTAACAGTAAAAGCTTCTACAATCAAGTTTGCAAAGGCTTCCGTAACGATCTACAAAGGAAAAACAGCAACTGTAAAAGCAACTGCAACACCATCTGCAACTGTAAAATACACAAGCAGCAACACAAAGGTTGCAACCGTAAACAGTAAAACAGGTGTTGTAAAAGGAATCAAAGCAGGAACCATTACGATTACAGCAAAGGCAGGAGCCCTGAAGACAACCTGCAAAGTAGTTGTCAAGAATCCTGCATTCAGTCTTGTAAAATCTTCTGCAACGATCAAAAAAGGTAAAACAACAACCATCAGATCCAAAGCAGCACCTGCAGGCAAGGTTACATATACAAGCAGCAATAAAAAAGTTGCACCTGTAAACAGCAAGGGTGTTGTAAAGGGAATCAAAAAAGGTAAAGCAACGATCACAGTGAAATGCAACGGAATTACAAAGAAATTTGTGGTAACAGTTAAATAATTTCACTGTTGAACCGAATGTGAGCACAGATATCCGGGAGCCTCTGCCGCAGACATAGAGCAATGTCTGCGGCAGAGGTCTGCTGATTTCTGAAGAGCAATGTCTGACAGAGGCCGCAAGAAAAGAGGAGAGAGTAAGGAAGCATGGAAAAAGATCTGAAAGATAAAAAGCAGGAGGAAAAAAATACTCCGAAGATACCCTGGACCAAGCTGGTCCCTGCAGCTGCTGTGATTGCGGCGCTTGTGTTTTCAGGCATAAAGGCGAAGGGCTCTGATGGAGAGACAGAAGCAGTCGGGCAGGCAGAGACGACCGTAATGTCCGCTTCAGAGCTGGAAAAATATCTCGGGTATGAAAAAGAAAATACTGTTTCTGACAGCACAACTGCCACAGCTGAGAAAAACAGTACAACAAAAAAGAAAAGCTCATCGAAAAAAAGTGCAAAAAAAACAGCAGCGAAAAAAAGCTCAGGTACAAGAACGGTTTCCGAATCTGCAAAAAGCAATGCCAGCGCCGCAGGACAGGGAACCACGCAGACACCGGTAGCAAGCGTTCCGGCAGATGGATATAAGGACGGTACGTATGAAGGAAGCGGAACCGGATTTGGCGGGACAATCCGCGTGAGAGTAACAATCAGCGGTGGAAAGATTGCGGCCATAGATATTCTGGAGGCATCTGGAGAAACTGCGTCGTATTTTGCGTCAGCTCAGGGTGTGATCAGCAGGATGATCGCCGGAAATACACCGAATGTAGATGCAGTAAGTGGAGCAACCTATTCCTCCAACGGAATCATCCAGGCAGTTCAGAATGCCCTCTCCCAGGCAGCGGCAGATGGAAACAGCCAGCAGGTCACCCCTACACCTGCAGCAACTGCTTTACCAACTCCGACATCAGCTCCGTCACCTACAAAAAAACCATCTCCTACAAAGAAACCGGAAGATCCGGACAGTCCGAAAAAATATCTGGACGGTAAATATACAGCTTCGGCAAAGGGCTTCAATGGAGACGTGAAGGTAACTGTGACCATCAAGGATGGAGTGATCGAAGCCCTGAAACAGGAAAATACGGACACGGAGCAGTTTTTTGAAAAAGCATGGAGCGTGCTGGAGGAACAGATCATTGGTACGGATTCTGTAGATGATATTGATGCAGTCAGCGGAGCAACCTATTCCTCCAACGGAATTCTCAACGCTGTAAAAAAAGCTCTTAAAGAAGCGATCAATCTGGAGTATGGAAAGAAACCGACACCAACTCCGACAAAGAAACCGACACCAAAGCCAACAGCCACACCGAAACCTACGGCAACGCCGAAACCAACAGCCACACCGAAGCCAACAGAGACGCCGGCAGCAACCCCGACGCCGGAGCCGGACGACTCGGATGTGACGCCGGTTCCTGAAAAACCCAATGTAACTCCAACACCAGGGACAGATGAGCCGGATGCAACACCGGAGCCAACGGAAGCACCGGAACCGGTGGGAATGTACAGAGATGGAACGTATACAGGCTCGGCTTTTGGATATGGAGGAAAAACATATCTGACAATTACGATCTCAGGAGGCCAGATCGTATCCATTGAGCAGACAAATCAGGATACACCGGAATTTTTTGATCCTGCATGGAGCACGATCTATTCTCAGATCATGGCAAACCAGTCGGCGGATGGAATCGATACTGTCAGCGGAGCCACATATTCTTCCGAAGGGATCCTGGACGCTGCACAAAAAGCCCTTGCCCAGGCAAAGAATTAACCGGGTGAACGTTGGAGCAGCTATAAACATCTGAATCTAAGCCAATAATAAGAGGTGAAAGAAACCTCTGGACTTCTTGATTTTTTTTGAAGTTCAGAGGTTTTTTGCTAGGTTTCTGAAATTGCTTCTATAAATCGATAAAAAAATAACAGGAATGTATACAGAATAATATGGAAAATATCAGAAAATATAATCGGTTTAAATAATTTGAAATGCAAATTAGCGGGAATTAACCTGAGAAATACAATAAAATTTTTATTGCACAGGGCAATGTTTTATGTTATGTTTGAATGTGTGTAATTAAAGTTGTTATTAAAATGACAAACAACGCTGAAAGGAGAACAAATATGAGCAGTAAAATTACGATCATCGGAGCAGGAAGTGTAGGAGCAACTATCGCTTATACCTTATCACAGAGGAGTATTGCATCAGAGATTGTTCTGATCGATATTAACAAAGATAAGGCTGAAGGTGAGGTTATGGATATTGAGCAGGGAACCAGTTTCCGTGAGCCGATCTCCATCGTGGCAGGAGATTACCCGGATGCTGTAGATTCTGACATTGTGATCATCACTTCCGGTATTGCCAGAAAACCGGGACAGACTCGCATCGAGCTGACACAGACCAACGTCAACATTATGAAGAGTATTACTCCGGAGATCGTAAAGGTGGCTCCCAAAGCGCTTTATATTATCGTAAGTAATCCATGTGATATTATGACTTATGCATTTGCAAAGCTTTCCGGACTGCCGGAAAATCAGATCCTTGGTTCCGGAACCGCCCTGGATACGGCCCGTCTCCGCTGCAGACTTTCCCAGCATTACGGCGTATCTGAGAAAAACATCCACGCCTATGTATTCGGAGAGCATGGAGATACTTCCTTTGTACCGTGGTCCAGAGCCTTTGTTGCAGGTGCGACCCTTGATGAGTTTGACAAGATCGTTCATGAGGATCAGAAAGATCTGCAACCACTTGACAGAGAAGAGGTTCTGGAGTATGTTCATACTTCAGGATCAACTGTGATCGCCAAGAAGGGTGCTACATTTTATGCGGTAGCCGTATCTGTTTGCAGACTTTGCTCGCTTCTTCTTGCAGCATCTGATACAATAGTCAGTGTATCAACCATGCTTCACGGAGAGTACGGTGTTGAAGACGTATGTCTTAGTACCATGGCTTCTATCGGACCGGAAGGTGTAAAACGTATCGTTCGTGTTCCGCTGACCGAGGAGGAGACAGAGAAGCTTCATGCAAGCGCCAATGCTCTGAAGGACGTGATCGCACAGATTGATCTTTGATAAATGTCAGAAGCTGTGTAAAGAGGAAAAAGCAGCCTCAGGCAAATTTGAAACAACGGGAGAAAAATAAAAATGGATATTATTCAGGTAATTACCAGAGAATTGAACGTTGAGAAATGGCAGGTCGAGGCAGCGGTTAAGCTGATCGATGAAGGCTGCACCATTCCTTTTATTTCCAGATACCGTAAGGAAGCAACCGGTACACTGAACGACGAACAGCTTCGTAATCTTAATGAGAGACTTACTTATTTAAGAAATCTTGAGGATAAAAAGGCTCAGGTTCTGGGCAGCATCGAGGAGCAGGGCAAGCTGACTCCGGAGCTGAAGAAACAGATCGAGGCAGCGCAGACACTCGTTGTGGTAGAGGATCTTTACCGTCCGTACCGCCCGAAGCGCCGTACACGTGCCATCATCGCCAGGGAAAAAGGTCTGGGACCGCTGGCCGACATCATCCTTCTCCAGATGACGAAGAAACCTCTTGAAGAAGAGGCAAAAGCATTTCTTTCTGAGGAAAAAGAAGTTAAAACTGTGGAAGAGGCCATCAGCGGTGCCAGAGATATCATTGCAGAACACATTTCTGATGAAGCAGATTATCGTATCAGTATCCGTAAGAGAACAATGGATAAGGGAACTATATGTTCTACCGCAAGAGATGAGAAGGAGCAGTCTGTATACGAGATGTATTATGACTTTGAGGAGCCGGTGAAAAAGCTTGCAGGTCATCGTGTCCTTGCTCTGAACCGTGGTGAGAAAGAGAAATTCCTTACTGTGAAGATCCTTGCACCTGAGGAAGAGATCATCCGTTATCTTGAAAAACAGGTGATCGTCCGCGATAATCCATACACTATACCTGTTCTGAAAGAAGCCATTGAGGACAGCTATAAACGTCTCATCGGACCGGCTATTGAGCGTGAGATCCGAAGCGCCCTTACAGAGGCAGCAGAGGACGGTGCCATCCATGTCTTTGGCAAAAATCTGGAGCAGCTTCTCATGCAGCCTCCAATTGCAGGACAGGTAGTTCTTGGCTGGGACCCTGCCTTCCGTACCGGATGCAAGCTGGCAGTGGTAGATCCTACCGGAAAGGTTCTGGATACCACAGTTATTTATCCCACAGCACCAACCAATGAGACCAAGATCCGTGCCGCAAAGGAAACCCTGAAAAAGCTTATCAGCAAATATCATGTGACACTGATCTCTGTAGGAAACGGAACGGCATCCAGAGAATCCGAGCAGATCATCGTGGAGCTTCTTAAGGAAATCCCTGAAAAGGTCCAGTATGTTATCACCAACGAGGCAGGTGCTTCTGTATATTCTGCAAGCAAGCTTGCTACGGAAGAATTCCCGAATTTCGATGTTGGACAGAGAAGCGCCGCATCCATCGCAAGACGTGTACAGGATCCGCTTGCAGAGCTTGTAAAGATCGATCCGAAATCCATCGGTGTCGGTCAGTATCAGCATGATATGAACCAGAAAAAGCTGGGAGAAGCCCTTAACGGCGTTGTGGAAGATTGTGTAAACAAGGTCGGAGTGGATCTGAATACTGCGTCTGCATCCCTTCTGGAGTATATTTCCGGAATCAGCAAGGCCATCGCAAAGAATATTGTAGCCTACCGTGAGGAAAACGGCCGTTTCCAGACAAGAAGAGAACTTCTTAAGGTTGCCAAGCTTGGTCCGAAAGCCTTTGAGCAGTGTGCAGGTTTCACACGGATCACAGGAGGCAAAAATCCTCTGGACGCAACCAGTGTCCATCCGGAAAGCTATGACGCAGCAAAAAAACTCCTGGAAAAGCTGGGCTACACACCGGAAGATGTGGCAGAGCGTAAGCTTACCGGTATTTCCGGGCAGATCCGCGATTACGGAAAACTGGCAAAGGAGCTGGAAATCGGAGAGCCAACCTTACGTGATATCGTAAAGGAACTGGAAAAACCTGCCAGAGATCCACGTGACGAGATGCCGAAACCGATCCTCCGTACCGATGTCCTGGATATGAAGGACCTGAAAGAAGGCATGGTCCTCAAGGGAACTGTCCGCAATGTCATTGACTTCGGTGCTTTTGTGGATATCGGTGTGCATCAGGATGGCCTGGTCCATATTTCCGAGATGAGCGAGAAATTCATCAAACATCCGCTGGAAGCAGTCAGTGTGGGAGATATCGTGGATGTCCGTGTTCTTGGGGTTGATATGAAGAAAAAACGGATCAGCCTTTCCATGAAGGGAATCAGTAAATAAAGAGAAAAACTGAGTAAAGAGAAGCAGGCAAGTATATTCTGCAGCATTCTGCGGCGGATTACCGGACCGATATACAATAAAGCTATAACAGAAATACAGCAGTGGTTTATACCCTATACTTTATAGAACCGGAGAAATCAGGTTTACAGGGAAAAACCACTGCTGTATTATTATATTACCAGATGCGGATTATAGGGAATGTTTATATCAGAAATAAGCTTTGAAGCTCATAGATCGATCCGCATATGTATATCGAATGATCGATCAGACAGGAGGGATTATATTTGGATAGTACTGTACAGACCGTGCAGGAGGTCGGAAATCAGGTAAGCCAGTACAGGCAGATGTTTGAAAATTATCTGCCGGACATCACGAAATTCGGAATCAAGGTTGTTCTGGCTATTGTTGCTTTCTGGGTAGGAAGCACGGTAATTAAATGGATCGTAAAGTTTGTGAGGAAATCACTGACAAAATCCAGGCTGGATACAGGAGTGGCACAGTTTATGTCCTCACTGGTCAAGATCGTACTTTACATACTCCTGATCTTTAATATATCCACAAGCTTTGGAGTAAAGGAATCATCTCTGGCAGCACTTCTCGGAACTGCAGGTGTTACTATGGGTCTTGCACTCCAGGGCGGACTTGCCAACCTGGCAGGAGGTATGATGCTTCTTCTGTTCAAGCCTTTCCAGGTAGGGGATTACATCATCGTTAACGGACAGGACGGAAGCGAGGGAACGGTAGCCAAGGTCGAGATCTGTTATACAACGCTGTTATCCATTGATAACAAGCACATCGTGATCCCGAACGGTACTCTTTCCAATGTGACCATCACCAACGTAACAGCAAGGGATCAGCGAAGGCTGGAGATCAAAGTGGGGATCTCTTACAATGCAGATATCCAGAAGGCCAAGGATATCCTGGAAGATATCCTCACCGAGGATCCGGATACAAGAGAAGACGAAGAGATGGTGGTATTCGTAGACGAGCTGGCAGAAAGCTCTGTGATCATGGGCTTTCGTGTCTGGGTAGATACCGACCGCTACTGGGCAGCCAGATGGAGATTGAACCAGAGGATCAAGGAAGATTTTGATTATTATGGAATTGAGATTCCTTATAATCAGCTGGATGTGCATATCCATAAATAATATGCATAAAGGAAGAAAGCTAAAGCCCTTTCACATGGCAGAGAAATTGCTGTGTGGGAGGGCTTTTTGGTGAAAGTAACTGGTTTTGGGATTATTACTGCCATTCACGATAATAGAGAATATGAAAATTATTGACAAACCAGGGTCGGGGTGCAATAATACCCCACAGAGATAGTATTTGGACTCAAAACTATACTCTGGCTGAAATCACTGGAATCTTATATAAAAATAGCCAGCCGGAACCCGGGATCGGGAACGGACGGATATATGAAAATTATAAAAGATACGAGCCTGTATCGATGATAACGAAGGCGTTACAACAGTTATGGGAATTTTGAGCAACTGTTGAAGAGCATGCTTTTCGTGTACAAAAAACAGGACTCAATATACAGGGAATCAATCAGAAGCGTTTCAGGGTCGAAGTGTACCCCGAGACGTTTTTTTATTAAATACAGAAGCGGATGCTTTTATCCACTTGAAAGTTATTCCCTGCAGGAAAGGACTTATATAAGATGACAATAGAGATGTTAAAAGGAAAGATCCACAGAGCAACCGTTGTCCAGGCGGAACTGGATTATGTAGGAAGTATCACTGTGGATGAGGAATTGCTGGAAGCTGCCGGGATACTGGAATATGAGAAGGTTCAGATCGTAGATGTGAACAACGGCAGCCGTTTCGAGACATACACCATTTGCGGAGAACGCGGAAGCGGTATGATCTGCCTGAATGGAGCAGCAGCAAGATGTGTAAGCACCGGTGACAAGATCATCATCATGGCTTACGCACAGTACGAGCAGGAAGAAGCCCGTACTCACAAGCCTGCAGTTGTATTTGTAGATGAAGAGAACAGGATCAGCAGAGTGACCAATTATGAGAAACACGGACTGCTGAAGGATATGGCCTGACGCAGACCAGGAAGATAATAAGACGAAGGTGAATTCAGAAAAGAGGCTATCTCGAATCTATTAAGAAAACCGGTTCCAGAACCGGAAAAGAGGAGAGCACAATGCAGGTAACAAAAACAGTAGAAGAAACAAGAAAACAGATCAAAGCGTGGAAAAAAGAAGGAAAAACAGTAGGCCTTGTGCCAACCATGGGATTTCTCCATGAGGGACACGCAAGCCTGATCAAAAAATGCAGAGAGCAGAATGATATCGTAGTGGTATCCGATTTCGTCAATCCTACACAGTTCGGTCCTACCGAAGACCTGGAAGCCTACCCGAGAGACTTTGAGCGTGACAGCAAACTCTGCGAAAGCCTGGGAGCAGACCTGATCTTCTGCCCGGAGCCTTCCGAGATGTATCATGATCCCCACGCATTTGTAAGTATAGATACTCTGTCAGAGACACTTTGCGGAAAAACACGTCCGATCCATTTCAAAGGTGTGTGTACCGTTGTGACCAAGCTGTTCCACATTGTGGCACCGGACAGAGCATATTTCGGACAGAAAGACGCACAGCAGCTAGCCATCATCCGCAAGATGGTGCGTGATCTGAACTTCGATATTGAGATCGTAGGCTGTCCGATCATCCGTGAGGAGGACGGACTTGCAAAATCCTCCAGAAATACATACTTAAGCCCTGAAGAGAGAAAAGCAGCTCTTTGCCTGTCAAAGGCAGTAAAAGCCGGACAGGAAGCCATTCACGCAGGAATCCCGGCAGAAGAGCTTCTCGGAAAAATGCGAGCAGTGATCGAAGCAGAGCCTCTGGCAAAGATTGATTATGTATCCATGGTAGATGCACTTACCATGCAGCCGGTGGAAAAAGCTGACCGCAGCGTTCTCGTAGCAATGGCTGTTTACATCGGAAAAACAAGACTGATCGACAACTTCAGCTACGAGGTATAATGTATGGGAAAAGTTTTAAAGAAAATCGGAATTATCAGCAGCCTTGCATCCAGATATATCGGGATCATTATCATCGCTTTT
>UMGZ01047628.1_pt1 | contig 12761 bp, 9 predicted proteins | sample 1965421 | NCBI WGS metagenome assembly UMGZ01 (sample SAMEA4836087, study PRJEB28245) | human gut metagenome | biome: gut microbiome; material: fecal sample | place: Denmark | collected 2008
CAAAGATTATGATTCCACCACCAATAGACCACCACATATTTACCACCTCCTTTAGCAAATTCCGAGTTGTATATCTCTATTATACCATAATGATACCATCATGAAAAATACAAATAGTTCTTAAAATACATATTTTACGAACTATTTTTATTTAGTCAGTTTTTATTATGCTTTACCGTAACAGACTATATCGGTATGCCGATATAGCCTGTTCAAAAATAATATAAATGTTGCGCACTTTTCATACTAATGTTATTATAAAAATGTGAGTGGGAACGAAAATAGCGCTCACTATCCCTTTTTTAACAAACATTTTTTATAATCTAAACTCCAAAAAAGCCAGCCGGTTGCCACTAATCGACTGCTTTAATGTTCTGTTATTTGTTAATTTATGTATATACATATGTATTAATATTGATATACACATGTATATACATTTTAGAGTTTAGAATAAGCAAAGAATAACGATTAATGTTAGTTTTTACCTATAATTTTTTCTTTAAATTCATCAAATGTCTCAATAGTAGTGCTCTGGCTCTCGAGTAGCCGATGACTTCCGTCCGGTAGGAGTTCCCACGCATCAAATGTTTTTCCGAATGATCATGGATGAACTGGATATATTTTCCGGATGGAGTGTGGTAGATATCCTTCTTACTTATCTGGTTTAAATCTTTGACCTCTGCATCGCTCATCTTTATTTTCCTCTCTGTACTGATTCTGTAGATTTATCAAGTGCAAATATTTCCTCGATCGGGACTCCGAAATAGTCGGACATATCAAACATGAATTCTGCGGACGGACAGCATTCGCCCAGCTCAACGCGGCGGATAGTGCGGGGATCATATCCAGTGTCCATGGCAAGCTGCTTTTGGGCGATTTTTCGCTGTGTCCGTATTCCCTTAAGATTATTAATTATTTTCATTTAATCACTTCTTTCGTTATAATTCATTAAAACCGGTAATCTGGTACATCATTAGAATTAATTTTGCCGACCACTTTTCGGAATACATCCAGACGGTCAGACTCTTTTATCTCAATAGGAGAGTATTTGCTGTTTAGTGATACGAGATAGAGTCTGTCTGCATATCTTTTCAGCTTTTTAATATAAGCCTCATTGTTCAGTCCGAATATACCTATCTCACCATCACATAGGGTATCCTGCTGTGATACCCACACAATCTCTCCGCTGTGAAATTCCGGTTCCATACTGTCACCACTGACGATTCTTTTATCTTCAAGACGAGAAAAGTTCTGGCGATAGTAACGTTTAATCATCGATATTCTTATTTTATTTTCTATTTTACCAACTAATCTGGCGATGCATTTTACGATATTGTCCGGGAGTTATACCAGTGTATCTCTTAAAAATAGAAATAAAATAACTTTGAGATGAAAAATTCAAGTAAGTACTGATTTCACCCAGACTATAGTCGGAATGTGCCAGTAAATTCTGTGCCTTTTCGATAAGAACTTTATGGATAAAAACAGTAAGCGTCTGTCCGGTTTCTTTATGGAACAGGGCAGACAGATATTTAGGTGTTAAATTAACTAAAGATGCCAGTTGATTTAAGGTTAAAGTTTTATTTTTTCCATGATAGATATAATCAATGACGCGAGAAATAGCTGGTGAATAGTAATTTTTTGGCGTCTTTTTTGCCTCAGCAACACGAAGCGTAAATTCAATAGCCATCTGTTCATTTAATTTCATTAAAGCGTCAACATCGGTACATTGTTCCATTTTTCGTATATATACATCACTTAAGGAAAAAGCAGTTTCCTCATTAAGTCCTCCTTCGATGGCATATCTGGTAACTAAAGTTGTATTAGCAATACTTGCATAAAAAAGTAATTTTAATTTGGAATTGGAAGAGGTCATCTTTCCGTAAACAGTTGTTGGGAGTGAATAATAAGTATTCTCCAATGCATGAATATCTCCGTTTGAAACACATTCGAGAATTGCCTTTTCCTGTGCATAAGATGTATGTATCTGTTCATTTTCTGCATTTTCCAACAGTTCATGTGTGAGTGAAAAATTGATGTCTGACTTCATTTTATACATAGGTGATTCCTCCTGTCAAAAACACGATAAATTGACATAAAACACGATAAATCAATATAATTATATGCCGGAAATAGATAAAATGCAATTAAGAGATTAAAAGAGAGGTAAAGCGATGAACATTGATAAAATATGTGAACAGTTAACAATAGATGAAAAAATCCGGCTTTTAGGAGGTGTTGGTGACTGGCATACTTATGACTGTAATGGAAAAATCCCCTCTATTATGATGACAGACGGACCACATGGGATTCGAAAACCGGAGCAGGAAAAGGTTGGGGATATTGAAACCAGTAAGCCAGCAACCTGTTTTCCAACTGCAAGTGCAATAGCCTGCAGTTGGAATCCTGCTATTGTTAAAAAGATGGGTGAAGCGATTGCGAAAGAAGCAAAAAAAGAGCAGATATCCATTGTGCTAGGCTGCGGAATCAATATCAAGCGTTCTCCTTTATGCGGAAGAAATTTTGAATATTTCAGTGAAGATCCGTATTTGACAGGAAAGCTGGCAACGGGATATATCGAAGGTGTACAGAGTCTTGGAATAGGTACGAGCTTAAAGCATTATGCTGTTAATTCACAGGAAACAAGACGGATGACATCCAATAGCCAGATTGATGAAAGAACTCTTAGGGAAATATATCTGTCGGCTTTTGAAGAAGTTGTGAAAAAAGCAAAACCGACTTCTGTAATGGCTTCATACAACAGGATTAATGGCGAATTTGGAGCAAGAAATAAATACTTACTGACAGATGTTCTGAGAAAAGAATGGAAATATCAAGGTGGTGTGGTGTCGGATTGGGGAGCAGCAAATGATATTGTAAGCTGTATGAAAAATGGTCTGACACTGGAAATGCCAGATCCGAAAGACTTCCACACAGATGTGTTAAAAGAAGCGTATAAGGATGGACGGATTACGGGTCAGGAACTGGATAACTGGACTAAGAATGTTCTGCAGAATTTTGTATCACTTCATAAAAATATAGAAGAAAATTATGAGGTAGATATGGAAGAACAGAATCAGGTGGCACGTAAACTGGAAAATGAAAGTGCAGTGCTTTTGAAAAATAATGGTGTTTTGCCAATTGGAAAAGAGAAGAAGGTAATCATTATTGGAGAGCTTGCCAGGCAGATGCGATTTCAGGGAGGTGGGAGCAGTCATATCCAGCCGACGAAGATGACAAATGCGATTGAAGCAATACGTGAAAAAGGATATCAGGTAACTTATATACAGGGATATCAGAATGAAAAGGAAGAATTAGGAGAAAAGCAACTACAGGATACGATAGAAAAACTGAAACAGGAATATAGAAAAAAGGATTGTGTGATTCTATATTTTATCGGTCTTACAGAATCTTACGAAGGAGAAGGATACGACAGGAAAAATCTTAAAATTCCTCAAAATCAGGAAGAGCTGTTGGCTGAAATTGCAGAAACTGTCGGAAAAGATCATATTGCAGCAATTAGTTTCGGTGGTGCGCCTATGGATTTTAGTTTTGAAAAGAATGTAGGAGCAATTCTTCACATGTACCTCGGAGGACAGGCTGTAGGGGAATCTGTTGCTGACTTAATCAGTGGAGAGGTGAATCCATCCGGTAAATTGGCAGAGACAATTCCGTTTTCAGAAAAAGATACCCCGGCATGGAGATATTTTGCACCTCCGAATGATGATGTAGAATACAGGGAAAGCATTTTTGTAGGTTATCGTTACTATGAGACATTCCATGTTCCGGTAAAATATCCGTTTGGTTATGGACTTTCCTATACTTCTTTTTCCTATTCGGAATTGAATGTGCCGGAAGTATATAGTGGTGGAAAGATACAAATTCGTTTTAAAATTAAAAATATCGGAAAAGTGAGTGGAGCAGAAATAGCACAGTTATATATCTGCCCGATTGAATCAGATGTTATCAGAAGCCATATAGAACTAAAGGAATTTCAAAAAATATATCTGCATCCAAGAGAAGAAAAAGAAGTTATATTAGAGCTGGATGAAAGAAGTTTTTCCGTCTATGATGTAGAGAAAAAAGCCTTTTCCATGTTAAGCGGCAAATATCAGATCTGTATCGGAGCGTCGGTACATGATTTGCAATTAAAGGCGAATATGGAAGTAGTAGGAAATAGTTATTTTAGAAATGAAAGAGAACTGTTTCCGGATTATTTTAGAGAGCAGCCACATGGAATGGAAATCAGTGCAGAACAATTTTATCAGCTATTAGGCGGTGAACCGAAACATGACAAAGAAAAAAAGCGTGGAGAGTATACGGTTTACGATTCCTATCAGGATGTGGTAAATGTCTCAATGTTTGGAAAATTTGTTCGTGGAGTCGTACATATCGGACTTAAGATTATACTTCGGGGAAAATCAGAGCGGGACCCGGCCTTTAAAATGGTAAAAATGGGAGTCGAAGAAGGAAATCTGGAAGGACTGATTGCAACCAGTGGTGGAATTGCAACTCCGAAGTTAATCGATATGTTAGTTTACAATGCAAATAAAAAATATCTGCAGGCTTTTAAAAGACTGCTGAAGAAATAGAGAGAGGGGGAAGTCGTATATGGAAAACAATAAATTGGATAAACGCACAAAATGGAGCTATTGTATAGGAGCAACCGGAAGAGATATGGCGTATGCACTTATCTCTATGTTTCTTCTTACATATATTCAATATACGATGAAACTGACAGTTGCCCAATATGCAGTAATATCAGCAATTATGGTAGTGTGTCTGCTGTGGGATGCCATTAATGATCCAATGATGGGAATTATTATTGAAAATTCGCATTTGAAAGCCGGAAAATTTAAACCTTGGATTTTTATAGGAGTAATTTTAAACAGCCTGATAATTATCTGCTTGTTTACAGTAAGGCCGGAAGGATGGGGATTTGTTGCATTTTTTGGAGTGGGATATCTTTTATGGGGAATGACTTACACAATGAATGATATTGCCTATTGGGGAATGCTGCCGAGTCTTACATCAGATCCGGGAGAACGGAACTGGCTGGTAACCGTACAGGGAATTTTTATCTGTATCGGACAGTTTTCTGTTGCAGGTCTGCTCCCTGATATGGTAGCTGGAAATGCGATTATGGCATATCGGACGGCTGCGATTGTGATTGCTTTTTGTTTTATTGGTTTCCAGCTACTTACAGTGTTTGGAGTAAAAGAGAAAAAACGACCGGAAAAGAAGAGAACACTGTCATTAAAAGATATGTTTCATATATTCCTGAGAAATGATCAGTTGATAGTGATTGGAATTGCATGTTTATTATTCCAAATCGGAAATGGTCTTCTGATTATGATTGGAATGAATTTCTTTTATTTTGAATTTGGATATTCTGTAGGTGGCAGTCTTGTATTTTGGTTTACAATTATGTATGGATTAGGAACGCTGATATCAGAGGCATCTTTTGCGTGGCTTTCCTCAAAATTCACACGAAATCAGATTATAACTGCAGCTACCATCATTACGGTCATTGGGTATATGCTTTTTATGAGTGTAGGCTACATTTTACCAAAGAGTGTTGTTTTACTGAATATCATCGGTTTTCTAATCTTCTTTTCGCAGGGAGCATTCAATATGACGATGATTGTCATGTTAAATAATACCATAGAGTATGATGAAGTCCGGTTTCATGAACGACATGACAGTATTATCTCAGCAGTAAGATCTTTTGCAACAAAGCTGGCCAGTGCGGTTGATCAGGCGGTTGTTGCGTTAATACTGATTATAAGCAATATTTATGCAATCAGTCAGAAAATATCCGGATTAGAAATAAAAGCTGGTACAGGAGAACTTACTTCGGAAAATGTAATTGTACAGGCAGATAAATTTATCCAGACAGCAGATGCCGGACAAAGATTTATATTGCGTCTTGGAATTGTAGCTGTTCCGGTAATTTCTATAGGAGCTGCTTATATACTGATTAAACGGAAATATATCATTGACGAACGTAAGTATGAAGAACTGGTAGCGGAAATAAAAAGCACAAATAAAAAATGATTTCTACAAATTATGTTTTTCCACGTATTATAAAAGCGAGTGAAGAAAAGGCTTTGATTTGGGATCAAACATATTGGGAATTGTTCAGTCTGTATTTAGCGTATTTCACAGATTTAAATGCTATTCAAAAGACGAAAAGCTTTTGTACAATGTGCGTGAGATGGCAGCGGTGTTAGGGGTGAATGTGCATCTGGTATATGAGCTGATTAACAGAAAACTATTACCTGCACTTCGGTTAGGTAGTCTGAAGGTTCGTAAATCAACATTGATAGATTTTGTTGAGAGATATGAAGGAATGGATTTGTCTGATTTGGACAACATAAAAGAATTGCAACAGAATATGAATTAGTGACATTAAGGTCAGTCTTGGAATCATCATGGTGTGGAAAGACTGACCTTGTTTTATTAGTATATTTCATAAGCGTTAGTATTGTAAAAAAAGATGGTGATGATATAATAAAAACGTGTTAGACACTTGATGTTATGTGTAGTGTGATAATGTCAGAATCAGGCAAAGTCAACGACAGGACAACATTGTAGAAAATAACATATTTCAAAAAATAATATTGGTAAGCATAATAATATTTAGGTAATAGCGTGTAATAGGCTAATTTGAAATCATAACTGAACATTACATGACATAGTGAAATATATTATTAAACGGAAGAATTTCGTGGGTAATAACCCAATGGTTGGTGCTACAGTAGCAGTTGCCGTTTCTGTTCAGCAGGCAGCTGATGAGGGCAAATTCTAATATCTTAAGAAAAGAGGGAAGCTGGGATAAGTGAAAAGTTATCTGATAATTTTATAATATTTGAAAAGAATAACTATTACTACGATTTATGATTTAATAACCAACATTTATTTTACAGGAATGACAAATGGGGTTATGATACCATTATCAAAGGCAAAGGAGCCGGAAATCTTTAGGGGATTCTGGCTCTTTTTTGCATTAGCAAGTATTTGAAGGAGGAAATATATATATGGAATACGAGATTTCTAATCGTTTATCAGGTGTACATGGTTCGATGATACGAGAACTTTTTAAGTTAGGAGCAAGCAAGGATATTATATCTTTTGGTGGTGGCAATCCGTCAGCAGAGACATTCCCATGCAAGGAGATAGAAGAGATAGCAGCAAAGGGACTCAGCGAGAATCCTGTCTCTTTATTACAGTATGGACTGAGTGAAGGTTATACACCTCTGCGTGATACCATGAAGAAATATCTTGAGAAGAAGGAAGGCTTTGATTTTGAGAATAATGAGCTTTTCATAGTGTCAGGCGGACAGCAGTGTGCGGACCTTACAACTAAGGCACTTGTTAATGAAGGAGACGTTGTGCTTACTGAAGAGCCTGCATTTGTAGGCTGCCTTAATACATTCCGTTCTTACGGTGCAAAGCTTGTAGGAATCCCAATGGAGCAGGACGGAATGAATATAAATGCGCTTGAGGAGGCTTTAAAGGCTAATCCTGATGCAAAGCTTTTATACACAATTCCATCTTTTCAGAATCCTACAGGAATCACAACTTCTCTTGAGAAGAGAAAAAAAGTGTATGAGCTTTGCTGCAAATATGATATCGCAATATTAGAGGACAATCCTTACGGTGAATTAAGATTTGCAGGTGAAAATGTGCCAACTATCAAATCAATGGATACAGAGGGCAGGGTTATATATGCAGGAAGCTTCTCAAAGGTAATGGCACCTGCATTCCGTCTTGGCTTTCTTGTGTTCAACAAGTCGCTCACAGGACCGCTTACAGTTGCAAAGCAGTGCACAGATGTACATTCAACTGTACTTTTCCAGTACATTTGTAATGAATATATTAATAACTATGATTTTGACAAGCATCTCGAGGATTCAAGAAAGGTGTATGAGCATAAATGTAATCTCATGATGGAGTGCATGAAGAAGGAATTCCATTCTTCAGTAACCTTCGGTCACCCTGAGGGTGGACTTTTTGTAATGGCATTCCTGCCAGATGGAATGGATTCTGCACCATTTGTAAGGGAGGCCATTAACAGAGGCGTTCTTTCAGTTCCGGGAGCAGCGTTCTTAGCAGATGAGAACCAGAAATCTAATGGATTCAGACTTAACTATTCGACACCTTCTGATGAACAGATTGTTAAGGGAATCGAGATTCTTGGAAAACTTACATACGAGTGGATTAAGTAGGAGGAGTGAAACATTATGAAGATAGCAGCATTCAGCGTTCGTCCAGATGAAAAACAGTATTTTGATACATTTGCAAATGTATACAAGGTGGAATTACAGATTAATAGAAGCGGATTTACAGCAGATGATATAGAAAGTGTCAAAGGCTGTGAGGCTATGTCGGTGTGCGATGGCATGTGTGACTTGTCAGCACCTGTTCTTGAAAAGCTTGCAGCAGAAGGTGTTAAGTATATCGGTTTCAGGACAATCGGATATAACAGTGTTGACCTTGAGGCAGCAAAGCGCCTTGGAATCCGTGTTGCACACAGCGGATATTCGCCATATTCAGTTGCCAATTATACAGTAATGCTTATGCTTATGTGTATCCGCAAGGCTTTGTATGTAATGATGCGTTCGCACACAGCGGATTATTCACTTGGTCCTATATGTGGACGAGAAATGCAGAATATGACAGTAGGTATTATCGGAACAGGAAGAATTGGAAAGGCAGTAATTAAGAATCTTTCAGGATTTGGATGTAAGATTATTGCGTATGACCCATACCCTGCAAAAGACCTTGAAAATGTTGAATATGTAACGCTTGATGAATTGTACGCTAAGTCAGATATTATCTCGCTTCATACTTTTTTAAGTGATGAGACATATCATATGATTAATAAGGATTCAATTGCAAAGATGAAGGATGGCGTTATCCTTATAAATGCAGCTAGAGGTGCACTTGTTGATACAAAGAATCTGATTGAGGCTGTTGAGAGTGGCAAGATTGGTTCAGTTGGAACTGACTGCTGCGAGGGTGAAGATGATTTTATCCGTACAGACCGTAAGTATGATGACCTTGTTGTTAATCACGATTACATCATACTTAAGTCTTTCCAGAATACTATTGTCACACCTCACATTGCATTTTTCACAGATCAGGCTGTGTCTGACATGGTTGAGTCTTCGGTTAAGAGTGTTGTGCAGTTTGCAGCCGGTGAAGACACACCATTAGAAGTGCATTAAAATACACAGGTGCATTATTTATTCAATTTCTTGAAATATTCTTCAAGCTGGTGCTCGAAGATTCGCTGATTTTCTGAGCAGAATGAGCCAAGCGGCTGATAATAAATGCTTCTGAAATGTGGACAGTCATCTATATGCAGCAGGCTTATGTTTTCAGGAAGGCTGCTGCTTGTCCATGTTACAGAGGCAACAAATGATACTCCAAGACCGAGACTTATGAGCTTGCCCTGTAATATGTAATCATTGCATGAGTAGGCTATCTGAGGAGTTTTCTTACATTTACAGAATATTGAATTGAACACTCCGGCGTAAGATGGAGTATCTGCAAGGTCAATGAATTTCTCGTCCATCATCTGTTCTACTGATATGTGTCCGGTATGGGCAAGTGGATGTGATGATGAAACGGCAAGGCAGATTTCTTCTGTCATAAGAAGATGTGCATTGTCTGGAATATCATAAGCTGATGAGACAGAGTCAATCAGCAGGTCACACCCTTTTGGTTCAGAAGATATTGAAAAGCTGACATGAGGGTGCTCATGGATAAAATCTTTAAGTACATTGCTGACAAGAACTGCACTTGAGCGGAGACAGAGCCTTATTTCGCCGGCATCTCCAAGACTTTCACTGACAGCACGCGCAGCATCTTCTGAAAGAGCCAGTATTCTTAATCTGTTGCAGTGGACATACGGTATTGTGATAATAACCCGCCGCAAGGATATGATAAATATAAAAAAGGTATTTGTCAATCCTGTGACAATATCACTTGTTATAGGACTGTTTCTTTTTATTACGGGAATTAAACTGCCAGGTGTAATAAACAGCACGATGGCTGGAGTTGCAGCACTTAATACACCTGCAGCCATGATAGTACTGGGATATTATCTGTCATGTGTCAGAATCTGTGACTTACTGCTTAATCCATCCCTGTATCTGGCATCGTTTGTCAGGCTTATAATAATTCCGTTGCTTACACTGCTTGTACTTTATATTATACCGGTGGGACATGGTCAGATTGGAATGATTACACTGATTGCTGCGGCAACACCAGTTGGAACGAGTACGGCAATATTTGCACAGAAATTCGGGCAGGATTATGAGCGGGCGGTCTGTATGGTCTGCCTGTCAACGCTGTTTTCAATTATTACGATGCCAGTTGTGATGTATCTGGCGCAGATGTGGATTATGTAGTTTAACTATTATTTTTGGTTATGATTAGATAACCAACATGTATTTTACAGGAATAACACAATGGTATATTATACAAACATCAAAGGCAAAGGAGCCATGACCCGGAAGGGGTAATGGTTTCTTTGCTTTTTTGTGTATAAGATATCTTTGCAGGAAAATGTATAGTAAATATGGCTATTCACAATATGAGAAAGAAAGGAACTAAAGTTATGGGAAATAACGGAATTGAATTGGAAAGAGATGGCTTTAAGAGCCGTACAGGTTTTATTCTTGCCTGTATCGGTTCGGCAGTAGGAATGGGAAATATATGGCGTTTTCCATATATGGTATCTGCATGGGGTGGTATGACATTTTTAATACCTTATGTAATATTTGTAATACTGATAGGTTCGACAGGTGTTATAGAGGAGATGGCACTTGGCCGTGCGACTAAGGGCGGACCTATTAAAGCATTTGGCGACTGTATGCAGATGCGTACAGGAAAGAGAAAAGCAGGTGAGGCAATTGGTTTTATTCCTGTGCTTGGCTCACTGGCTTTGGCAATGGGCTATACTGTAGTTGTTGGCTGGATATTCAAATATACTTATCTTGCATTTTCCGGAAAGCTTTCAGCAATGGGCAATGATATGTCAGCTATTGGTGGTATGTTTGTAAGTACAGCAGGCTCATTTGGCAATAATATGTGGCTTATAATCGCGATGGTTGTAACTGCTGTTATTATGGCACTTGGTATTGCAGGCGGAATTGAGAAAGCAAACAAGGTCATGATGCCTTTGCTTTTCATCATGTTTGTAGGACTTGGAATATATATCTTCACGCTTCCTGGTTCAAGTGCAGGTTATAAATACATTTTTACCCTTAATCCTAAGGGAATTCTTGATATAAAGCTCTGGATATATGCATTTGGTCAGGCGTTCTTCTCACTGTCTATCGCAGGTAACGGAACTGTTATCTATGGTTCATATCTTAGTGATAAGGAAAATGTTGTTACTTCAGCAAGAAATGTTGCTGTATTTGATACTATTGCTGCTTTATTAGCTGCATTTGTTATTATTCCAGGTATGGCAGCAGGCGGTGCCGAGTTATCTTCAGGTGGTCCCGGACTTATGTTTATCTATCTTGTAAATGTATTTAATGGTATGCCGGGTGGCAAGATTGTAGGAATTGTATTCTATGTATGTGTTCTGTTTGCCGGCATGAGCTCACTTGTTAATCTGTATGAAGCTCCGGTTGCAACTATTCAGGAGAAGCTTAAGCTTAACCGTGTTGCATCTGTTGGAATTATTGCAGTAGCTGGCTGTGTTGTGTCACTTGTAATACAGGGGATTGTATCAGGCTGGATGGACGCAGTATCTATCTATATCTGCCCACTTGGCGCAATGCTCGCAGCAATTATGTTCTTCTGGGTTGCAGGAAAGAAGTTTGCTGTTGATGCTGTTAATGCAGGTGCAGATAAGCCTATTGGAAAGTGGTTTGTACCACTTGGCAAATATGTCCTTGTCCCACTTTCACTTGTTGCACTTATTGCAGGTGCTTTACTTGGAGGAATTGGCTGATGGAGGTTTAGACTGGTTGATTGAGACTGGCGGATTGCAAAGCAATCCGCCTTTTTTGCGTGGTGGAGTGAGAAATAGCGGCGGATTGGACTTTGAGGTGGAGGGGGGCAGGAGGAAGTCCAAAAGGAGCAGAAATGAAGTGGTAATCTAAAAGTAGACACCAACCCAATTATTGTAGACATTATTTATATATAAGAGTATCATTATTAGATAGATAGTAATAACAGGTGATTTTTTGAAACAACGGAGGCGATTAAGATGAAGTTTGGAATGAGAACACCCAGTATAAAGAAATCAATAAAGGCAAGAACAACCGGAAAAGCCAAGCGAGCTGTTAAGAAAGCTTTGATTCCAGGGTACGGAAAAAAATGTGCAGGATGGATTAAGAATCCAAAGAAAGCAGCTTACAATAAGGTTTATAAGAAGACGAGCTTTGGCATTATGGATTTATTTAAGTAACTATCAGGAGGATTACATCATGGAACGAGTAGTACAATTTTTAAAAGAAGCAGAGACATATTATTTGGCAACAGTAGAAGGCGACCAGCCAAGAGTTAGACCTTTTGGAACTGCACACATTTTTGAAGGGAAGCTGTATATTCAGACTGGAAAGGTAAAGGATGTTTCAAAGCAGATTCACGCAAACCCGAAGGTAGAAATCTGTGCATATAAAAATGGTGAGTGGCTTCGTGTAGCCGGAGAACTTGTAGAAGATGACAGAAGAGAAGCAAGACAGTCTATGCTCGATGCTTATCCATCTTTACAGAATATGTACTCAGCAGAT
>UMGZ01060581.1_pt1 | contig 12745 bp, 9 predicted proteins | sample 1965421 | NCBI WGS metagenome assembly UMGZ01 (sample SAMEA4836087, study PRJEB28245) | human gut metagenome | biome: gut microbiome; material: fecal sample | place: Denmark | collected 2008
ATAGGAAAAAGTTTAGATGGTTTATATTTAACTAATGATGATTTTTATAATCTAGTAACAATGAAATTTCCAAATGTTGTTACAAAAATAGGAGCTATGAATCAAAACAGAACACAAGTTATCTATGTAAAGGAACTAAATGCCACTATCAAACAAAAAGTTTTAGATTTTTGTAATAATTTAAAATTACCTATCACTTTCGAAATCCAGCAAGATGACAAACCTTGTGATAATAATTTTATTCTCAACGATTTAATGCGCATAAATTCTAGCCATGCAAATCGGTTTAATTTACCATACTTGAAAGAAGATGATAATTTTTGGTTAGAAAATGTAAATGATATTTATGAAGGTAAAATAACAAAAAAAGATTTCTCTTTCTTTAATCCTGACGTTTCTTCTTGTTATCTAGATATGGCAACAGGATTAGATGAAAACTTCAGAAACAATATTCTTTTATATGACACTATTTATTGTTCACTACCTTTGGAGGATTATCACGATAAGGTCTTTAAAGATCAATCAATTGATGAAAAACAATTTTTAGAGCTGGTAGAAAAAGGCGTTATAAAAATTTTGATGACACAATCTGAGTTACGGCAAAATATATCACTGATAGAGAAAGCATACGAGTGTAACCCCAATTCAATAATAGGTCGAAGAAAAATATCTGCATTTTGTATATCGAATTTTGTAGAAAATGCAAATAATTATATATTAGCCAAAGATGAATATAAAACTTTGATGCCTGAGATAAGTAAAACTTTGTCTGAAATTTTAAAACTCTCACCAGAAAATATTACTAAAATGTTAATGTGGCCAGTATATGCAATGAGAAATAGTTTTAATGCTTTTTTCTCTTCCGGAACAAAAGGTATGGGAGGTATAGGTGTTTCTAATTTTATTGCAGAGAGTTTAAAGAAAACAGTCAATAAAGATTTACAACTTGAGCTAACAATATCCGAAGAAAATGTTCAAATTGCTAATGCTTTAAATGCAACTTATTTTCCTTGTCACAGTAAGTTAATGCCTCCTTTTGCAAAATTAATAGGCAATTATCTTAGTTATTATGAAAATTTTAATCAAAATACTTTTAAGCCTTGGAATAATAATCTTGAGTTACGCACTCAAGCTAACAATTTAATTTTATCTCCAATTGACTTAATTGATTTCAAAAATGATATTCCATTAACAGAGCTTTACAACCTAAACTCTCAAACAGAAAAACAAGCTGGAAGAAAATTAATTTCTTATCTTTCAGAATTGTCAGAAGAAGAAAGAGCTAAAACTGTTATTGAATACAATGACTATTTAAGAAGAGAAAGGCTTGCACAACAAGGAAGACAGTTTTCAATAGACAGCATTCAAGATGATGGTTTTGATTTTTTATGTGGCTTTTTGAACATAGTAAATGTCTTATCAGGTATTATTTTTATGAAAAAAATATCTCAGCCATTTATCAATAAACTTAGAATAAGTAATAAAAAATTTGATAAATTTTGTGATTTGCTGTTAAGCACTGTAATGAATGATGATGAAAAACAATTATCATTTCTTAGACGTCTAGATATTGTTGCAAGTATAAAAACCTCAATAAATCAGACCAAATAATTATACACAGTGCGGCGGCTGATGTTATATTGTCTGGCAATTTGCGTTATTGGCGTGCGATTATTAATCAGAGCTTTTATTTCCTCAACTTGTTGGGTGGTTAGTTTAGGCTGACCGCCTTTATATTTGCCGTGAAGTTTGGCAAGAGCTATACCCTCTCGTTGGCGTTCAAGGATTAAATTACGTTCAAGCTCCGCAACGGCTCCTAACATCGTCATCATCATTTTCTGATAAGGGTCTTGCTTTCCATCGCCTTTGAAGGTCAAATTTTCTTTATAAAAGACTATAGTCGCTCCTTTGGCTGTAATTTCCTCTACAAGGTTCAGCAAATCCCGAGTATTACGAGCCAAACGACTCATTTCGTGAATATTTAAAATGTCGCCGGAACGAATATTTAATAACATAGCCTGTAATTCAGGGCGGTCGGTATTTTTGCCGCTGATTTTTTCAATATAAGCTCGGTCGCACGGAATATCTAAAAGTTGTCGTTCGGTGTTTTGGTCGGTAGTTGAAACACGGATATAGTTAAAAATCATATTTTTTGCTCCTTTATGTGAAATTGAAATTTATAACTTGCGTTTACAGGTGTGCAATAAATGCGGTTTTTGACTTTGTTTACACACAAAATCATCTGTGAAAGCACGGTATACTTCATTTATACAGCCTCCGTATCGGCAACAACGATGCATACTTCTTCGGGACACATCTGGTGAATATCGGGAATTTTATCAATATTAATATATTTAAGATGATTAGAATCAATTAAATAAATGCGATTACCGACTACTTTATCGAGCAGGCTCCAGTGATAGTATTTTCCCTCTAAAGGCAAAATTACCGCGATGTGTTTTTCAGAAGACATATCAGTAAGTCGTTTGATAACTGTTTTAGTTCTGGTTCTTTCTGAAAAAGGGAAATAATGATGTATATTTATTTTTTCGGCGAGTTTGTCTTCAAGTAAGGTCAAATATTCGTTAAGCTGTTGCACATTCGTCCCATGTTGGTGAATTTTATATAATAGCCTCCGACGGTGTAAATGGCTGATAATTTCCCCGAAAAGGGTTCTCGCTCTGGTCTGACTAATTGTCATCACACCATCGGTTGCTTTGATAATACTATTTAGGCTGGCATAAATGCCGCATAAGTTGTCGGTATCTCCCTGACATTTGTAATTCGGGTTACTCAATATTCGTCTCCCCGCATAATTGTTAAGACACGGTTTGTGACATTGGAGTCGCTTGCGTCGGGGCTTAAATAATTATAATCGGTATCGTAATAGTCGATTTTCCAGAAGTATGTATCGTTTTTGAAACTTATTGCCCCAAAATCATGTTCCCCGTAGGGGTCGTTGTCTTCGGTAAATTTATCGAACTCCTGAACTTGTTTCAAAAGCTCACTTCGGTCATCAGTAGGCATTGATTGAATACCTACGGTTAAAACAACGCGTCCGCCACAGAATGTTTTGCGGAATGTGTCGTTCAGCTGTTTTATTTTTTCAACATTCATATTTTTACTCCTTTAAAATAAAAAAAGAGCCTCAATCTTGGTGACTGAAGCTCTAACTGTAAAATTTGGGTAAGTAATATGCCCTACAAAACTTATTTTTGATGTTTGCAATGTAGAGCATATCTCCTCACTTTCAACCGACAATATAAATCTTATCCGCTCTGATAAAAAAAGCAGACAATATAGGCTATTATATCGGTGATTTATATTCAAAACTGAAACGAATCGAATCAATTTCAAATATAATATATTATAACATACTCTACCGCAAATTGCAACAGTAAAATAAAGTAAAATAGTGAAAAATCAAATGCTTAAATAATTTTATCATATAAACAATAATCAATTTTAGGAGCTCAAAAAAATGAAAAAAGACGATGTCAAAGCTATTCGTGAAATTTTAGAAAGGCTAAAAAAGGACTTAATCCATCGTCAAGGCTTTATTTGTCAGTGGTGCGGTCATAAGGAACTAGCTCCAAAGGGTGGTACTTGCCCTAATAGCCCCAACCACAAACATCAATTCATCAAAGCCAGTATTGACAATAAAAAATGCTCTGCAACCAATAAGTAACAGAGCATTTTATACCGGTTAGCTAATTATTAAAACTTATATTTAGCATTAATCAATCCGGTATGGTCTTGGTAGTCCTCACGGAATTTACCTTCATAACCTAACGACAATTCAACATTGTCATTAAATTCTGCGGTTACCCCGGCACCAAATTCCATTCCGAAGCGGTCAAGAGCTTCACCGTCAACAGCATAAGCCGAACCATTCGCCAACGTAACAACCGAATTAACATCATCGTTAAACAGGTCATAAGTCGCGGCAATGCGGGCTTCCGGTTTGACAGTCATACCATTAGACAATTCCCAAGACTTGCTGACTTTGGCACCGATAACACCGGTCAAAATATCGCTGTCATTGGCAGATACGCGCTGGTCAGCAGAGTCTTTATAAGCATCCTGCTTAATATGGACATAGCGCAAACCGGTTTCCGGCGTAACATTGATACCTTTAATGTTCATATCATAACCGGTCATCGCCTGCAAACCAAAGGTTTCAACATCATAGTCAGCATTAACTTTGATACCGGCAACGTTCTTGCTTTCGTCATAATCAGACCAACCATAAGTCGCAATACCATTTACATACCAATTTGACGGTTTGTATTCACCATACAAAATAGCGGTATGAGTATCAACATCTGTATCACGCTTAAAGCCGTCAATATCAGTATTACTGTAAGCATAACCGATACCGGCTTTAACATCATCGGTCACAAACTTCTCAAAACCGAAAGCAATACCGTTAGTATCGGCATCAAAACCTTTGGCTTTGGACGTATCGTCAAGTTTGGAATGATTAAACAAGCCCTGAACCCACATTGCAGCACGTTCAAAAATGTTATCGCCTGAAGACATACCCTCGCCGCCGGTTGAAACCGAACCACCGGTTAAACGAGTTGATACAGCCCCGAATACCTGATTAACCGTTTCAGTCTGTGTTTTTTGAACCATCGGTGCAACTTCAGGAGCCACCGCGGTCAAAGCTTCAACATAAGCCTGTTCATTATTCTGCGATAAATCATTCAGAACCGAAGCAACTGCTTTAGCTCCGGCACTTGCCGTTGATGAAGATGTCAAACTGTCCCAGGCCTCCGCTGTTTTGGCATTATTCGTAGAACCACCGGCTTCATTAACAACATCAGATGCCGTCGCTGTTCCGGTAATATTCAAAGAACCATCCTCTGTCCATTCAATCGCATAACGGTTATTTTCAGCAATTTTATTTGTAAAATCACCATTAACCGTACCGTTTAAGAATTTAAATTCAGAAGTTTTACCGTTACCAACGACACCATTATCCAAAGTGACATTCATTGTTGTTTTATCGCCGATGGTAATATTGTCAGCATTGATTTTACCGTAATTATCAGCTGCAGCTACACGCAGGGCTAATTTTGAATTATCTTTAAAATCAACGGCTGTTGCATTGACGGTATTTGTACCAATATCCAAACCGCCGGCAACATTCAAATTACCGATTGTACCGGTTTGCTTATCATAGGTCAATGTGCCTTTATTAACACTCAGAGAAGCCAAATCGCCGATTGTACCTGAAACCGCCTTACTTAAAGAATGGTCAGTCTCAAAAGCCAGATTAGAACCGGAGACGTTACCGCTGACAGTAGCGGCAGCGTTTCTGAAACAGAGATTGCCATTTCCATTAACGTTACCATTAATTGTACCGCCTAAGTTAATCAGACCGCCATTAAGGTTTAATGTTCCTTGTTTCTTATCAGCCGAATTTGAAACCAAAACCTCCCCGGCATCGGCAACATTCAATGTTGCATTATTCAAATTAATAGAGCCTTCGGCGCCGATTTCGTTTTCCGTACCGGAAATATTAATGGTTGCATTTGTAATATTAATATTATTTTTCGTATGTGTTCCAACATTAAGGCGGTCATCAATGCTATCCATATCCGCATGGCCTTGCATATTGATAACGGTATCAGCTCCGGAAATATCTAAATCACCGGCCGCAGACCATAAAGACGCCTCATTGGTTGAAGTTCCTTTTAATGTAATATTTCCGCCGGTAATATTCATTTTTCCGCCAAATGCAGCCATGGTTGTTGAATTCAAATTAACCGTTCCACCACTGATTTCAACGTTTCCGTTGGCAATGAGAGACATAACCTCTCCGTCTCCGTTACCGGTATATGAGGTGGTAATCGTCCCATCTGAAATATTAATATTGCCGCCACGGGTTTTAATAGAACTGGCATCTTTCAAATTAATTTCACCGCCACTGATGGTAATATCGCCTTTGGAAGTGTCTATTTCCGTGTTGCCGTTCATCGTGATTTTGCCGCCGCTGATAGTCACATTACTGGAAGTCTCTTCCGGCAAATACAAACCACCGTTGTTCTGTAATTCAAGGTTGCCTCCGGTAATGCTCAAACCCTTTCTGACAAAGATTTCAGCATTATTCATCTTAACATTGCCGCCTTTAATATCGGCATTTTCGCTAACAGTTATAGTTGAGAAATAGTCACTGTTGCTGGACATATCAACAGAGGCGCCGTTATTGACAGTCAGATTCCCGTTGACGCTCATAAACGGCTTTTTGTCATCATCGCGTTTTACCGATAAACTACCGCCGCCATTAGTAGCATCGCCGACTTCCAAATTTCCTTGTACGTTAAAAATATGGCTTGTATCGGTGACCTTATCCTGCTCGGCATCGATATCGACATAGGTATTTACTTCTAAAGAAGCCTCTTCCGAGAGTTTGATATTTCCGTTATGGATATTTTCCTGACCAGTATCTTCAACAACATATTTACCTGTTGTTAAATTTGACGCATCACTCGGGAGTGATTCCGCATAAGCGCTAGTTGTACTTAGAACGGCAACTAATGCGGTTGTTATGAGTAAATTTTTTTTCATATGATTAAACTTCCTTTTCTTTAATTGCAATTAAAAGAAAACCACCTGTTTTATAAGGTGGTCGGAGAGTTCATCAATCATATTAGCTAAAATGATTCCTTTAACCTTTAGAGCCATATTTTTTCAGAGATAGTTATATGGTTCCTGAACATACGTCAAAAGCTCCCCGACCATAGATAACTATGAATCGGGGATATATTTACTGCCAGCTATGATGAGTAGCTGACAATATGACGATGCTATATCCTAACACCGTAGCTAATAAAAGCCGATGAAAGCTCCGTACCACTCAAGGTACTAAACACAAAGCAAACTTTGTGTCTGTTTGTATGTTATAAGGGGAAGTCTTAATTTGCAATTAAAAAATTAAAACATTTCACCGCACAAAACTGTATTTTTTGACGTTGTGCTGCAATTTTGATTAAAAACGATAAATTATGCGGTTTTAGGCGATTTATGCGTGTGCGCGTAAAAAAAAACGAAGTAAAAACAGACATAAAGTTAAAATATTATTGCGGTTTGAAACATTAGGGGGTATGGTTGACGTTATGAAAGTTTTGATAAAAATATTTGCGGCTCTGCTGTGTCTGACAAACTGTTCCTCAATAACAGTCCCATCCGATTATGTTTATAAAGAAGTTGAAACACGGAACTTTACGATTACAACATGGCAGAAGATAACCGAACCTCAGGGTGTGTATAAGATTTATATTGAGGGCGATGGTTATGCTTTTAACGCTCACGGCAAACCAACGCAAAACCCAACACCCAAAGGAACCTTAGTCCGTAAACTGGCTTTCGGAGACAACAGCCCGAATGTCATATACTTGGCAAGACCATGTCAATATATTAAAAGTCCGATTTGTTCCAAAAGACATTGGACAACCGCTCGTTTTGCTCCTGAAGTGATTAATGCCGAATATGAAGTAATAAAACAAATTGCAGAAAATAATCCTGTCATTTTGATAGGATTTTCAGGCGGAGCTCAAGTTGCGGGATTGGTTGCAACCGCAAAACATGGTTTGAATGTCAGAAAAATCATAACCATTGCCGGAAATCTCGACCACTTGGCATGGACGCAATATCACAACCTGCCGCCGCTTAACGAATCGATGAATTTAGAAAGTTACCAAACCCAATTTGCCAAACTTCCGCAAATTCACTATGTCGGCAGTAATGACGAGGTTATCCCTCTGGTGTTAGTGCGTAAATTTGTCGGTAATGATGACTTAATTGTTGAAGTCAACGGAGCAAGCCATAACGAGGGCTGGGAAAGTATTTATAATCAGGTTTGGAGTGAAAAATGAGAAGAACCCTATGCTTATTAATTTTTCTGCTTTTATCCGCACCTGTTTTAGCTGCCGATAGTTCAACCGTGATTATGAATACCAAGACTTATATTTACCATAATCCGGCCTGTCAATGGGCAAAACGTTGTACCAAAAACTGTATAAAAACCACCAAAGACAAGGCAACGTCACAAGGTGCCAGACCTTGCAAAATATGTGGAGGATGAATGTTTTTAAATGCCATCATAAAAATATCTTAAAATATATTTATCAAACTCATCCAATGAAGAAACTTCTTTTATTATATTATTATATCCAATATCCTTTAATATCTTTATAGTTTCATGTAAGGTTCTATCATTATTAGTAAAATCAAAAACTTTCTCATTATCAATTTTTTTAGAAATCATTCGAGGAAGGCCGTATTCCTCAAGTTGATAAACAACAGGAGGTAAAAATGCATTCGATATCTTTACAATAAAAGGTGAAATGTCAATATTAGTTCCTAAAAAAAGTTTTTTCTGTAAAATATTAACATCTCCAAACAAACTTGCCATTTTAAATGTAACAGTTCTTTCAAGTTTGAAAAAATCATCTATTCCCATATCAAACTCGGCCATCTCATTAAGTAATATTGGAAGCGTTTTTTGCCAATTTCCTGATAATATTTTGATAAAATTAACTACATTACTAAACTTTTCCTCCCAAATATCTGGTTGGAATTTTATTATTTTATATAAAAATCGATCCCATTTATTCATATCATTGGAATTAAGATAATTAAGCCCCTTCCAATTATCTTTATTTCTTACCATATCAGACACAATATCTTTAATTACTTTTGCATTTGCAGACTGTAATGGCGTTTCTTCAATAAATTTATCATAATCTTTTATTTGAAGTAGAGCCTCCATTTCTTCTTTTTTTTCAATTATTTTAGCGACCTGTTCTTTTGTTAATTCTTGTTCAAAGGTTCTTTCGTCAACATCTACATATATTTCTTCTGGCAATTCTAAATCTAATGATGTTTCAATTGCTGTTGGAGGTGTATCTAAAATATATATCTGGCCGACAAAGTGTTTAAACATTCGTCCTCCTCGACCAATAATATTATTATAAGTAAAATCATTAAGCTTATATCGACCATTTTTATTTTTCCAAATAATAATATTTTCTGCAGAAGTATTTACACCTTCAATAATTGAAGATGTTGATATTATTGTTTTAATTCCATTAAGTTCTTCAAATAACTTAATCTGGATTTGCCCTAAGGAACGGTGTAACCTACCATTGTGAATCCCGATCCCTCTTTTAATTAAATTTACAAGCGGCCAATTTTCTTCATAATTTTTTCCCAACCACAAACTAAAATCATTTAATAATTTATTGTTAATTATTTCGGTATGCTCACTTAATAAAAATGTTAACTTATTGATTTCAGAATATGTTCCTGCATAAACCAAAGACTTATGTTGAGCATTTTTCAAAATTTTTAATAACACTTCATTCTTATTTTGAGGTGTTTTAATTTCAGAAAACAAATTATGTTTCTGTAAAAAAACTGTATTAAAATCAAATTTTTCAAAACTCATACCTTTAGTAAAAATACTTTTCTTTAGAGATGAAATATTTGGAGATAAATAATACTTTTGCTGAGCAATTTTTCCTAATTTTAATATTGCCTTTAACAATGCTGGCGACCTCTCCTTATCAAAGGACTTACTTGCTTTATAAAATTCATCAATTATAAGCATATCAATAGCATTTAATTTATTTGCATACGATATAGCTCTTTCTTGAGGAAAAATAAAAATATTTTTATCCGATATTTCAACGTCTGACGTCGTTATAATTTTATATTCAGAAGAAAATTTTTTATATATTCGTCTTCTCGTTTCATCTGTTAAGGCAATAGTTGGTACAATTATAACTATATTTTTAGGCCTTTTTATTGCAATAAAAGCATCAATAACAAAACTTTTTCCAAAGCTAGTTGGCGCACTAATAGCCAAATTTTTTCCTTCAAGCAATAACCTCAATAGTTTTGATTGCTCTCTATGAAGTGTAAGCGATTTATCCCCCACATCAACTTTGAAAGCCTCATAAGCAAACCTATCTTCCCAAGATGCACTATTTCCTCTAATATAGGGATATAACCCTAATTGACGAATCAGATGATTTATTAAACTATTATATGGAACTTTGTATTTATCAAGATAATCAAGAAGTTTAATAAGTTCATTCCGCGCAGATTTTTCTTTATCCTCCTCAATATATGCATTTATTTTTTGGCATTGTTCAAAGACATCAATCATCATTCGCCTCTTCTTTTTCAAATTTAACTCTATTAACAAACCTATCAACAATATCTTTTTTACAAGGCACTGGAAATAGGATTAAATGAAATGTTATCTTTCCATAAAGATTGATGTTATCTTTTAATTTAGCTATCTGTTTTTTAAAATATATCCCCGCTCTTTCTTTATGATAATTTATTATATCATTCTTGTATTCAGTACTTAAATTTTTCTGATTTTTAGTAATTATACACTCGTGCAATATCAGTATCGGAATATGCAATTTAGGTTTTAGGTCATCTATTGAATTTCTGTTATTCAAATCTTGTTTAATACATTTGCAGATATTTTCATCGTTTATTAACTTATCAATATCTCTCACACCTACAATAATGGAATTTTCTTTTTTCAATTTATCTGTTTGTAAAGTTGTTTCTACAGATTTTATTATTGTATCAAATCTTGCTTCTTCTAAACTATTATAAAATTTAGCTTCACCAAACCATATTGAATACTTTCCGTCCTCTATTACAATATGAACACTATCTGCTCCTTTGGCATTATCTTTTGTATTTTGTTTGTAAAAAATCTTAGGAACAACAGGAAGCGCCTTATAATGTTCCTTCATTAGCCCATATAATAATATCTCAGCTAATTCACTACCCCGCCCTATATTTTCTCCTTCTTCTATATCCTGATCCGTTAGTCTCAAATTTTGGGCTGACCTTACTAATAACGATGAACTCTCATCTGCCAAACTGTCTCTTTCTTCTGCAGATAATGCTGTTTGCGCCACATTGTTCCATATAAACTGATGAAACTTACTTGAACGCCATTTACCATCTTCAAAATCATTAATCAAACTGAGAATGTATTTATTATCAACTGGTTCTAAAGTAGAATCTGTTGATATATTAGCGAAACAATCATTAATTAAAACTTCAAAGGTTGGCATTTATTAACCCCAATACAAGAAATATTTTAACATGATATTAGCAAAAATAGTTTTTCTGCACAATCAAAAACATTTAATCGTTTCAATAGAACTGAAAATAAGCATCTAACTAATTTATCATTCTGAATTATAAGTTAATTTTTCTTTTTACAAAATAATTAATTTCAAAATGGCAACATCATATGTCAAAAACAAAGGCGCGCATTATCCAGTCAGGAAAACGCGGGGAAATGATACTATTTTTGTATTTATACTGATAACAAGCGGCTATCAAACAAAAAACTGCGATTACTCCAACAACCAGTCAAAAACATTCAGGCGTTTAATGCCGTTGTTTTCGCCAGAACCGTAATCCATTGACAGCAAGAACTTGGGATAATTATCATCAATTGCCGCTAAAGAAGCTAATTCACGTTGTAAAATTTGAGGTTCAAGTACATTCAATGCCACTTGATAATACTCGACCAATCCCCCACTTTTCTTAGCAACAAAGTCAACTTCAATATTTTTACCGCCCTTTACTAACTTACCGACAGATACTTCATAACCTCGCCGTATCAGTTCCAGATACACTACATTTTCTAAAATATGACCGGCATCCATATCTTTGATACCGAGTAAAGCTGTTCGCAAACCAATATCTGCTACATAATATTTAGCATTGCTGTCTAAATACTGTTTGCCTTTAATATCGTACCGGTCGCACTTGTACATCAAGAAACTGTCCAATAAGCCCTGAATATAGGTATCAATCGTCGGAACCGATATTTTACGCCCGCTTGCCTCCAAATTTTTTGAAATATTACGAACAGATGTTTCACAACCGATATTATCAAATAAATACTTAACCACCGCGTCAAGTTTGTTGGTATCGGCAATATTAAACCGTTTGACAACATCTTTCTGAATTGTGTTTAGATATACCGTATCCAATAAATAATCACTGATAAGTTGCTTATCATATAATTTCAATGTTTGAGGAAAGCCGCTTTCTTTGATGTAACGAGAATAAATACCCATTGGATTATTCAATTCCATTATATCTTTTTTAGTTTTCGCAAAATGTTGAGCAAAATCAGGATATGCAAAAAAATATTCTTTAAATGATAAGGGCTGCATTTTAATTTCAACATACCGCCCTCCCAGTTGATTGGCCAAGTCACTTGAAAACATATAAGCGTTCGAACCGGTCAAATACAAATCAACATTTTTCTGCAAACGCAACGTATTCGCAACAAGCTGCCAATCTTTTAATAGCTGTATTTCATCAATAAAGACATAATTCATCTTCTGAGGATTAAGATGCTCTATAATATAATCCAAGAGCTTGTTATAACCAATCAAAAAGTTCTCTGCATCGTATTCCAAGCCAATTTTCTGACTTTGTATAAGGTCTTCAAGGTTAATATTGATTATCTGGCTATCATCTGCAACCTTATTCGCAATTAAATCTTGCTGATAAAGATAAAACAGCTTAGACTTGCCACAGCGCCGCACACCGGTAACTATTTTGATTAAGTCGGTTTGAACCTGCCATTTTTTCAATTGCTCTATATATTGCGGTCTATCGACTATAATTTCTGTTCCGTTTTGCATATTTAGCCCTCCAATATTTATATATATACTTA
>UMGZ01043718.1_pt1 | contig 12643 bp, 9 predicted proteins | sample 1965421 | NCBI WGS metagenome assembly UMGZ01 (sample SAMEA4836087, study PRJEB28245) | human gut metagenome | biome: gut microbiome; material: fecal sample | place: Denmark | collected 2008
GTCTTGTCCCGTCTTGTCCTGTCCTTTGAGGCGGATAGTCGTTCGAGATTTTTGTTTTCCGAAGCGCCGGGATTCTCTTTCTTGTCTGCGTGGAAAATAATCCGTAACTTTACGCGTTTTATAATTCATCGCTGCGGCAGAGAGCCGCGCTTTTATTCGTCGTGGAAGAAAACAACATCAAAATACTCGGTGCGCGGGTGCATAACCTGCAAAACGTCGATCTGGAAATTCCTCGCGGGAAACTGGTCGTCATCACAGGACTTTCGGGTTCCGGCAAGTCGTCCCTGGCTTTCGATACGATCTATGCCGAAGGGCAGCGCCGCTATATGGAGACGCTTTCGACCTATGCCCGGCAGTTCGTCGGCACGATGGAACGGCCCGATGTCGATAAGATCACGGGCCTCAGCCCTGTGGTGGCCATCGAGCAGAAGACCACCAACAAGAATCCCCGTTCGACGGTCGGTACCGTAACCGAGATCAGCGATTTCCTGCGCCTGCTCTATGCGCGGGCTTCGCGGGCTTACTCTCCGGTCACGGGCGAGGAGATGGTCCACTATACGGACGAACAGATCGTCGAGCTGATTCTCAAAGAGTTCGACGGACGCAAGATCGCTGTGACGGCCCCGATCGTCAAGGGGCGCAAGGGTCACTACCGGGAGTTGTTCGAAAGCCTGATCAAGAAGGGTTATCTCTATGCCCGTATCGACGGTGAGATCCGGGAGTTCACCCCCGGTATGAAGCTCGACCGGTACAAGATCCATACGATCGACCTGGTGATCGACCGTATGGCCGTCGGGGATTCCCTGCGCGAGCGTCTGCTCACCTCGCTGTGCGAAGCGATGCGGCAGGGCAAAGGAACGATGGCCGTCTATGACTACGAAACGGGGAAGATGCGTTACTATTCGCGCCATCTGATGTGTCCTACGACGGGTGTGGCGTTCGAAGATCCGGCGCCGCACACTTTCTCCTTCAACTCTCCGAAGGGAGCCTGCCCTCATTGCAACGGTCTGGGGGAGGAGGCGGTCTTCGACCGGGAGAAGATTCTGCCCGATCCGGCGTTGTCCCTGCGTGATGGCGGCGTGGAGCCGCTCGGCAAGTATCGCAACAACATGCTTTTCGCCATTCTCGAAATGCTGGGGCGGCGTTACGATTTCACGCTCGACGATCCGGTGGGGACGATTTCCGAGGAGGGTATGAATGCCATTCTGTACGGGGATTCCGAGCCGCTGACGATCAATCTCGCCGAGTTCTGCTCGACGGGCGGCAACAACCTGGTCTCCTGGGAAGGCGTGGCCGAATACATCGGCCGCACCGAGGACGAGGACTCCGTCCGGAGCCGCAAGTGGCGCGAGCAGTTCCTGGTTTATAAGAAATGCAGCGTCTGCGGCGGTACGCGTTTGCGGGACGAGGCGCTTCATTTCCGCATCGGGGGGCTGAACATCGCCGAAGTGTCCGCGATGTCGATCGCCCGTTTTTCGGAGTGGATCGCCGACATCGAAAAATATTTCTCGCCCAAGGAGCGGAAGATCGCCCAGGAGATCGTCAAGGAGATCCGCGAGCGGCTTCGGTTCCTCGTCGAAGTCGGACTGGGCTATCTCTCCCTGGCCCGTTCCTCGCGTTCGCTGTCGGGCGGCGAGAGCCAGCGCATCCGCCTGGCGACCCAGATCGGCTCGAAGTTGGTGCACGTGCTTTATATTCTCGACGAGCCTTCCATCGGTCTGCACCAGCGCGACAACGAGCGGTTGATCCGCAGCCTCAAGGAGCTGCGCGATGCGGGCAATTCGGTCATCGTGGTCGAGCACGACGAGGATATGATGCGGGCGGCGGACTATATCGTTGATGTGGGACCGCTGGCCGGACGCAAGGGCGGCCGGATCGTCGCGGCGGGTTCGTTCGACGATATCCTGCATGCGGATTCCATTACGGCGGATTACCTCACCGGTCGTCGCCGGATCGAAATTCCCGAAAAACTGCGTCCCGGCAACGGCAAGAGTCTTATTATAAGAGGAGCACGGGGCAATAACCTGAAGAATGTCGATGTCGAGTTCCCGCTCGGCAAGCTGATCTGTGTGACGGGCGTCAGCGGTTCGGGCAAATCCACGCTGGTCAATGAAACCCTGCGTCCGATTTTGAGCAAATTGCTGTATCGGTCCTACGACCAGCCTCTCGATTACGATTCGGTGGAGGGTACGGAACACATCGACAAGCTCGTGGTGGTCGATCAGGCTCCTATCGGTCGCTCGCCGCGGAGCAATCCGGCGACCTATTCGAACGTCTTTTCCGACATCCGCAAGCTGTTCGAATCGACGCCCGACGCCCAGATCCGAGGGTTCAAGGCGGGGCGCTTCTCCTTCAACGTGAAGGGCGGCCGCTGCGAGGAGTGCCGGGGGGCGGGCGTGCAAACGATCGAGATGAATTTCCTGCCCGATGTCTATGTCACCTGCAAGGCCTGCGGAGGCCACCGTTATAATCGGGAGACGCTCGAAGTCAAATACAAAGGGAAGAACATCGACGATGTGCTGAACATGACGGTCAATATGGCGGTCGAGTTTTTTGCCAACATTCCGTCGATCCATCAGAAACTCAAGGCTATTCAGGACGTGGGACTGGGTTATCTGACGCTCGGCCAGCCCTGTACAACCCTGTCGGGCGGCGAGAGCCAGCGGATCAAACTTTCGAGCGAACTCTCCAAACGCGATACGGGCCGCACGCTTTATATTTTGGACGAACCCACGACGGGACTCCATTTCGAGGATATCCGCCAGTTGCTCGACGTATTGGCTAAACTTGTCGATCGGGGCAATACGGTGATCGTCATCGAGCACAATCTCGACGTCATCAAGGTCGCCGACCATCTGATCGACATCGGACCCGAAGGGGGCGAGGAGGGCGGCCGGATCGTCGCTACCGGTACACCGGCCGAAGTGGCACGCTGTCCGGAGAGTTATACGGGCAGGTTTTTGCAGAAATTGGGGCTTTAGGCAAGGATTTTGCAATTTCATGATGCAAAACCTCTTTGCATTATGAAAAAGATTTTCGCATTGGCACTCGTTGCCGTTTTTTGCCTCGCAGGTTACGGGGTAAGCGCACAGACACAGAGTAAGAACCAGAAATTGAGTCCCAAGCAGGAGAAGCGGGAGGCGCGCGAGCAGCGGCGTGCGCAGCGTCAGGCTGAATACGAACGCTATATCGATTCTCTGGTTACATCGGGCAATTTTCAGTTCATACCCAACAGTATGCGTGTTATGCCGGCCGGATCGGAGCACCTGATTACCAATCCGAATTTCGGATTGCAGTATTGGGACGGAGAGTTCGATATTTTCCTGCCTTATGTCAAGGGTGCGGTGATGCCGTATTATCTGACGGTACTCAACTACACGATTTCCAATCCCGAGGAGACCCTCAAGGAGCAGAGCCCCAACGGTTGGGAGGTCACTTTCGTCACTTCGCTCTTCTCCGCGACCAGGTATGTCTTTACACTGGATATTTATGCCAAGACCGGCGGTGCGACGCTGACCATCACCAATTCCTGGAACATTACGGTGCAGTATTCGGGTACGATCACTTCGCTGTAACGGCAGTTTTCGGATGAGTTTTCCGAAATATTCGAAAGGAAGGCTGTGGATTTCGATCCACGGCCTTTTTCCGTTCGTCGGAGGTGTCTTTCTTTCGAAATAGGCGAAAAATAGTATCTTTGCAGAAGATCGGATACGCCTCGGAAAACTGTGAGCAAGCTCCTGTTTTCTTCTCGGCTTTCGCTATCTTTGACTTCGTCTTAGATACTCCGCCTCGGCAAAATGCAAATGGATTTGCTTTTGCGTTCGGCTTATTCGTATCTTTGTGAATCTTAACGCGTGCATGTTATGCAGGATATTATAAACGGACGCTGCAGCTGGTGCGGAACCGACGAGCTGTATGTGAAATACCACGACGAGGAGTGGGGCCGGTTGGTGACCAATGACAGAAAACTTTTCGAGTTTCTCGTCCTGGAGAGTGCACAGGCCGGCTTGAGCTGGATCACGATCCTCCGAAAACGGGAGGGGTACCGCAAGGCCTTTTGCGATTTCGACCCCGAGCGGGTGGCTCGCATGACCGGAGAAGACGTGGAGCGGCTGATGCGGTTCGACGGTATCGTGAAAAACCGGCTGAAGATCGAAGCGACGATCACTAATGCAAGGCTGTTCCTGGCTGTCCGGGAGGAGTTCGGCAGTTTTTACGACTACACCCTGTCGTTCTTTCCCGACGGTAAGCCGATTACCAACTCTTTCCGGTCGTTGAGCGAAATTCCGGCTTCGTCGCCTCAGTCCGATGCCATGAGCCGGGATATGAAAAAGCGGGGATTCAAGTTTTTCGGAACCACGATTTGCTATGCCCACTTGCAGGCTGCGGGGTTTATTGACGATCATCTGGCCGATTGCATTTGCCGAAAAGGTAAATAACGGTATAATTTGAAAATGAACGACTTCTGTTCCGCCTTCCGTGTCGTGCGCTGGAAATTCCGGAACCGGGATATTTCGCAGAAGCTGCGAATCTGACGGAGCGAGCGGGAGAGAGGATATTAACTTATTGAATTTACGATGAAATACGCGATTATTTCGACTGAAAAAGGCGACATGAAGGCGGAGCTCTATGAGAAAGAAACGCCTGTCACGGTGGAGAATTTTGTGAATTTGGCCGGGAAGCGGTTTTATGACGGACTGACGTTCCATTGCGTCATTCCCGATTTCGTCATTCAGGGCGGCTGCCCTCGGGGTGACGGTACGGGTGGACCGGGATATACCATTCCCTGCGAAACATCCGCCGGACGACAATACCACGACCGGGGTGTGCTCTCGATGGCCCATCGGGGCAAGGATACGGGCGGCTCGCAGTTCTTTATCTGCATGAACCGTGAAAATACGCAGCATTTGGACGGCGTACATACCTGTTTCGGTCGTGTGATCGAAGGGGTGGATGTGATCGACGACATCCGTCCCGGCGATCTGATTCTCTCGATTCGGATCGTCGAGGAGTAGATTTGCGAACCGCCCCGAGGCTGTTTGTCCCGACCCGCTCTGTTCCGGCCGCTTCATTGCAAGAGCCTGCCGGAAAGTCGGTATTCGCATCAACGGACCGAATCCGGCGAAGATGTTGTGGGGTCGCACCGGAGGTTCAGAAGGTCGTAACGATAATCGCCGCAGCCCAACTTGGGCTGCGGCGATTATTTCGGATCGGTCGGAAGCAGAAACTCTGCCGCCGGCCGGTGCTTCGGTATCGGGGAATGACGCAGGTCGGGTGATTCGGCCCGCTTCCCGTAGAAATCATTTTCCCGACGACGGATTTGCAAAAGCAGCCCGGGAAAGCGTCCATGTCGGAAGCGGGGTAGTCGGGGGCTGCATCTATTCCCTGTAAATCAGGGCGACCGCCGCGACGGAAACGCCCTCTTCGCGCCCTTCGAAACCGAGCCGCTCAGTCGTGGTCGCTTTGACGGAAACCGCGTCGGTGTCGATTCCGATCGTGCGGGCGATCGTTTCGCGCATCCGGTCGATATGGGGGCGCAGTTTGGGCCGCTGCATCGAGATCGTGCAATCCACGTTGCCCACAGCGTAACCTTTCTCCCGGAGCAGTTCCACGCAGCGTGCCAGCAGGAGCTTGGAGTCGGCTCCTTTGAATTCGTCCGAGGTGTCGGGAAAGTGCAGGCCGATGTCGCCCAGGGCCGCAGCACCCAACAGGGCGTCGCTGATCGCGTGCAGTACCACATCCCCGTCCGAATGGGCGATGCAGCCTTTCGCATGCTCGATTTCTACCCCGCCGAGGATCAGGGGCAGCCCTTCGCCGAGGGCGTGTACGTCGTAGCCGTAGCCGATTCTGAATTTCATCATTTCCGAACTCATTTTGTGGTGGAACGTCCCGGATCGCACGAGGGCCTTCCTGTTCTATTCATCCGTACGTTCCGTATTGCATTAACGGAACGTGCGGATTTTTTTTACAGACCGCCGAGTTGCCCGGATATGTTGCAAAAATAGTCATAAAACCGGATTTCTCCCAAGCCGAATGCAATTCGATCCGATATGGGGCCGCGTGCCGTTTCCGAAAGGGGTGATCCCGCTTGACGGTTCCGGATTGTTTTCGTACTTTTGCAGATGTCGCACAGCGGATCTGTGATGATATTTTCACCGTCTTATGAAGAATTTCGTCGCGATCGATTTTGAAACGGCCAACAGAGAACGCACCAGTATTTGCAGCGTGGGGCTGGTCCGGGTGGAGAACGGGGACATCAGGGAGAAGATCTATCGCCTGATCCGGCCTTACCCCGACTATTACAGCTCCTGGAATACCCGCATACACGGTCTGACGTATCGGGATACGGCGCACGCGGCACCTTTCCCGGAGGTTTGGGCCGACATCTCTCCGGAGTTGGCGGGTTTGCCGTTGGTAGCCCATAACAGTCCTTTCGATGAAGATTGTCTGAAAGCAGCCTTCCGGCAATACGGCATGGCTTATCCCGATTATCGTTTTTTCTGCACGTGCCGGGCGTCTCGTCGGGTTTTCGGCCGGGAATTACCGAATCATCAGCTTCAAACCGTCGCAGCCCGCTGCGGTTTCGATCTTCGGGATCACCATCATGCGCTGGCCGATGCCGAAGCCTGTGCCTGGATCGCCCGCCTGATTCTGTAAAAGGGAGAGAGGGTAGGGCATTCGCTCATATCGCCCTCGTTCGGCATGGGCGCCTGATTCTTTCGATCATTTTCTTCGGAAAAACCCTCCGAAAGCGGTTTCGGCTCGCTGTTTTTTCGTATATTTGACTTCGTCCAATATACTCGCGCTCGGCCGAGTTAAAATAAAGTTTGTCAGGGTTTTCTTAACTTAAATAAGTTTGAAGTAGGATGAAAAATAAGATTATTTTAACCGGAGTATTTTTGTTGTTTTCTTTTTTTGCATCGGCTCAAATAGACTACGACGCTCCAATCAATCAATATAATGCGAATGGGCAGAAAGAAGGTTTTTGGAGGGAGAAAATAGACGAAGGAACTATTTTTGAATTGTATTATATAAATGGTAAAAGATCTGGAGTTTTCAAGTACTTTTCTGGTAAAGGTGCATTAATATCTTTTGGGGAATATAAAGATGGGAAAGAAATAGGTACTTGGTATTTTTTCAATGATAAAGGATTTTTAGAATTTATTCAGAAAGATTTTGGGCCTAATACTCAACCTATTCTCTCGGATGGTGAAGAGTTTGTATTACCTTATCGATGTTATCATATATCCTATTATCCTAACGGGATAATCGAAAGTGAAGGAATTTTGTTGTGGGAAATAAGTTCTCAGTCAGACTTTACGTGGGAATACGGCGAATGGAAATACTATGACCAAACAGGCAAACTAATAAAAACAAAAGTATTTAAATACTACTGATTTTGATTGCGTCGATATTAAGAACCCAGCTCGGCGACTGTCTGCCGGAATCCGCCATTTCGTCAGGGATACAGGGGGGGTCAAAACGGGAGCCATATCTCGGACGGACTTGAAGATAAATCGGACCCAAGCGTCCGATTTTTTTATTATTTGGGTATATTTGTATCATACCACGACCCAAATGAGATATTTACTCTTCGTTGTCATCGGCCTGATCGGTTGTTTCCCGCTCCGGGCCCAAACCCCGGAAGACAATCTGCGGGACGAAGAGTATTATCCCTTTCAGAACGGTTACGAAGAGCCTTACAGCCCGATGATCGACACCGATTCGTCGCTCTTTTACCGGGCGATTCAAAGTACGGGCGACCTGTTCCGGGACGCCACGGACTTCAAATTCTCATTCGTGGCCTACAACCGCCGCGGAGAACCGTACCGGCCCGACCGGATGTCGCTGAACGGCATCCGGCTGCCGTCGCGCTACATTCCGTCGATGAATGCCTTGTACCCCAAAAAGTACGAAGAGCCGATGAACGGATGGCATTTACCGACGACTCTGGACGCCGAATACCGAACCTCCGAAGAGCCGCTGCTCCCGGAGCGCAATGCGGCACTCCAATTCTCCGGCCGCAACTACCTGATGGGGCTCCGCCTGACCGTCGCCGAAAACCTCGGCCGGAACTGGGACCTTGCAGCGACCGTACAGGGCCGTACGGGACGGGACCTTTATGCCGACGGCGTATTCAGCAATTCGCTGAATGCAGCGATACTTCTATCCAAAAGATTCGGGGACAGGCACCTCTTCTCGTTGCTGACCGTCGTACCGGTTTCGATGCGAAGTCTGCGCACCTCATCGACACGGGAAGCCTTCGACCTGACGGGAAATCCCCTCTACAACCCTTCGTGGGGCTATCAGGACGGAAAAGTGCGCAGCGGGCGCATCCGACGCGAAGCGGTTCCTCTGGCCGCAGCCGCATACCGGGTCCGCCTGACGGATGCGACTTCGCTCGCAGCGACCTTCACGGCGGAAACGGGCATCAGGCGTTACAGTTCGCTGGCATGGTACGACGCTCCGAGCCCGATGCCGGACTACTACCGCTGGATGCCCGGCTACCAGACGGACCCCGTAACCCGGCTCGAACTGGAAAATATCTGGCGGGCGAACGATGTCCGCTACACCCAAATCGACTGGGACGAATTTTACCGGCAAAACAGAAACAGCAAGGACGGCAGCGCGACCTATCTCATGGAGGACCGTGTGGAGCGCATCGCCAATATGCAGCTCCTCGCGGAGGGCGTCACTCGGATCAGCGAACGACTGACGGTACGCTACGGCATCCGGGCGGCCCGGATGGACTCCCGGTTCTATAAACAGATGAGGGATTTGATGGGACGCAGTTATTTCGTCGATCGCGACTATTACCTGATCGACGACGGCGTCTATGGCAACAAGCTCCAGAACGACCTGCGTCATCCCGACCGGATCATCCGCGAGGGCGATCGCTTCGGCTACGACTACGACTTGCGGCGTAATGAAATCGGCGCCGGAGGTTCACTCGAATACCGTGCCGACCGCCTGCGGGCTTTTATCGCAGCCGAGGTCGGAACCAGCTCCGTATTCCGCCGGGGACACTACGAAAAAGAGCTTTTCGCCGGCAATAAATCCTTCGGAAAATCGCGGGCGCTGCATTTCGCGCCCTACCTGTTCCGCGCCTCGGCAGGCTACTCCTTCTCGGTACGGCATCATCTGGAAATGACGGTTTACGCCTCATCACGGACACCCGACGGAGACGACCTTTTCCTGAACCTCGAATACAACAACCGACCGGTAGAGGATCCCACCGAGGAGAAACGGTACGGGGCCGAACTGAACTACACCTGGTCCGGGCGCAACGTGCGCTTTCGGGCTACGCTCTTCGTCGTCCGCACTGCGGACGGCATGCAGGTACGGCACTACTACGACGATTTCTACGCAACATACAGCGACATGGCGGCCGCCGGCATCGGAACGCTCCGTTACGGCGCGGAAGCGACCGCCCTGATCCGGCTGGCATACCGCTGGAACCTCACGCTGGCAGCCAGCGCCGGACGTTACCGCTATGCGGTCAATCCCGTCGTCACGGTCTATGCCGACGCGAACAACGAGGTGTTGGACCGCAACGCCACGAGCTACATGGGCGACTGCTCGGTCGGCAACACGCCCCAACTGACGGGTTTCGCGGGCCTCAATTATTACGGTCCGAAAGGCTGGGGCGTACAGGCGGAGGCCGCATGGGCCGGGAATCGGTTCGTCGAGCCGTCGCTGGTACGACGCACGTCGCGCATCGCCCGGCAACAGGCCGAATCGCCGGAAGCCTTCGAGCTGTTTACCCGCCAGGAGCGGCTCGGAGATGCGCTTACATTGAATGTCACGCTTTTCAAATCGTTTTATTTCAACGCCTCGCGTCTGACTCTGATGCTCTCGGTACGCAACCTTCTCAACGACAGGGACCAACTCTTCAGCGGCTACGAATCTCCCCGCGTACGCCGTATCCGGACCGCAGACACGTATGTTTACCGACCGCTGGACACCCGTTATCTGTATGCGTATCCCCGGACCTTTTACGCCTCCATATCTTACAAATTTTAATATCGGTTCGATTTTTTCGGGAATAATTTGGCAATTCAACGGATTTTCCATAAATTGAGTCCGAAAAATTTAAAAACGACTCGACTTATGATTATCGGTATTCCAAAAGAGATTAAAAACAACGAAAACCGGGTTTCGCTCACCCCGTCCGGAGCCAAAGAGCTTACCAAACGTGGGCATAAAGTGTATGTGCAGGCGACTGCCGGTGCAAACAGCGGATTCCCGGACAAAGACTACGTCGCCGCAGGCGCCGAACTGCTGCCTACCATCGAAGAGGTCTATGCCAAAGCCGAAATGATCATCAAGGTCAAGGAGCCGATAGAGCCTGAATACAAACTCATCCGCCAAGGACAACTGGTATTCACCTATTTTCACTTCGCCAGCAGCGAACCGCTGACCCGGGCAATGGTCGAAAGTGGTGCGATCTGCTGCGCTTACGAAACCGTCGAAGCATCCGACCGTTCGCTGCCTCTGCTGATTCCCATGTCGGAAGTCGCAGGGCGTATGGCGACGCAGGAGGGTTGTTACTTCCTCGAAAAACCGCACGGCGGAAAAGGGAAGCTGCTGGGCGGCATGCCGGGCGTGAAGCCCGCCAAGGTATTCGTGATCGGAGCCGGTGTCGTAGGCACGGCGGCGGCACGTATGGCGGCCGGCCTGGGTGCCGACGTGACGATCTGCGACATCTCCCTCAAGCGTCTGGCCTACCTGACGGACGTGATGCCCCAAAACGTAAAAACGCTTATGTCGTCGGAATACAACATCCGCGAAGAGCTCAAGACCGCCGACCTGGTGATCGGCTCGGTGCTGATTCCCGGTGCGAAAGCCCCGAAACTCGTGACGCGCGACATGCTTAAGGATATGGAGCCTGGATCGGTTCTGGTCGATGTGGCCATCGATCAGGGCGGCTGCTTCGAAACCTCGCGGCCGACGACCCATGAGGAGCCGACCTACTTCGTCGATGGCATTCTGCACTACTGTGTCGCCAACATCCCCGGTGCGGTGCCCTACACCTCGACGCTCGGACTTACGAACGCAACGCTGCCGTACGCCATCCAACTGGCGGACAAGGGTTGGCGTCGCGCCTGCAAGGAGAATCACGAACTGGAGTTAGGATTGAACGTCGTCGAAGGAAAGGTCGTTTACAAACAAGTAGCGGATGCCTGGGGACTGAAATACGAACCGCTGGCCCTGTAAAGCCGACCCCGCAAACGATACAGTCGGAAAATCCGGCGATAGCCGCGCTTCCGACACTCTGGTCCCCGTCGTTTCGGACCGAAAGACAAAGCCTCGTATTCTTTTCGGAATACGAGGCTTTTGTATAATTATATGTCCCCCAAGCGGGCTTTTATACTTTATCTTATTTTTGCAACGCCTCCCAGAGCATATCCTTGAGCCGGGGAATGTTCATACCCGATATCGAGGAAATGAAGACCGAAGGAACCCCCTCGGGCAGATGGCTTTTCATCTCTTCGATCAGGTCCTCGTCGAGCATATCGCATTTGGTGATGGCCAGCAGGCGCTCCTTGTCGAGCAATTCCGGATTATACTGGGTCAATTCGCCCAACAGGACCGCGTAATCCTTGCGGATGTCGTCGCTGTCGGCAGGAATCATAAAGAGGAGCACCGAATTGCGTTCGATATGGCGCAGGAAACGGGTTCCCAATCCCTTGCCTTCGTGAGCTCCTTCGATGATGCCCGGGATGTCGGCCATGACGAACGAATGGTGATCGCGGCACTCGACGATACCCAGGTTGGGTTCGAGCGTCGTGAAGGCATAGTTGGCGATCTTGGGCTTTGCAGCGGAAACGACCGAAAGGAGCGTGCTTTTGCCCGCGTTCGGGAACCCCACCAATCCCACGTCAGCCAACACCTTCAGTTCGAGAATGAAAGTTCCCTCCTGACGATCCTCGCCAGGCTGCGCGTAACGCGGAGCCTGGTTGGTCGAGGTCTTGAAATGCCAGTTTCCCAGTCCGCCCCGGCCGCCCTTGAGCAGGACGAGCTCTTCGCCGTCGGCGGTCACCTCTCCGGCATATTCCGTCGTACCGTCCTCAAGCACCCGTCTGGCGACCGTTCCCAACGGTACGGGAATGACGATGTCCTTGCCGTTCTTACCCGAGGAGCGGGCTCCGGAACCGCCTTCGCCGTCCTCCGCGAACTGGTGACGCTGGTACTTAAGGTGGATCAGCGTCCAATACTGGCTGTCGCCGCGCAGGATGATATGTCCTCCGCGACCGCCGTCGCCGCCGTCCGGTCCGCCGAATTCGACGAATTTCTCGCGACGGAAATGCGCCGACCCGCTGCCGCCATGTCCGGAACGGGCGAATATTTTCACGTAATCTACAAAGTTCGATCCTGCCATAAGTCTTGTTATTTAAGGTGCGGAAATTTTCGGCCGGCAGCGGCGATACGCGACACGACCTTTTCCGAACCGGAATTTACCGCTGCAAAGATAGTGCAAGCCGGGAGGAGTGCCAAATTTATTTGGACACGTCCGAAGCAGAATCCCTTCAAAATGCAGTTGAAAACCGGAAACAAGGCCGGTTTATCGAAAACTCCGGCGGCAGAAAACCTTCCTGTCAATACTACAAATGGTTCAAATAACCGTAACGCACAAGGTCTT
>UMGZ01012385.1_pt1 | contig 12522 bp, 8 predicted proteins | sample 1965421 | NCBI WGS metagenome assembly UMGZ01 (sample SAMEA4836087, study PRJEB28245) | human gut metagenome | biome: gut microbiome; material: fecal sample | place: Denmark | collected 2008
AAGGCCGCGGCGCCCTCTGCTTCTTTCGAAAATCTGCCTGATTCTCTTCAGGTGTCATGCGGTACTGATTTCATCTTAAGGCATTCATCCGTTTACCTTAATTTTAAAAAAAAACGGACTAATCCGCACACGGTACTTTATGCGTTAACCCCTGATTTTTTGGGCTTTCAGCTGCTCTTTCGGTCTCTAGAATCCGATTCGAATTTTTTCTGACTGTTGGTCGATCCCTATACAAAATGAAAACAATGATGAAATCCGTCGCCGTTGCCGGACTGATTGCAATGGCCTCTTCCACCTACGCTGCCGGCTTTATGCTGACTGAGCAGTCGGCATCGTCCCTGGGCCGCGCCTACGCGGGCGCCGGCGTTGACGGCAGCGATATTTCCGGTGTTTTCTACAACCCCGCCACGATGACCCTGCATCCGGGCACGCAGATTCAGGCAGGCTTTGTCGCGATCGGCCTTGACCTTGACTACAAGGGTAACGACGGCACGACCGAAAACGGGCGCGCCAACACCCAGCCCATTCCCTTCGGCTACATCAGCCATCAGGCGACAGACAACGTCTGGGTGGGCCTTGCCATGACCGTTCCCTTCGGCATGGGCACGGAATACGACGACAACTGGTCTCTTGCCAGCCACGGTATTTCCGCTCAGGTTCTCACCTTTGACTTCAACCCCAACGTTGCCTGGAAGCTTTCTGAGAAGGTGAGCCTCGGCGCCGGTATGTCCGTTCAGTACGCGTCTGCTGATCTGAAGATGAGGGATCAGGTCGGTCAACAAGGCAATATGCCTCTGACCGTGGACGGTGAAATTGATGCCGACAGCTGGGCCTGGGGCTTTAACGTCGGCATGATGTGGACGCCGGTGGATAATCTGCGTTTTGGCTTGTCTTACCGCTCTAAGGTGAATCATCATGCCAAGGGCGATTTCACGGTCAACAACTTACGCCTGGGAAATACGGCAATTGCCGACCACACAGGACTGGGCGCGCTTTGGGGAAAACATGATGCCGCGGCCTCTCTTTCCACCCCGGCTTGGCTGATGGCCACCGCCGCTTGGGATGTGAACGACCTTCTGAGCCTCTATGCCACTTTCCGCTGGACGGATTGGTCGTCCTTCAAGGTTCTTGACATTAACTACTCCGTCGTCGGCCAGGGGACAAAGACAAAGCCTGTGCCTAACTTCTGGAAGGACACCTACCTCGTCTCCTTGGGCGCCGACATGCGCTTCTACGACTGGTGGACGATGCGTGCCGGTATCGGTTACGAAACCTCGGCCGTGGATGAGGCACGGTACCGCACGGCCATCATTCCGGATGCTGACCGTCTGTGGCTCGCCCTGGGTTCGTCCTTTAAGGTTGCCAAAGACTTCCAGTTGGACGTTTCTGCCGCGTGGCTGCACGGTATCGGCGAACGTGACCTTTACGCAGATGATAAGGGCGGCGTGAAGGCCGGCCGTTTTGATACGCTCGACGCCTATCTCCTCGGCGTGCAGATGGTCTACAAGTTCTGATCTGTCTGATGTGACGCACACGGGCCTCGTTCCCGCCGGGACGGGCCCTATAAAAAACGCCTGATCGGTTTGTCCGCTCAGGCGTTTTTGCTTGGCGGCCCGCCTTAAAAAGCGGGCCTTATTTACAGAGACTCAGAACATCAGTCCTTCTTTGAGCGGTTCGCGAAGAAATTGACTTTCTGGATGTCTTCCGTGCGCACCGTAAAGAGCTGGTTCATCAGATCTTCGGTGAGGTTTTCAGCGTCCGTCATGGCCTTAATGCTGAAGGCGTCCAGTGCCTTCTGAGCGGCCTTGGGATTTGTTTTCACGGTCTTCACGTAGTCCTTTTCGAACGCGGCCTGGCGCTTGGCAAGGTCGGCTTCAAAGGCGCCATAAGCCTTCTTGACGATCGGTGCGAGCTTCGGATAGTCCGTCATCACCAGCGTCTGGAGCTTACGGAACTTCCAGTAAAGGCTCTTGCTGTCGGCCTTGTCCGTGCCCATACCCCAGTGCTTCGGGTAAGCGGACATGCCCGAATACACCGGCACATAAACGGAAAGGTCCGCCATGCCCATCGCGAGGTAGGTGACCTGACCGATTGCCTTTGGCAGCCACGGTCTTACCTGCATGACGTGCGATTCATACGTACGAAAAACGCTGATCGGACGGTAGGGTTCCTTGTCGCCCTTGAGCCCATTGGTGTACGGGTCGTGGCTTGCAAGGGGCCCTGAAGCGTAGTGGTTGCGCATGATCGCGGTGAGGTCCGAGACCGTGATCTTCTGATCGGGCTTAACCCACACCGGGAACGTGCGGCCGGCTTCGACGTTTTGCTTGAGGCTCGGCGTCAGAATGCGCTGCACTTCCCAGACGCGCGGGTCGTTGTAGTCGCGGTCGCGGTAGTCGTCGCGCGTATAGGCCTTGGAGAAATTAAATTCGCCGTCTTTCTTCGGATCGTAAAAGCCGTTTTTAGTGGCCCACTGCACCAAGGTCTTCGAGGCCATAAAGTCCGGGCTCTTCGGGTCGTACTGCTGCAGGCGCCCCTGGTTGCCGGAGGCAAAGTACTTGTCCTTCGGGGTGCGCTGCGCGAGCCACTGATGTCCCGTGCCGGTTTCAAAGTACCAGGATTCGTTGTTATCGATTAAAACAACGCCGAAGCCTTCGCCGGCCCCGATCGTTTCAACGATTTTCCCGAGAATCTCAACGCCTTCACGAGCGGTCTTTGCGCGCGGCAGGATCACTTCCGGGATGTCGTCTTCGGTGATGCCGGTTTCTTCGTTATAGGGATCGAGCTTCAGGGCATCATCACGGGCAAAAATGGATTCGGTACCGGAAAAGCCGACGCCTGCTTCATTAAAGCCTGTGGCGCCGTGAATCTGCGTCTTCCAGTTGGGAACCGTCGTGTAGCGCAGGCCGTTTTCCGCGACCGGATACTCGAACTTGTTCGCGCCGTTGTGGTCCGCGGAGCGGTACATGCCTTTGGCGTTTGTAGTGGCCGGGTGAATCAGAAGGTGCTGGGCTTTCAGTGCCGAGCTGTCGGCGCTACGGGCAATGAGAAGCGACCCGTCGGCGCTCGCCTGAGAGCCGACAACGACAGTGGTGCACGCCAGGGCGCTGCCCCAGGCAAGAGCGGCTGCCAGGGCAACGGCTGCGAACTTCATGGGTTTCATTTTGACATTTCCTCGTGTGGCAAGTGTCGGAAAGCGGTCGGCAACAGGGAGTACGCCTGCACTACCGTCGCGGGGAAGTGAGCCGGTGACCGCCAAAGTCTCGCGGAATGAACGCGGTGGGGATGTGCGTTCACGCCGACTGCTACATTACTCCACCTAGGCAAAAACAACTAGTCTTTCAGCATGTTCAGGCAAAAATTTCGAATCAGACCTGTGCGTCCCGAACTTCCCAGGCCGCAACCGGCGAAACCCTGCGAAAACAATCCTTCAGGACGTAAAACATCCTCTGACAGAAATGTCAGTCATAGCCTTTTCTCCCGTCAGGGATATCCCGAATGGGACTGATTCATAAGAAAATTTATTGCGGCGTGATAGGTGCCGCACGATTGAAGAGAAGCCTCCGAACGTTTAAGATGGCCCCCTCAAATTCAGTCAAACAACAGCATGCTGTAGTCAATATGAAGAATAACCACAAGCTGTTGTTTTCCAGTTATTCGTTATCGCTAAGGGAAATCCATGTCGGTCACCATCGATTTAAGCCGTGATGAGCGCTTTGATGAGCTCGGTCTGATCCGCCTGCGTGAAAGCTACATGCGTCCGGAGGAAAAAAGTCCTCAGGAGCGCCTGGCCTTCGTTGCGGAAACCTTTGCCAGCAATCCCGAGCACGCCCAGCGCATCTACGACTACGCAAGCCGCCAGTGGCTGAGTTTCTCGACGCCTATTCTGTCGTTCGGCCGCAGCAAGAAGGGCCTGCCCGTTTCCTGCTACTTAAGCTACATGGCCGACAGTGCCGAGGGGCTTGTGGACACGCTCTCCGAGGTCAACTGGCTTTCGATGCTCGGGGGCGGCGTCGGCATTCACGTCGACATCCGCAGCGCCGACGATAAGAGCGTGGGCGTGATGCCGCATCTGCGCGTCTACGATGCCGCGTGCCTTGCGTACCGCCAGGGTTCCACCCGCCGCGGCTCCTACGCCGCATTTCTCAACATTGATCACCCCGATGTGATTCAGTTTATTGAGATGCGTAAGCCCACGGGCGACCCCAACCTCAAGGCGCTCAACCTTCACCATGGCGTGAACATCACCGACGCCTTCATGGAAAAGATTGAAGCGAGCATGCGTGATCCGGATGCGGACGACTCCTGGGAACTGAAAGACCCCGCAAGCGGCAAGGTCATTCAAACCGTGAGCGCGCGTGAATTGTGGCAGCGCATTCTTGAAATGCGCATGCACACCGGTGAGCCCTACCTCGTCTTTATCGATACGGCGAACAAGGCGCTGCCCTCATGGCTTAAGGATAAGGGCCTCAGGATTCACGGCTCCAACCTCTGCACGGAAATTTTCCTGCCGACGAACCCCAAGCGCACGGCCGTGTGCTGCTTGTCGTCCGTCAACCTCGAGTACTACGACGAGTGGAAGAACGTCCCGGGCTTTTTCGACGATGTGATGGAGCTTCTCGATAACGTCCTGCAGTACTTCATCGACCATGCGCCCTCCACCATTGAGCGCGCCCGTTATTCGGCCCTGCGTGAACGAAGCGTGGGCCTGGGAGCCATGGGGTTTCATGCCTACCTGCAGAAAAACAACATTGCCTTTGAAAGCGTGATTGCGAAAGTCGTGAACCGTGAAATGTTTGCCCGCATCCAGGAAAACGTGATGGCTGCGGACAAAAAGCTCTGCGAAAAGCGCGGGCCCAATCCCGATGCCGCCGACTCCGGTGTTGCACGCCGCTTTTCTCTCACGATGGCCGTGGCCCCGAACGCCTCGAGTTCCCTCATCATGGGCGGCACGAGCCCCTCGATTGAACCGTACCGCGCCAACGTCTACCGTCAGGACACCATTTCGGGCGCCTACATTGTGAAGAACCGGTTCCTCAAGGCTGAACTCGCCCGCCGGGGCCTGGACACCGATGAAGTCTGGGCGGATCTCACGGCGCACGACGGCAGTATTCAGCACCGCACCGATATTCCGGACAACATCAAGGCCGTTTATAAGACCGCCCAGGAAATCGATCAGCGCTGGATTATTGAATTGGCCGCCGACCGCCAGAAATTCATCGATCAGGGCCAGAGTGTGAACCTCTTCTTCCCCGCTGACGTCGCGATTCCGTACCTGCACGCCTGCCACTTCATGGCATGGAAAAAGGGCCTCAAGTCCCTCTACTACTGCCGCAGCGATAAGCTCAGAAAAGCCGACCGCGTGGGACAGGTGGCCGTGCGTAAGCGCATCGAAGACGAAATCGACATGAAGAGCGTCGCCGATGACACGACCTGCCTTGCCTGTGAAGGGTAACCGAAGAAAGGATTGAACGAAAATGCTCACCACATCCCGCAATTACTACAAGCCCTTCTCCTACCCCTGGGCCTACGACGCTTTTGTGCAGAGCGAACAGATGCACTGGCTCTGGACGGAAGTGCCGATGATTGAGGACGTCAAGGACTATACCCTCAAGCTCACCGACAGTGAGCGCGACTTTCTCACCAAGATTCTGCGCTTTTTCACGCAGGGCGACATTGATGTTTCAGGGGCCTACGTGAAAACGTATCTGCCGCAGTTTCCGCAGCCCGAAATCCGCATGATGCTCTCAAGCTTTGCGGGCCGCGAAGCCGTGCATATCGCCGCCTACTCGCACCTCATTGAAACGCTCGGGATGCCCGAGACCGTTTACAACGAATTCCTGCAGTACGAAGCGATGGCTGCCAAGCACCACTTCTTTGAAGAGTGCTTAAACGACGAAAACGAGCTTGCGGCGCAGATTGCCGCTTTCTCGGCCTTCACCGAAGGCATGCAGCTCTTTTCGAGCTTTGTGATGCTCTTAAACTTCACCCGCAACGGCGCGATGAAGGGCATGGGCCAGATCATCAGCTGGTCGATTGCCGATGAGACGCTGCACACCGACTCGATGACGAAACTTTTCCGTGAGTACATCAAGGAAAATCCGAAGCTCTGGAATGATCAGCTCAAAAAGCGGATCTATTCCATTGCGGAAACGATGGTGGACCTCGAAGACCAGTTCATTGCTCTGGCGTTCGGCGTAAGCGAAATGAAGCGCTTGACCAAGAAGGACGTCGAGGACTATATCCGCTACATCGCAGACCGCCGTCTCATGGGCCTCGGGATGAAGCCCATCTTTAAGAGTGAAAAGAATCCCCTGCCTTGGGTTGACGCAATGCTCGGGGTCACGCACACGAACTTCTTTGAAAACCGTGTCGTGGACTACGCGCAGGGTGCTTTAACCGGTACCTGGGGTGACGTCTGGGGCTCTGCCAAGTAAGTTAAGAGCCGGCTTTGCCGGTTCTCCCCGCGTCAAGCGGCCCGCCTTCTTTTGAGGAAGTGCGGGCCGTTCATTTTCTGTGCCCGGGCCGGCGGCCGATAAAAAGGCGGCAAGGTCCAGTAAAACCCTGCCGCCCGATCCGCTTACGCGTCAGTCAAGACTTTATACGGATCAGAGCCCTTTGGCCGCGTTGGCGCCCGCCGTACGGCCGAAGGTCATGACGTCGGCGATGGCGTTGCCGCCCAAGCGGTTGGAGCCGTGGATGCCGCCGGTGACTTCACCCGCGGCGTAAAGCCCCTTGATCACCTTGCCCTCGGTGTCAATCACCTGGGCCTCCGTGTTGATGTGGAGTCCCCCCATCGTGTGGTGCACGGTCGGAACCTTCTTACAGGCGTACCATGGGCCTTCGGTCATCGCACGGTCGGCCTTGTTGTTGGCGACAAAACCGTACTTATCCTTGGCGCCCTTGGTGACCACGGCGTTGTAGCCGGCGACAGCGGCCTTGAGGTTCTTGGCGTTCATGCCGGTCTTGGCGGCAAGTTCGTCAAGGGTATTTGCCTCCACCACGGCGCCCTGCGCGACCATGTTTTCAATCGTGGCGCCGTTGGCGTCGACAAACGTGCGGCTCGGATAACGCAGATGGTTCACAAGGACCCAGTAGGTGGAGTCCTTCTGCGCGAAAATGGCCTTGGCAAGCGTATCGCGCGCTGCACCTTCGTTCACGAAGCGGTTGCCGTCAAGGTTGACGAACAGGCGGTTTCTGCCCGAGGTACGGATGTTTTCCATCAAACCGGTACCCGGCGTGCCGCAGGGGTGAATCTGAATGTCGGACATGCCGATGACGTCAGCGCCGACAGCCTTCCCCATGACAATGCCGTCCCCCTGCGCGGCCTTGGCGAGGTTTGTGCAGCCGATGGAGCTGTCAAGCTTCACTTCTTTCCAGACGCCCGTGTTGACTTCCTGCCTGAGCTTAATGTTGGCGCCGAACCCGCCGGTCGCAAGAATCACGGCGTTTTTAGCGTTCACGGTCACAGGCCGCCCCTTATTGTCGGCAATCACCGCCGTGACGCGGCCGTCTTTGTATACGAGCTTTTTGGCAGCCGTGTCGGTCAGAACCGTAATCGAGTCCTTGTGTTCGGCAAGGTACTTCTCAAACACACGGATGTAGGAGTTTCCGGACGGCGTTGTCGGGTAGTGGCTTCTCTGCCAGAGAGCCCCCGTGGCAGTGCCGACTTCTTTTTTGAACTGAACGCCGAGCTTTTCCATCCAGTGAACCGACCCAAGGGCATTATCCGTCAGATAGTGCACAAGCTTGGGATCGCCCACGTTGTGGCCGCCCTTCATCGTCTGGTCAAAGAACTTCTGCACGGAGTCATCAATCCCCTGAGGCCCCTGGCGCTGGGGATCCGGCGCATTTAAGGCGCCTTCAGAAACGTTGGTGGAGCCGCCCAAAAAGCCCATCTTTTCCAAAATCACTACCTTGGCGCCGTTTTGGTTCGCGGAAATCGCTGCTGCAAGCCCTGCGCCGCCACCGCCGATCACCACCACGTCACCCTGAAGCGTCATAGGGGCCGTTGCGTGTTTTTCGACGTTTTTCTGCCAGGCCTTGAGGTCGCCGCCCGCTTTTTCAATGCAGGCGCCTACGGCGGCTTTAAGCGACATTGAGGAAAGCGAAGCGCCGGTAATTGCATCAACACCCAGGGACTGATTCTTCAGAATCTTGTCTGTCATGAGCTTTAAGGCGACTTTGCCCACGCCGATCGTTTCGAGGTTTTTACTGGTGTCAATCGCGGTGATGCGGTTGTCTTTAATCGTGACCTTGACGGTCATCGGGGCGTTGTGGCCCGGGACGACTTCGGTGTAGGTGCCGTCCTTCATGCCGCTCTGATTGGTGGAAGCACAGGCGCACAGCAACATGGCTGCCGCAAGCGCTGTGAGCTGACCCTTACGAATCATCATTCGTCTCTCTCCTTCCGCAAGTTGTTTGGAAGCGGCAGAGGATACCGATACAACGGGAAAAATCCTCTGTCCTCAAGACTGAATGTAGGGGGTTAAAAGCGAATGTTGTTAGGGTGTTTTACTTAGTTTTGACGTGTTGTGTCAAGTTAGAAGGAATTTTGTCTCAACACAGCAAAAAGCAAACTTGAAGAAAACGCGGGACGCGAAAAAAAAGCGGCATAAACCCAAGGGGGTAAGCCGCTGTTGGTCTCCGGCAGACAAACGGCTGTTACTTCTTTTTCTTCCCTTCGGGGACTTTGCCTGTGATCGCGGCTTCGCCGAGCTCAAGCCAGGTCTTACGGGCATAACGGAGCACCAGGTAGAGAACAACCGCCGTCACGACGCCGTAGAAAAGCGCAATCCAGATGTCGCCCTTCCAGAGGCCGATTGCCATGCCGACACCGGCAAGAAGCGAAATGCCCTCACTCCAGCCGAAGGACGTGGCTTTTTTTACCTGTGCTACGTCAACGCCTGCGAGCTCCTCGGCGCTGATGATGCGCTGCGGAAGGTCGGGTTCGGGCGTGATTTCGCCGTGCTCGGCGGGAACGGCAATGCCTCTGTCGCGGCAGACGCGCTGCAGGGCCTCAAATTCACTGGTGGTCATTGATGACTTAAAGCGCTCAAGAATCTCGCCTTCGGGGGCCTGGGCGAGTTCTGAGGCCATGGCACGGACTTTTTTGCGGTTGACTTCAGGCATAACAAAACCTTTGGTTAATAATCTAGACGCGGGCCAAAAGGACGGTGACGAAAGCACTCATCCCCTCCTCCCGGCCTTCAAACCCGAGTTTTTCGTTGGTCTTGGGTTTGACGGAAATGCGGCTGACATCCACAGACATAATGCGGGCAATGCTTTCGCGGATGGCTGTGAGATGTGGGTTGATCTTGGGCTTTTGGGCAATGAGAACCGCGTCGAGGTTCACGAGTTCCCAGCTTGCGGCGCGCACACGTGCGAAAGCGTCTTTGAGTAAAACGCCGCTGTCAGCACCCTTGTAGGCGGGATCGGTGTCAGGAAACAAAATCCCGATGTTGCCTAGGTTGGCGGCGCCCAACACGGCGTCCGTGACGGCATGCAGCAGCACATCCGCGTCACTGTGACCGTCAAGGCCCTTCGTGTGGGGAATCGTGACGCCGCCAAGAATCAAAGGACGCCCTTCGACCAGACGGTGGGAGTCATAACCGATGCCGGTACGGATTTCCGGGAGCATCGGCTTCTGAGAGTTTTCAAACATCATGCGGGCCAAAGTTAAATCAGCGGGTCTTGTTATTTTAAAGACCGAGGGTTGCGCTGCAACAACGCTTACGCGGCCGCCCGCGGCCTGAACGGCGCTTGACTCATCCGTGACGTCGGGGTGTTTCTCAAGTGCGTTTAAAAGCGCAAGCCCGGCAAAGGCCTGCGGTGTTGCAATGCGCCAGAGATGCTCGCGGGAAATGTCCTCAGTGATAACGTCGGCAGCATCGGTGCGCTTAACGGTATCGGACACAGGGACCGCCAGCACAGCGCCGGCTGAAGGTCCGTGTTTAAGGATATCGGTTTTGGCTTTATCAATGAGCTCTGTGACGTCATCGGGATCCACGAGGGGCCTTGCGGCATCGTGCACCAGGACGAGCGCATCTTTGAGTGTCTCCGTTCCGATTGCTTTGAGCGTATTTAAAACCGTTTCACTGCGCGTGGCGCCGCCCGTGCGGAAGAGTTCGGCTTTGCCCAGGTCAAGATCCGCGGCATAGCCGTCGGCGGGACTCACGCCCACCACGATGCGGTTAATCTGACTGACGGCAGAAAGCGAAGCAATGCACGCCTGAAGCACCGTTGGCGTTGAGTCACCGGCGATCGATAGGTACTGCTTGGGATGATCAGCTTTCATCCGGCTGCCCACGCCCGCGGCAGGAATGACGGCAATGACGGATTTAAATTCCATGGATGAAAGCCTCACGTTTATGGGATACAGAAAACCCCTCCTCGGCCGAAACCAAGAAGGGGTTTAGGGCTAAAGACTACGCAAGTCTAATCAAAGGATTAGAACTTGTGGAGAAGACCGAACATAACCTGGGTGGTCTTGGTCTTGCTGTCTTTGCTGGCTTCTTCTTCCATTGTGGTCTGATGATAGCCGGCCCCAGCGTAAAGGTTCGTGCGCTTGGAGAACGGATAGGTATAACCAACCTGGAAAATGTAGGAGTCAGCAGAGCGGTTCGTGTCCTTGGTACCAACGTGGTAGTCACCCTTACCATAACCGGCACTGACCAAGAACTCACCGGCTCCGATCGGGGCGCTCGCACCCACGTTCACACCAAAGCCATCAAAAGATTCTGTCCAGTCGCCGCCCTGGCCAGCAAAGTTCGGGGCTGCATTGAAGTACTGTCCAGCTAAGAAGACCTTGGCAACACCGAAGTCGTAGGAACCACCGAGGTTGATGGTGTAGGAATCATCGTACTGGCTGTCGTTGTGAGTTACGTTGGGTGCACCAGCGGTACCGGCAACGGTACTCTGCTTGTTCAGGTATTCAACCAAACCGAGCACCTGGAGGGCACCGAAGTCAGCCTGAGCGCCGAGAGAGAAGAGACGATCATCGCCAGATTCGTTTTCAGTAGTATTACCCATGGTGTACTGAGCGTAAACCGTGACCGGACCAACCTTCGGGGAAACATAGGCTAAGGCGTTGTTGTAGCGGCTATCGTAGTTGGCCGTAACAGCAAAGTGACCGGGCATCTCGCCCCAGCCCGAACCAAAGGGGCTCACGCTGCCCGCGTAGAAACCGACAGAGCCGGCATCAGAACCGATACGACCCATACGACCGGCGTAGATGCTGCCGAAGGGGCCGGACACACGAAGCGTCGCTTCACGGTTAAAGAGGCCATCCTTGCTCATTTTACCGGTGTCGGCGTCGAAGCCGCTTTCCAGTACGAACCCAACCTGGTAGCCGTTACCAAGGTCCTCAGAACCTTTCAGGCCCCAGCGGTTGCCGCTGGACAGACCGGAGTCCATAGAAAGCGTATCAGTACCAGCCTGGTCACCAATCTTTTGATGAACATAAGAAAGGCCCATATCAATACGGCCGTACACATCCACGTTCGCTGCCAAAGCGGAACCTGCAACACAGGCGCCGAGCACAGCAACAGCAATCAACTTCTTCTGCATTTGGAATTCTCTCCTTTAATTAGCGGATTCAGCCGCCCAAGCCTTTTGATGCCTGAGTCGGCTCACCGTTAGTGCGACTGTATCGGATTTTTTCCGGCAAGCGCAAATAATCTGTTTGTCTTATTTGAGGTATTAACCGTGTTTTTACTGTTAAATCAGACGGTAAAACACTTTTCCAGCCGATTTAATCTTTTGGGTATTGATATTACTCTATTGATTTAATTAAAGAATTAGTCAATACCCTTCTCTGATGGAATGTGGTTGACGGCTCATTTCCAAAAATAAAGAACTGGTTTTCATTTGTTGTTTTTAAGCAACAAAAAGCCCGGATCTCTCAGGATTTCCGGGCCGCATAAATACTGGGTTTCAGCTTAATTCAAAGGCGGGCCTTTCTCCTTTTTTTGCCTTGCGCTTTTCCTTGGCTGAAGCAACGCCCAGGATCGACGCAATCGGCTCAAAGGTTTTGCGGTGCTCAGGGCACACGCCCAGGCGCTTAATCGCATCAATGTGTTCTTTAACGCCGTAGCCCTTATGTTTGGCAAAGCCGTAACCGGGATAGCGGAGATCGAGCTCATCCATGCGGTGATCACGCGTTGTCTTGGCAAGAATGCTTGCGGCGGAAATCGCAGCCACCTTGTCATCGCCCTTTACGATAGCGTTTGCCGGGTACGGAACTTCCGGGAGGCGGTTGCCGTCCACAAGCACCAGTTTGGGTTCAATTCTTAAGCCCAGCACCGCACGGCGCATCGCGAGCATGGTGGCTTTAAGGATATTCATTTCCTCGATTTCTTCGACCGAGGCATCCGCCACACACCAGCAGAGGGCCTTGGCTTTGATTTCTTCAGCGAGTTCATCGCGTCGTTTCGCTGTGAGCTTTTTGCTGTCTCTGAGGCCTTCGATCGGTTCATCGGGATTCAAAATCACGGCTGCGGCGTAGACGGCCCCGGCTAAGGGGCC
>UMGZ01038309.1_pt1 | contig 12511 bp, 9 predicted proteins | sample 1965421 | NCBI WGS metagenome assembly UMGZ01 (sample SAMEA4836087, study PRJEB28245) | human gut metagenome | biome: gut microbiome; material: fecal sample | place: Denmark | collected 2008
GGGAGGACGGCATGGGAACTAATCCCATGCCTCCTACCCGATTCGCTCGCTGAACACGCGGACTTCAGAGCTTTGCGAGGCGGGCGGAGAAGTCGTTCGCCCAGTCATCGAGCTTTTGCGCGAGGCGCTTCGTTTCCGCCTCGTCGGCGAGCGGATTGGCCGCCATGCCCTCGACCTGAGCGAAAAGACCGGAGAGTTCGTCAAATTCCTGCGTGAAGGCTTCGTGGTTCGCGCGCCTGAGCAGCATGCGGCCGCGGATTTCCCGCAGGTCCTCCCGGCGTGCGGCATCGGCTTCAGAAGGAATCAGATTCGGATCAGGCGCGCGGGGGAGGCGCTCCTTCCAGACCGGGAGAATGTCCCGAAGGATCTGAAGCTTTTCCTGAAGGCTCCCGGGAGCCGCTTCAGGAGGCTTCGGCGCCTTCACGGTCTTTTTGCTTTTTTCCTCTGCTTCGCGCTCCTTCCCGGCCCTTTCGGCTTCCTCGCGCCGGGTGCGTTCGGCATCCGCCGATTCGAGCGTGAGCGCAGGGATCTTCGGCGCCGCTTCACGGCGCGCGGCTTCCGCGAGCTCAAAGGCGTCCATGAGCGACTTTTCGAGCGCGGCGAAGAGGACGTTCCGGGACGTTTGTTCGTCAGAATCCTTAGGCGACGAGAGGACGGACGAGAAATCTTTAAGCGCATCCTCCGCCTTCTGAACGAGGGCGCGCCGTTCGCGCCAGAGATTGAGCCTTGCGAGCTGGCGCTCCCTCAGCGCGCTCGTTTCAGGAGAGGCCGCGGCCTCTTCTTCGGTTGGAATGATGCTTTCGTTGGGAGAGAGTCCGAGCGCGGAGAGAATCGCCCGCAGATGTTCGCGCAGGATCCCCGCGAGGGCATCGAGCCGCACCTCGGCGGGATTTTCGCCGGGAAGCTCCCCTTTGGGGAGGCTCGAGCGGAGCATCTCGGCCGCTTCCTGCAGGTATTCCGATTCGGAGGAGAGCGTATTGAGCGCGCCTTCATCCTCCGGGCGGCGAAGATCGATTTTGCGGAGTTCCGCAAAGTCCGAAGCGAGCGCCGATGCTGAGAAGCTCCTCGGTACGCGCAGCTTCGGCCGATCGCTCTCGAGCGTTTTTTCGAGCGCCTCGAGCTTTTTGAAAGCCAGAGAGAGCTTCTCTTCAATTTCCGACCGGGAATTCCAGATGAGAAGAAGACGCGAACTCTGAGGCGAGAGCGCCTCCTCGGGCGACTTCTCGCCTTTCTTCCGGGCCTCTGCCAGGCGCTCAATGTCGGCGGCAAGCCTTTCGTCGCCCGCAAGAATGTTGCCTGCAGGCGGAAGACGGTCGCGGGCCTTCTCAAGGGCTTTTCTTGTGACGCGGATTTCGGAGAGGAGCTTTGCGAGACTCCCGCGGAGCTTTTCGCGAAGCGCCATATTGGGGGGCGGTGCGGAAAAGCCGGCGCGAAGCGCAAGCGCGCGCTCCTCGTCGGATTCCTTCGAGGGCTCGTGCGCGCTCTCCTTCTTCTGCTTTTCCTCTTCGACCTGAGCGGTGAGGCGCTCCCTCGCGTCCTTTACGCTTCGAAGGGCGGCGGAGAGCCTGCGGGCGAACGCAATGACTTCGTCTCTGAGCCCGGGGAAGTCGACGGACTCCTCTTCCTTCCCGGCCATCGCGCGCGATTCGAGCGCATTGAGCAGGGGAAGAAGGGCCTTTCTTTCGGCATCTGCCTCGCTGGCGGTCTTTTCAAAGGACGCGCGGCGCGCGATGCGCTTCAACATCCTTTCCCGGACGCCCGCGAGTTCCTCGCTTGCGGCGGCGGCAGCCTCTTCGGGAACAAGATGCGGGTCGGGAGCATGAGGGAGCTTTTCCCGGAGTCCTTTGATTTCGCTTTCGAGCTTCGCGAGCCGCTCGTGCTGGGACGTAATGGCAGTGAGAACGGCGAGCGGGAGCTCTTCGGGGCTCGGTTCCAAAGTATGCGCGAGCGCCCGGATCTGTTCGCGAAGTTCCGGGTTGATGAGCTTTTCGGCAGCGGAGAGAAGTTCCGCAGCGGCAATGATCGAGGTCGTTCTCACGGGGGAGATCGCTTCAGCTTCCTCTTCCGGTGCGCGTCTGCCGCGGAGCCTGAATTCGACCCCGAGGACGGGCACTCCGTCGGCCACGAGCTTTTCAAGGAGGCGTTTGGAGAGGTTTCTCAATCGTGAGAGCTGCGCGGCGCTGTCGGTGATGAAGACCGCCTTGTTGTTCTCAATGCGCACGCCTCTGCCGGTCTCGTAGTCAAGCGCAAGTCCCATGGCTTTGATGACGGGCGCTACGGCTTTCCCGGCCCGCAGGGAGAGCGCATAGGATTCAGCCAGGTCGGCCGTGCGGGAGCTCTGTTCGAGCGAGCGCTGCGGGGAACGGAAGCCCCGGCGCTTCAGCTGAAAGTCGGCGGGCATTCGGCGCAATTTGGGCACGGTGGAACCTCAGAAAAAGATGCCTGAAAGAAAACTTTCCTTGCCAAATCCCGGATGCGTTAAGGTATTGATCCTCCGCAATCTGCGATAATCCTGCGGTTACGCTGTGGGAAGCTCTTGCCCGGCGGCAGGAAAGCTGCGGGCAGAGGAGACGATGAAAGCTCATCAAAGCCCGCTTCATTGAGGTGAAGAGTCTACCCAAAGTCTTCCATCCTTCCCTGAACCGCTTCGCGGCAGCGCAACCCGTTACCGGTCCCCTTTGGCGTCCTGAGAATTCTCCCCGGACGGCCGTCTTTTGGTGCGGACCAGAGAATTCCGAGCTAAGAACAATGTTTGACGAACTTTTAACCAAGATCTTCGGCAGCCGCAACGACCGGCTGATTAAGCAGTACCAGCGCAAGGTGGCGCAGATCAATAAGCTTGAACCTGCCATCCAGGCGCTTTCGGATGCCGAACTCCAGGGAAAGACGCAGGAATTCCGCGACCGCATCGCCAAGGGGGCGACGACCGACGAGCTTCTGCCTGAAGCCTTCGCCGTGATGCGCGAAGCGTCCCGGCGCGTGCTCGGCATGCGCCACTTCGACGTGCAGCTGATCGGCGGCATGGTGCTCAACGACGGCAAGATTGCTGAAATGCGCACGGGCGAAGGCAAGACGCTCACGGCGACGCTCGCCGTCTACCTCAATGCCCTTCCGGGCAAGGGCTGCCACGTGGTGACGGTGAACGACTACCTCGCCTCGCGCGACGCGGACTGGATGGGCCGCGTCTACAACTGGCTCGGCCTCACGGTCGGCAAGATCCTCTCGCAGCAGGATACGGAAACGAAGCGCGCGGCCTATGCGTGCGACATCACGTACGGCACGAACAACGAGTTCGGCTTCGACTACCTGCGCGACAACATGGAGTACGACATCAAGGGGCGTCGTCAGAGAGGCCTCTACTATGCGATCGTCGACGAAGTCGACTCCATTCTGATCGACGAGGCGAGAACGCCGCTCATCATTTCGGGTCCTGCCGACGACAACACGGACCTCTACATCAAGATCAACGAGATCCCGCCGCTCCTCACGCGTCAGACCGAGGAAAAGGGACCGGGCGACTACTGGGTGGACGAAAAGGCCCACCAGGTCTACATCTCCGAATCCGGCCACGAGAAGCTCGAGAAGATTCTTTCCGAGCGCGGTCTCGTCGCTCCCGGCGAATCGCTCTATTCGCCGAAGAACATCATCCTCATGCACCACCTGATGGCCTCGCTCAAGGCCCATACGCTCTTCCATCGCGATCAGCAGTACGTGGTGCAGAACGGCGAAATCGTCATCGTCGACGAATTCACCGGCCGTCTGATGCCGGGCCGCCGCTGGAGCGAAGGCATTCACCAGGCCGTTGAGGCGAAGGAAGGCGTGCGCATCCAGCAGGAAAACCAGACGATGGCGTCGATCACCTTCCAGAACTACTTCCGCATGTACGAGAAGCTCTCGGGCATGACCGGCACGGCCGATACGGAAGCCTATGAGTTCCAGGACATCTACGGCCTTGAGACCGTTGTGATCCCGACGCACCGGAAGATGATCCGCATCGACGAGCAGGACAAGGTCTACCGCACCGTTCAGGAAAAGTACAACGCGATCGTGAAGGACGTGAAGGCCTGCCACGAAAAGGGCCAGCCGGTGCTTCTCGGCACGACGTCGATTGAAAATTCCGAACTCCTCTCGAACCTTCTCACGAAGGAAGGCATTCCCCACAATGTTCTGAACGCCAAGCAGCACGAGAAGGAAGCTCAGATCGTTCTCGAAGCCGGCCGTCCCGGCATGGTGACGATTGCGACCAACATGGCCGGCCGCGGCACGGACATCGTGCTCGGCGGCGGCATCAACAAGGCGGTCGACGAGATCGAGCTCGACGAGTCGCTCACGCCCGAACAGAAGGCGGAGAAGATCGCCAAGGTGAAGGCCGAGTGGCAGGTGCTCCACGATGAAGTGGTGAAGGCGGGCGGCCTTCGCATCATCGGCAGCGAACGCCATGAGTCGCGCCGCATCGACAATCAGCTCCGCGGCCGTGCAGGCCGTCAGGGCGACCCGGGGTCGTCGTGCTTCTATCTCTCGATGGAGGACCAGCTCCTGCGCATCTTCGGCGGCGACCGCATGCGCGCCATTGCAGACCGTCTGAAGCTCGAGCCCGGCGTCGCGATCGAATCGAAGATGCTGACCCGCATGATCGAGTCGGCGCAGCGCAAGGTCGAGGGCCGCAACTACGACATCCGCAAGCAGCTCCTTGAGTTCGACGACGTTCAGAACGACCAGCGTCACGAGATCTACGGGCTGCGCAACGAGATTCTTGAATCCCCGGATTCGTCCGAGATGGTGAAGAACCTCCGCGAGGGCTATTTCCAGGATCTCTTCAGAAGCTACGTGCCTGCCGATACGGTTGAGGAGCAGTGGGACCTCGACGGGCTCTCCGAGAAGCTCAAGAACGAATTCGGCATCGAGGTTCCGTTCCGGAAGATGCTCGACGAAAACGACCAGACGACCGACGAGGATCTCCTCACGGCGCTTCTCGCCCGCGTGAACGAAATCTACGAAGCGAAGGAAAAGCTTGTCGGCCACGAAGCGTTCGCGAGCTTCACGCGTTCGGTGCTGCTGCAGGTCATCGACCAGCTCTGGCGCCAGCACATCGCGGCGCTCGACGCGCTGCGTCAGGGCATTTACCTGCGCGGCTACGCTCAGAAGCAGCCGAAACAGGAATACAAGCGCGAAGCCTTCAGCATGTTCGAGCGCCTTCTCGACTCGATTCGCGAAACGCTCGTCTCGGTCGTCATGCGCGTTGAAATCAAGCTCCCTGAGGAAGCTCAGGCCGCCGCGGATGCCAATATCGAGCAGGGCGAAGCGCGCGCCGATGCGGCCCGCCTCGCAGACGGCGGTTCGACCGCCGATCCGATGCCGCAGGATGCGGGAAGCTCGCTTGACCTTCTTTCCGACGAGGAAAAGGAAGCGCGTCTGCGCGAACTCTTCCGCCATGTCGGGCGCAATGACCCGTGCCCGTGCGGTTCCGGAAAGAAGTTCAAGGACTGCCACGGAAAGCTCCAGTAATCTGAAGCTTTTCAAGAAGCCTTTCTGCGCCTGAACGAGGCGCATTCGTTCGCCCGGCCGGATTCCTCTAAAGAGAACCCGCCGGGCGATTTCTTTTTTCGGGAGCATTTCTCATGATCCGCATCGGGAGCAGCTTTCATGTGCCGGGAATCCGGTTTCAGAGCGATCCCTCCGGAACCGTCTTCGCTGCGGATCTTCGGCGCGGCACGGAGTGGTCTGCGCGCACGGCCGGCCGGTCGCTTCCCGCCGGCGCCCCTCGCGAGGACGGATCAGCTGCACGCATTCAATGGGCGGCAGCGGAGAAGCGCCGCGCATTTCCAGCAAAGCTCTTTATTTCGACATCTGTCGGCATTGCCGGGTTCGGGCCGCTTTCAGACCAGACGGCTTTGGCGCTCGAAGATGCTGCGTCCGGGGCTCTGGGCGTGGAGAAGGAAAATCTCATTGCCGCAGCCGCCGGGCCGGTCCTTGAGCACTATCCCGTCGGAAGCATGATGGAGGCGCTTCAGGCGGCTCGCGCGCAGCCCTTTCTCGACGAGCCCCGGGGCAGGGGCGCCGAAGCGCTCGGTCTCCCCTTTCGAATCGCCGAAGGGGCGCTTGAAATGGGGGCGGCGGTCTTTCATGCGGAGCGCACCGGAGGAGAAGTCTGGATTGCTGCAACGAGCGCGGGCATCAGGCGCGAGGTACTCGAAGGCGTTCGCGACCGGCTTTGGCTCGCCGGGCCCGCAGCCTGGCGGGCGTCGTCCGGGATCCATCCGGGCGACGTGCTGATTCTTCTTGCCACGGGCGCTTCGCCGATCGCGGAGGTGACTTCGGAAGAAGACCCAAGAACGGAATCGGTGATTGCAGGGCTCTCCACGGCTCTCTCGCAGCTCGTGCGGAAGCGCGCCCTCGCGGCGGGCGGACGGATTCCCTTCGGGCTTTTCGGAGCGGAAACGCCGCTGGAGGCAGAAGTCGCGGCAGGCGTGCTGGCGCGGTTTATTCCGGAAATTCTTAGAAGGCTCTCCGCGGTTCAGGGGGAGACGCGCTCAGGCGAAGCGCTCCTTGACGGCATCCGGTGCGCGCTTCTTTCTGCGCCTTTGCCGGGGCTCGAGCGCGCGCTGGTCCGCGTGACGATCGGGGAACTGATGCTTTCTCCCGGCCTCAGGGCGGCGGCGCCTCTTCCCGGAAGCCTCATCCAGTCCTGGCGCGAGGGAAGCGCAGAACTTCGGATAGATCTTGGGCGAGGCGCCTGCGGCGCCGTCTTCTGGGCCTGAAGCGGAAGATCCGGGAGGATGCCGGATTATGACCTCCCGGTGCCGGACGCCTCCTTTGCTTCTTCCCGGCGTTCTTCGTTGGCAAGAACCTCCTTCATGGCGCGTTCGGCCTTCACTTCCCGCAGGAAATAAAGAAGTGCGGCGAGCGTGAGCGCAAACCAGAGCACGAAGCCGTAGGCAATGGCGTTGAGCCCGGCGCTCTTGCCGAAAATCATGATGACGACGTTCGGGATGCAGGTGCCCATGTAGCTGATGAGGTAGAGCGCGGCAAGAAGCCGGGCGCGCTCCATGATGCGCGAGCCTTCGAGCAGCATCTTGAAGGAGGCGGCCGTGAGCGCGCCCTGAGTGGCGCCGCAGACAAGCGCAAAGGCGAGGAAGAGTTCCGGGAGCCGCCAGGCTACCGAGAGAAAAGTCCCGCACCCGGTGACGACGTAGAGAAGTCCTACCGGCGCAAAGACCTTAAGCGGCGGGAATTTGGCGGCGGCAAAGGCGCCGAGCGCATTGGGGAGAACGAGCGAAATGTAGACGAGGCCGGAGAGCAGCGCAATCGGAGCGTCGGTTCCCCAGAGCCCTTCGGCAACTCTTGCGGAGAACCCCTGGAAGAAGCACGTGAGCGCAGAGGTGCCGACAAAACCGGTTGCGGCGAGCGCCAGTCTCCTTCCGTAGCCCGGAGGCGGCATGACGGAGGGCTTCAGAATGCCTTTTTTCGCGCTTTTCGTCGTGACGGTTTCGCTCGCGAGGAATACCAGCAACGAGACCAGGAGCTCAAGGACGAGCACGCAGAAGAAGAGCCCCCGGGTGCCTGCAAGCTGCGTTTCAATGGCAACGCCCGCGCCGATGGTGGCAATGACGAAGCCCGCGAGCGGTCCTGATGAGCTCACGGCCGTAGCGAGCCAGCTGCGGCGGGGCGGCGCGCTGTCGACGCACCAGCTCATGGCGGCCGTCGTCGTGATGCCGCAGGCAAGGCCCTGAAGCAGGCGCCCGGCCATCAGAAAGGCGGGCGTATTCGCGAGAAGGAAGAAGCCGCAGGCGGCGAGGCCGAAAAGAAGGGAAACGAAAACCGCGCCCCTTCGGCCGATCACTTCTGAGAGCCTCGCAAAGAAGAGAAGCGAACAGGCGTTTCCGAACACGTAGAGGAGCACCGTCATGCCGATGGCGGCAGTGGAGAGCCCGAACTCGCGCGTCCAGGTGCTCATGAGAGGCACCGGGAGCGCCGAGGCGCCGAAGGCTATGAGCACCGTAAGGGACGCGGCGGTAAAGGTCAGGCTCTGACGGGGAAGAAGAGAAGATGTCTGAAGAGACATTCAGGACTCCGGAAAAACGATTCCGGAAGTCTATGAAGGTATGGCGCCCCGGGAGTTGCCGAAAATCTCGAAGAATAGACCAAAAATCTCAACTTTCCGCCGGGCGCGGGACGATCCCGGGCAGCTTGTTTACAGAAAGTCGTGAGGAACGATCGTCTGAACGATGCTTGCCGATCGTGCAGATTTGAGAGGTTTTTCACTTGCAGATCGTGTCATTTTTGGCATTCTCAAATCTGCAGATCGTGTATAAATTTTTATAGATTATTGAAAAATAAATAAAAAATAGTCGTCATCTCACAGAAGACTATCCGGGACCTCAGACATCGGCTTTCGTCATCGTTTCTTTCTCTGCGAAGGGCGCTTCGCCGTCAGCTTCGCGGAGCGTGCTCTCGAGCGTTGCCTGCAGCAATTTCCGGGACTCTGCGCGGCTTTTCCTCGGCGTTATGCCTTCCTGCCGCCGGAAAGTTCTTGCGAAAGCGACGGGGGTTTTGAAGCCGAGCGAAGCTGCGATGACCTTCACCGGATCATCCGTGTCGCGCAGGCGCTGAACGGCAAGCCGAATGCGCCAGCGCACGAGGTAGTCCATGGGCGGCATGCCGATAATGCTCCTGAAATGGGCCGAGAATCGCGGACGCGACATATGGGCGGCTTCGGCGAGCATGTCGACGGTCCAGTCGCGGGCCGGTTCGTTGTGAATGAGCCAGAGCGCTGGGACGAGCCTGCGGTCCTTCATTGCAAGGAAGAGGCCGGCTCTGCCGGCATCAGGAAACTGCAGCGCAAACCGGATGACTGTCAGCATGACGAGATCGATCAGACGGCTCGTTGCGTATTCGGCTCCGGGCTCGCGCCCGAGACGTTCGTAATGGATGATGCGCATCATCCTTCGAATTGAGTCGCCGCCTTCGTCCCGGCGGATGACGAGGACTGAGGGAAGCGCGGAGAAAAAGAACTGCGCCACCGCTTTGTCGGGCACCATCTTGCCGGCAAAAAGGCGAACTGAGGCGCAGCCTGAGTCTCCATAGAGCGCGAGGCCGTCGGAGAGTCTGAATTTCACATCCCGGGACTCCCGGGGAGGGGCGTCAGCGCTTGTCGCGATGATGTAGTTCTGCGGCGCAACAAGCGCGATGGCGTCGCCCTCGCGGAGTTCGATCCGTTCGTCGGCATCGGCCGACGGGCTGACGAAGCAGGCGCCGTGATCGACGCAGATGAGCTTGAGTCCGGCAAAAGCGTCGTAGCGGATCGCAAGACCTGAAGACGCTCGCATGCCGGTGGCGACATAGGAGCGCGGTGAAAGCGTTTCAAGAAATTTGGAAAGAAGATCCGGCATGGCGGTACGGGAGTCGTCGTGCAGAAAGACTGCGCAGATTACCTCAAGCAAAGTCGACGCGGATAAGAGACAATGCATTCTGCGCGCGCGGAACAAATGATGCTTCCGCGCTCATCGTTGGAGAATATTGTGAGCGACAAGGTTGTTGATGTCGCCGTCGGCGTGCTGATTCGCGAAGACGGCAGAATGCTTCTCGGTTCCCGTCCTGAAGGCAAGCCCTATGCCGGCTACTGGGAATTCCCGGGCGGAAAGCTCGAAAAGAATGAAACGGTTCATCAGGCGCTTGCAAGAGAGCTTGAGGAAGAGCTCGGCATTGCGCTTGCGGACTCCACGCCCTGGTTCGTGAAGGAGCACATTTATCCGCATGCCCACGTGCGGCTCCATTTCCGCCGCTCCCACGACTTCGTGGGCACGCCCGTGCCGAAGGAAGGCCAGGAGTGCGGGTTCTACGCTGCCAATGAGCGGACCCCCGGCCTCATGCTTCCGGTCGATCAGGCGATCGTGAACCGCGTTGAGCTCCCCGAGGTTTTTGAAGAGTCTTCGGACCTCCTCACGCTTTCGCGCAACGCCCTGCAGGCGACGATCGTCCGCGACCGCAGCTACCGCTGGGTCGGCGCCCGCGCCGAAACGATGGACGATGTGTTGAAAGCCGTCGCCATGGATTACGACTTCGTCATCGTTCCGCCGGAAGCCTTTGACGGGCTTCTCGTGAACGGTGAACCGCGCATTCCGACCTATGTCGACGGCGCGCCCGCTGCCGACCTTGCGTTCTGGCAGGCGAAGGGCGCTCACGGCGTGAAGCCCGTGATGTAAAGGAAGAGCGAAAGATTCTTTCTCAACGGCGGCGCCCGCGGGCGCCGCTTTGCTTTCCGGCCTCGAGCCGTTCCCGGAGTTCGTCGGCGCGCCGCGCCGCATCCTCGAATTCCTCCGGCGACATTCTGTCGGCGGATCCGGGCTCGCCCTGGATCCGATAGCCGTCATTGCCCCATTCTCCGAGGTCAATCATCTTGCAGCGCTCGCTGCAGAAGGGGCGCCAGGGATTTTCGCGGGAATACTCCGTCATCTTGCCGCAGATCGGGCAGGGAACTTTCATTTATTTCTTTCCTGAGACTTTCAGGTCTTATTGGCAAAGGCCGAGCTGGAAGGGAATGGTTTCATGCACTGCGTGAAGCTTGTGGCGCTCGTCGGGGAGCGAAAAACGAATCCAGAGCATGTATTTGTTGGCGCTCACCTCCGGGATGAGCTTCGCTTCCTGCGGGAGCCAGACGCGCGCGAGACTGTAGTTCTTCCCGGTGACGGAAAGCTGGAGCATCCCGTTGACGGCTTTCTCATTCGTGACGCGGGTGCTAGAGCGCATGAGCCGGAGAATGAGACTAACGGCGCGGATGGTGGGCGCGAGCGATTCCGTGAGGGAAAGAAGTTCCTTCCTTCGTTCCTCGGGCGGGCGCGAGAGCCAGTAGTGAAGCTGCGGCATGTCGAATTCGCAGGTGCCGCCCGGCAGATGCTGACGGGTGCGGATGAGCTGCAGCCATTCGTTGTCGCGGATGCTTTGACCCGAGCGCCCAACCACCTGAGAAACTTCGCGCGAGACGCTGCTCACTTCCTGAAGCAGTTCGGAAAGGTTCTCGTCCGGCGATCCCTTTTCTCGGCACCTGGCCTCGAGCGCGCATTTCTGACGCAGAAGCTCCTGCACCAGGTCGTTTCTGAGGTCGCTTCTTGCCGCTACGTCGGCGAGGTCGAAAATCGTGCCGATCGCGGCCTGATGCGCAATGGCGCAGTCCTGACTGCAGTACCAGTCAAAGCGCTTCGCGAGCGACTCGAACCGGAGAAAGAAGCGGTTCTTTTCGCTGCAGGGAAATTCGTAGAGAAGCAAGTCGGAGTTCTGCATTGGGCGGGGAGAAAATGCGTCGGGATAGCCGCGGCCCGGAGGAGGCCGCCGTCGTCAGTAAAATCCGCCAGGAGCCCTCGCCCCGGAAGGGGCGGGGAGGAATGGCGGCTATTCGTTTGTCTGATTCTCAATGCATTTTAAAAGAACCTCCGGGGAAGCACCGCCTACTGAACAAACGAAGTAACTGCGCGACCAGCAGAGCCCGGCTCCGCCGCCTTCAAGGGTTCCCGATATTCCTCGCATACCGTCCGGAACGACTGCATCTAAAGCAGTGTGCTATCTCATCTCATTGATGCTCGCATTCGTAGGATAACTCACGAGCAGGTGCACAAGATCCGCCTCATCATTCGACTCCGGAAGGCTGCAGCCTAAATCTCCGGCCGCAATCCTGATTGCTGCCGGCACTCTTTCCAGCGCCTCTGCAGTCATCTTTTTCGGCAATATTTCGTCGTGAAATGCAAAGGTACACATGTAGTTTTGCCGTAATGCGAAACTGGAACATTGAATTCATCATTGACTTCAATTTAACTCTTGATATAATATCATTTTATGATCCACTGTTGAATCTTATTTTAACTGCCACATGCTCCGCGCTGCGAAATTCCGCATCTATCCCAATGCCGCTCAGGAAGCTTTTCTCTGGGCGCAGTGGGGTGCTGTCCGCAAGTGCTGGAACATGGCGCTCTTCCTGAAGAAGCATTACTACCGCACGCGGGGCGTATCGCTCAACCTCATCCACGAGATCAAGCCGCTCATCGCCAGAGCCAAGAAGTCGAAGAAGTACGCATGGCTCAGGGAATACGATTCGATGGCGCTTCAGGAATCGGTCCGGAATCTCAATAAGAGCTACCGCGCATTCTTTGAGAAAAGAGCGGGCTTCCCGCACTACAAGTCCCGCCGAGGCCCGCAGTCGAGCTATCACTGCGCCAACGTCTCCGTCGGCCCCAACTACGTGCGCGTGCCGAAGATGGAACCGATCAAGGCCCGGATTCATCGCGAGGTCGCAGGCAAGGTAAAGAGCATCACGCTTGAAGCCGATGCCGCCGGCGACTACTACGCCGCCGTGCTCTGGGAGGATGGCCTTGCTGAAAAGGGACCTCTTAAGGAGATCTGCGAGGATCAGGTCATCGGCATTGATGTCGGCATCACGGATCTTCTTACGGAGTCGAACGGCCGTAAGGAACCCAATCCGAGGCATCTGAAGCGCGCCCGCAAGGCGCTTCGCCGCAGAAGC
>UMGZ01043537.1_pt1 | contig 12493 bp, 7 predicted proteins | sample 1965421 | NCBI WGS metagenome assembly UMGZ01 (sample SAMEA4836087, study PRJEB28245) | human gut metagenome | biome: gut microbiome; material: fecal sample | place: Denmark | collected 2008
CAAAGGATATGTCCGTTTTGAAGATATTCCTTACAAAACGGCAAATTACGATTTTCTCAAAACCGGAACCTATCCCACCCGCCGTTGGCGCCCCGGGGAAATAACCCCCCGCTGGTAAACGGCCGCGACTGAAGAGGATTTGATGCAGTCAAGAATAAACACGGTCGCCTTTAACGGTCTGGAAATTCTGAACGTTGATCTTCAGGTTCAGATAGCTTCAGGCCTGCCGGCATTTACCATTGTCGGCCTGCCCGACAAAGCAGTGGCCGAAAGCCGCGAACGCGTCCGCGCTGCTTTGCAGGCATTGGGACTCAGCCTTCCTGCCAAACGCATCACCATTAATCTTGCCCCTGCCGATTTGCTTAAAGAGGGTTCCCATTTCGACCTGCCGGTCGCCCTGGGCCTGTTGGCCGGCATGGGTATCATTCCCCAAGAAGAGCTTGCCGGTTATGTTGCCCTCGGTGAACTCGGGCTGGACGGCTCGATTATTTCCGTTAACGGCATTCTGCCGGTGGCCATTCACGCCAATGCCGCCGAAAAAGGACTGATTTGCCCGGCTGCCTGCGGACCGGAAGCCGTCTGGTCCGGCTTGAAAGATATTCTTGCGGCCGACAGTCTGTTGAGCCTGATTAACCACTTCAAGGGGCTGCAAACCCTGCCTTTTCCACAAGCCGAAAAGCAAATGCCCGTCGAAACGCCTCTTGATATGAGTGACGTCAAAGGACAGGAAAGCGCCAAGCGGGCTTTGGAAATCGCAGCCGCGGGCGGACATAACCTGCTGATGATAGGCCCGCCCGGCGCCGGAAAATCCATGCTGGCCGCCCGTCTGCCTTCCATTCTGCCGCCGCTGACTGCCGAAGAAGCGCTTGAGACCAGCATGATTCATTCCGTTGCCGGCGAATTGAAAGATGGCAAACTTTGTTTCAGCCGCCCGTATCGCGACCCGCATCATTCCGCCTCCACTCCGGCTTTGGTCGGCGGCGGTCGCAAAGCAGCCCCCGGAGAAATTTCTCTCGCACACAACGGCGTCTTGTTTCTGGATGAACTGCCAGAATTCAGCCGCACCGCGTTGGAAGCCCTGCGCCAGCCGCTGGAAAACGGCTATATAACTATTTCGCGCGTCAATGCCCACACAGTTTATCCCGCCAAATTTCAGCTGATTGCCGCCATGAACCCCTGCCGCTGCGGCAACCTCGGCAATCCGGCCCTAGAATGCAGCCGGGCGCCCAAATGCGCCGAAGAATATCAGTCCCGGCTTTCCGGTCCTTTGCTTGATCGTATAGACATCCACATTGAAGTCCCGGCCGTCAGCCCTTGGGAAATGGCCGCCGTCAAAACCGGCGAAAGTTCGGCAGCAATCAGAGAGAGAGTCATTCGAGCCCGCGAAATTCAAAAACAACGTTTCATCGAACTTGACGAGCCGCAGTTCAGCACCAATGCACAGCTCCGCGGCCGGCTGCTTGAAGAAGTTACCCGCCTTGACAAAGATGCGGAAGAACTTTTAATCAACTTCGCCCACAAAAATCAGCTCTCGGCCCGAGCCTATCACCGCACTTTACGGTTAGCAAGAACGATTGCGGACTTGCAAAGTAGCGTAAATGTTCTTAAAATACACATCGCCGAGGCTTTGTCTTACCGTCGTAAGCTGCCTGCCAAAACAATTTAGGAGCCCTTACAGATGAAAATTTTAAAATCTGCGCCGTTTTTACTTTTCTCAGCCGTCTTTGCTGCCGGTTTAAGCCTGCCCGCCGCGGCGGACGACACCGGAGAAGTCAAAATCATCAGCCGCCAGATTGAACGCAACCTGGAACGCGTCACCCCGCGCTCACAGGGAACTCGCGCCGTTTTTAACAACAATTTTCAGCCCAGGACAAAAGCCAAAAGCAACCGCAAATTTAACGAAGGCCCCATATTCGGCGACAACGACTGCACCCGGCGCACTTGCGGCGGCGCCATGTTCGGACCGCAAACCTGCAAGAGAATCAAACTTCCCTGCGAAGACTGCGGCGATCAGCCCAAACCGGTTAAACCCCGTCCGCATATCAAAAACTACGTTACCTTGGAAGAAGACATTTTCCAAACCATACACCACCGCTGCGGCGATTTTGCCCCTCTCCAGCTGGAATGGGTGGATTTCCGTATCAAAAAAGGCCGTGACCGCACTTATTCGCGCCGGCTCGGCAATTATCGTTTCCGCATCTTCGGCTGCCGGCGCGACCAGCGTCATGCCGTTTTAAATGAGGGACGCATTATTCAAAAAGATATGGAATTTATCCGTATTTTTGAAGACAAGGTCAGCGACTGCTACAATATTGTCAAAATTCCCAACGACGTTTGCCTTTCAGGCGTCAACAAACCGCTGCCGGAATATGTACTGACGGCCGAAATCACCGATTACTTTATGAACCTCTGCGACGAATATGACTGGAAAGACGCCGAAAAAGCCAATCTGCGCACCGGATCCGCACAGATGACCGTCACTTGGCGTTTAATGGACCTCAGTAAATCTAACGTTCTCTGGAAAGGGGAATCCAACGGCTATTCCGAGGTTCCCGACGGAGAATACAATGCCGAAATGATTTTAATCGAACGGGCTTTTGCCGATGCCGTTGACAATCTGCGCCAGCTTCCCGGCTTTGAAGATCAGTTGGCCGTTCGTCAAACCCCAGAAGATTTAGAGGCTCAAAAACAGGCGCTTATCGCCATGGAACGCATGAACGACCCGGTCAAATGCCAATATCAGCCTGAAATCAAACAGGCCCAAACGCTTTGCCCGCTGCAGGAAAACGGCGGCACGGCAGCTGACGGGCAAATGTGCACGGCGCAAACCGAACCCGAACTGCTGTCAATCTGCCCGGCAGACAATCCTGACTGCAGCGGCTCCATTGAAGAACTGGGCGGTTCGGCCGGCAATGGACAATATGCCCAGGACAATCAGACGTTAATCCTCGACCAGCCGGCACAGGATTATTCCGATACCGAAGTCGCCGTCGCCGAAGTGACCTCCGTCGAAGAAAGCGGCGATACGATTGATATGGGCGGCAGCCTGAATGCCCGGGAAGCCGAAATTGCCGATGCGGCGGCCAAAGCCGAAAACCGTACGGTTCAGTTTGACGAATTCGGCAACGCGATTGAACTCAGCGGCGGAGCGGAAGACAGCGGAACACCCCCCGATTTCTGCCCGCTTGACGCCGACGGCAACCCTCAGTGCGGCGAACAGATTACCGTCGAAGAAGGAAATTACGAAGAAGAATATGCCTGTGAAGACGGAAACTTCTGCGAACCCTCCATGTTTGAATTTCTGCATGAGGAAGACCGCAGCTGCTCCCCGTCGCCGGTACCGTTCCTTCACAAAGAAAACCGCGGCTGTGAACCGTCAATCTTTGATGACCTGTTCGGAACCAAACCTTCCTGCGCTCTTGAAGAAGAACAGGAGATTATGGTTGAAGACTTTATCGAACAGCCTTACTGCCAGCCGGAATCCGACCTTTATATTGAAGAAAGCGGCGGTTTCGAGGAAAGCGGCAATTTCGTTGAAGAAGACGGCGGCGTCATTGACTTCGGCGGTGCAGTCGAAACCGACGGACAGTCTTGGACTGCGCTTGATATGCCGCCGGAAGAAACCCAGGATATGATTGAACGCAACCAGCTTTGCGTCGTTAACCGCGGACCTTACGACAAACTGACACCGGAAAACATTTACAAAGTCCGCGCTTCCGTTGTCGGCGTCACCAACGCTAACGGCATGAAAGGCGCCGGATTGTTAATTTCCGATCAGTTTGTTCTCACTTCGGCCGATTTGATTGTCAAAGACAACAACCGTTACCGCCTTAAGACCATTAACGGCGTCGAACTCTCCGGCCGGGCCGTTCGTATCAACATCAAAAAGAATACGGCTCTGATTCTGCTGGATGAAAAGACTCAATTCACGCCGCTGTCACTGAACCTTGAGCTGCCGGAAATCGGCACCGGCGGCTATATGGCTCTCGGCCTGCTGGAAGACAGCGAAGGCGGCGAAGGCTACCTTGGCAACAACGGCAAAGTCAGCGGCTACCGCTATTCCGACGAAAAAGGCGCCGAGATTATCGTTGACACTTTCGTCCAGACGGTAACCGTCGGCGGCGCACTGATTGACGAACACGGCACCATCAACGGCATGTCCCACGCCGGCAAAAAGTTTGAAGACGGTCCTGATCTCTTTATTCCGATCACTACCGCCATCAATTCCGTCGGTCTTGAAATCTGCGGACAGGAAAACAAGGCGCCGAAAGTACCGATGGCCGTCATTAAACCGGTGTCCACTGCCATTGACGGTTTTACCGGTTCAAAAGAACCCAAACCGATGGATAAGAAAGGACGTAAGTAAAAAAAAGCCCCGCCCAAAACAGGCGGGGCCTTTTTTAGCCTTGCAATCGGCAAATCTTTTACCTAAATTATAAGCAATATGATTCACTGTTAAGGAAAACTCATGACCACCATTTTATGCGTCCGCAAGGGAAATGAAGTTGTCATGGCCGGCGACGGTCAGGCCACTTTGGGAGAATCAATCGTTTTTAAATCAAAATCGGTTAAAGTCCGCCGTATCGGCAACGGCAAAATCATTGCCGGTTTCGCCGGCGCCGCCGCCGACGGCATCACACTCATCGAACGCCTTGAAGGCAAATTGGAAAAACACGCCAACCAGCTGAAACGTGCCGCCGTCGAGTTGGCCAAAGACTGGCGTATGGACAAATACCTCCGCCAGCTGCAGGCTTATATGATAGTGGCCGACAAAGACGTTTCGCTGGTCATTTCCGGCACCGGTGAAGTTATGGAACCCGATGACGGCATCATCGGCATCGGCAGCGGCGGAAATTTTGCCATGGCCGCAGCCAAAGCGCTCTACGACATCGATGGACTGAGTCTTGAGGAAATTGCCCGCAAAGCGCTTAAAATAGCCGGTGACATTGATGTCTATACCAACCATAACGTCATTATAGAAAAGGTAGATTAAAATGGCCGTATTCAGCCCCCGCGAAATCGTATCCGAACTTGACCGCTTTATTGTCGGCCAATGTGAAGCCAAAAAAGCCGTTGCCGTTGCCCTGCGCAACCGTTGGCGCCGCATGCAGCTTCCCGACAGGTTAAAGGAAGAAATCGTTCCCAAAAACATTTTAATGGTCGGCCCCACCGGGGTCGGCAAAACCGAAATTTCCCGCCGCCTGGCCAAACTGGCCAAAGCGCCTTTTATCAAAGTGGAAGCTACCAAATTTACAGAAATCGGCTATGTTGGCCGTGACGTTGAATCCATCATCCGCGATCTGTTGGAAAATGCGCTGCACACCACCAAGGAAGAAATGCGCAAAAGCGTTGCCGCCAAAGCGGAAATTGCCGCCGAAGAACGCGTGCTGGAAGCATTGGTCGGCGTCAATGCCGGAGAGGAAACCAGACAAAAGTTCCGCAAACTGCTGCGGGAAAACCAGCTTAACGACAAAGAAATTGAAATCAGCGTTCTCGACAACGGCAACACCTCCATGCCGACCATTGACATTCCCGGCATGCCCGGTGCCCAAATGGGAATGATAAGCCTGGGCGACTTAATCGGCAAACCTTTCGGCGACAAATACAAAACCAAGAAAATGACCGTCGGCGATGCGTATAAAGTGCTGATGGAAGAAGAAAGCGACAAACTGCTCGACAATGACCTCATCACCCGCGAAGCCATTAAAGCGGTTGAAAACGACGGTATCGTCTTCATTGACGAAATCGACAAGATATCCGGCAAAGACGACCGCCGCGGCAGCGACATCTCCCGCGAAGGCGTTCAGCGCGACCTGTTGCCGTTAATTGAGGGCACCACTGTCGCCACCAAATACGGTATGGTCAGAACCGACCATATCCTGTTTATTTGTTCCGGCGCCTTTCACTTGTCAAAACCTTCCGACCTGCTGCCGGAATTGCAGGGACGGCTGCCCATTCGGGTTGAACTGAAAGCCCTCACTCACGAAGACTTCGTCAAAATTCTCACCGAACCGGAAGCCAATCTGATTGAGCAATATGTTGCCCTGATGAAGACCGAGAATTTTGACTTGGAATTTGAACCCGAAGCCATTGAAAAAATTGCCGATATGGCCGTCATCATCAACGAAAACGTCGAAAACATCGGCGCCCGCCGACTGCACACGGTTCTGGAAATACTGCTGGAAGACATCAGCTTCAATGCTTCCGACCGCAGCGGCGAAAAGGCCGTCATCACCGCCGCCATGGTTGAGGAAAAGCTTGCCAAATACACGGAAGCCAGCGACTTGTCCAAATTTATCCTGTGATGGAAAAGCAACTGATAACTTACTCCCGTCAATTGCGCAGCATCCAAACAAATGCTGAAAAATTGTTATGGCAAAAACTGCGCAAACGACAATTAGGAGTACGTTTTCAAAGACAATATGTTTTTGATAACAAATATATTGTCGATTTTTATTGTGCTTCGCTCAAATTAATAATTGAAATTAACGGCGGGCAACATAATGATAATCATCAGGATGATATTCGCGATAATTATATAAAAAAACGCGGCTGTAAAATTCTTCGCTTTTGGAATAATGATATTCTGGAAAATATTGAAGGCTGTCTTTCACAAATAACAAACTTAATCCCTACCGTTCCTCCCCTTAATATTAAGGGGAGGTTAGAAGAGAATTATGCCTCACGGGAATTACATGAAGACGCGAGCACCGGAAGACACCCGCAGAAGACCAATAAAATCATTGTCCCCCTGTCTGTTTACATTCACTGGCCCTACTGCTTAAGCAAATGCCCCTATTGCGATTTTTTCAGCAAAGTTGACAAGCATGTTGATCAAAAACAAATTATTGACGGTTATCTGGACGACTTAAACTGGTATCACGACCTGACGGCCAAACAAACCGTCCAGAGTATTTTTTTCGGCGGCGGCACGCCCTCATTGATTGAACCGCAGTACATTGAAAAAGTAATTAATCATATTTTCAAACTCTGGCCGACAACAAAACAGGTGGAAATTTCACTTGAAGCGAACCCCAACACCAATCGCCCCAACCTCTTTGCCGACCTCCGACTGGCCGGCATCAACCGTCTGTCTTTAGGCATTCAGGCTTTGAACGACAAAGACCTTAAATTCCTCGGACGAACCCATAATTTAAGCCGGGCACTCCACGCCGTTGACGAAGTAACACGGCTGTTTGACAACCACTCTGCCGACCTGATTTACGCCCGGCCCGGACAAACCGCGGAAGCCTGGAAACAAGAACTGAACCAGATAAGCGAACTCGGCCTGAAACATCTCTCGCTCTACCAACTGACCATCGAAGAAGGCACCTTTTTTGCCCGCAAAGGCATCAAACCGATGGATGATGAACCGGCAGCCGAACTCTATGCGCTGACACAGGAATTTTTGGCAACAAAAGGCTATCCGCAATATGAAGTTTCCAACTTTGCCCACCCCGGTTATGAATCAATCCATAATCTGGCCTATTGGCGCGGACAAAACTATCTCGGGATTGGCCCCGCCGCCCACGGACGCATCAAAACAACCGATAAAATTTATGCCTCGACCCACCATCGGCAACTGGAAGAACTGACCCCTCAGGAACGGGCGGAAGAATTGATTATTATGGGATTGCGCATCCGTGAAGGAATCAACAAAGAAAACTTCCGCCGCCAATGCGGATTGGAACTGACCGGCTTTGTCAATGACAAAGCCAGACAAAGCTTAATCCGGCAAAAACTTCTGTTTGAAGACAAGCACAGCCTGCGCGCCGCCAACCGGGGTTTTTTGATTCTCAACAAAATCATCGAAGAACTCTGCCGTTAGTCAATCACTCCGTAATTACCGTTCACCAGCAGCAAAAGCAGAAAAAGAAAAAAAATCATCGAAAAACCGGCTTTAACCGAAATATTGTCCGGAACTTTACGATACCTGTTCAGCACAAAAACAAAAATCGGCGACGTCAGCAGCAAAGCAATCACATATCCCGGATTGGGAGCAATCCGCAAAGCCAGTGTTTTGGCCGTAATCAGAGCCCAACTGAAACTGACGACATACAAACCGGCCTTAACCAGTTTCCATTCAAAAACGTTTTTGAAAAAGCCCTTTAAACCGGGTTTAACCGTTTTAGCATACCAATAACTGTTATAACAGCCACTGACAAACGTTGCCACGGTCAGATAATAGGCCACACCCTGCCAGGCGTTTGAACCGTGCAGGGCAATTTCTTTGGTAATAATGCTCATTCCCGCAAAAGCAAAAACAACCGGAAACATATACCAAACCAACGCTTTGGAAACCGGCGACTGCACCATTTGCCAATAGCTCACCGTAAACCCGAACAAAACTAAGATTAGGCTCATAAACACCGTTGCGTTCTGCAATAAACCCCAAAACAAATGCGGGGTCAAAAACCACCAGAAAATCGTTGTAATCAGCGCCGACAAAGCCATAACCCGGGAAGTCGGCCCCGCTCCGTAATCTGCCGAAGCAAAAAACAGATGTGAATCATATACGCCGATTAAAAAACCTTGAAAAATCAGCAGAAAATAATAATAAGCATCATCGGGAACCGGCAGAAAAAACAAAAACGGCAGAAAGAAAAAAGATATTCCGAACCCGCGCCAGATTCCCAGCAAATAACCGTTAAACTTATAATGCTGGTTCACCAGCGTATATAACGCCGTAAAAAAACCGTAAATCAGGCCGTCGATAATCCAAAGCATTGAATATTCTCCTACCCGGCCTATATATGCTCCGACAGAAACAATTAAAGGGAACAGGCATAAAAAAAGCGCCCTGTTCTGATACGGGCGCTTTGAAAGCCGTTCGGCTTACAGATGGGAATTCAGCCAGCTGACCAAAGAAGCCTGAGAATTCAAACCGACTTTGGTGTCAATCTGCTTGCCGTCTTTAAACAGGAACATAGTCGGAATACTGCGAATACCATATTGGGCAGCCGTGTTCGGAGATTCATCGACATTCATTTTGCAGATTTCGACTTTGTCTCCCATCTCTTTGGAAACTTCTTCCAAAATCGGGCCGAGCTGACGGCAGGGGCCGCACCATTCCGCCCAAAAATCCACCAGAACCAAACCGTTGGCTTTTAGTACTTCAGTTTCAAACTGGCTGTCCGAAATTTGTTTCATAGCTTTTCCTTTCCTAATTATAAATAAGTGTCATCAGATGTATCTAATATAATTGAAATTTTTATTTATTAAAGACTTATTATCTAAAAAACTCACTCAATCTGCATAATCTGCGCCGTATCCGTCCACAAGATATAGCTTTGCACTTGTTTTGCCGGATAAATGCGAGCCAGCAAGTCCCGGTAGGCCCGCAGCTGTTTGACATAAACCGGAGGCACGTCAGCCGGCGTTTTGGCGGCCGGTCGATTCGTTTTAAAATCAACAATCATAACCTTGTTTTCCGTCACCACCAAACGGTCAACCTGCGCGGAAATAATTTTGCCGTCCGCCTCGCCGATAACCGGAACTTCAGCCTTCGATCCCGGACCGAACAACGAACCGAATTGCGGATTATTCAGCAGCGTCAAAACCTCTTCGCGGATTCGCCCGGCCTGCGCCGACGTCAGTTCCGGCGCATTTTTCCGTAAAAACTCATCAATAATCTGCGCCTTATCGGCAGAATGAACATCCGGCATAAACTGAAGCAGCTTATGAATAATCCGTCCGCGGCGGTAACGGTTTGAACCGTCTTCGCCGATGGGAGACACCAGAGCCACATCGTTGTCATCTTCATCCGGCCGCGACGGCGTATAAGGTTTTGCCAGAGGATTTTCTTCTGCGGCCGGCTGCGTCAGCCACGGAAAATCCGGCCGTGTCAGTTCTTTGGTAACACCTGTCTGTACCGCGGCAACATCCAGTTCCTGCGGCGTTTCGTACACAACTTTTTCAGTTTCGTCCGTCTGCCCGATAGCCGACAGACTGCGTTTGCAAATACCGTACCATGATTCGTCTTTAACTGCTGTTCCTTTACGGTAACCGCAAATACAAAGCCGATCTTCCGCACGGGTCAAAGCCACATACAACAGCCGCTTATATTCCTCATTGGCACGGATAATTTCTTCGTCTTTAATCCGGTTGCAGTTCTTGTCATAATCCCCCGAAGAAAGCGGATAATAAAACAAATCATCCCACAACAGGCCGCTTTCTTTCCGCACATTTACCATTCGCACCGTATCCGGCAGAATAACTATCGGTGCCTGCAAACCTTTGGAACCGTGAACCGTCATAATCCGCACCGCATCGGCCTCGCTTTGCTCCAGCTCGCGCTTTATTTCGACCTCGTCGCCGGCAATCCACTGCACAAACCCCTGCAAACTCGGTATATGTTCCTGCTCATAAGCCAGCGTCAAATTAACAAACTCGTCCAGCCCGTCTTCAACCTCCAGCCCCATACGCTCGACAAATTTCTTACGGCCGCCCTGCTTGTTGAGCACATAACCGTATAGCTCAAACGGACGTACATAATCCGCCATGTCCAACAGTTCCCGCAGTTGCAGATACGTCCGGCGGTAATCCGGGTTATCGCACAGTCTGGTCCAAACCGAAGCCCCGCCGCGATTATAACATAGCACAAACAAATCATCGTCATTCAAACCGAACAACGGCGATTTCAAAACCGTCGCCAAGGTCAAATCATCGGTCGGCAACAGCAGAAACTGGCCCAGTGCCACCAAATCCTGCACCGCAATTTGTTCCAGCAGCCTGATTTTATCCACCCCCGAAACGTTAACTCCGGCGTTTTTGCATTCACGCACCATCTCCTCAACAAAGCTGTTGCGCCGCTGCACCAAAATCATATAGTCACGGTAGCGCACCGGCCGGTTCTGCGAAACCAGAATATCCCCGCGCGAGACCTGCTCTTTAATTTTGGCGGCAATCATCTTGGCCAGTCGCGATGAGGTCGATTCCCCCGGCACGCGCTCCACCGGCGGCCGCCACATATCGGGATTTTCGCCTTCCTGCGGCTCGACCAGCGGCCAGAGTTCCACCCGTCCGCCGTCTCCCAGACGAAACGGAATATGCGTTATGTCTTCACCTTCCAGAACCACGCCCTGCTTGGCATACTCATCGCCAAAAACCGTATTCACGCTGTCCAGCACCGTTGCCGTTGAACGGAAAGAAACTTCAAGTTTCACTTCATCAAAATTTGAAGCCTTTGCCGCAAAATACCGCCGCATATTTTCAAATTCCCGCGGATCGGCCCCCTGAAAACTGTAAATCGACTGTTTGCGGTCACCCACGGCAAAAACCGTCCGTACTTTGTCCGCTGCCCCCAATCCGTTAAAAAACTCCTCCGTCACCGCTTTGACAATTGCCCATTGGTTGGGCGAAGTGTCTTGTGCTTCGTCAATCAACACATGATCAATACCGCCGTCCAGCTTATAAAGCACCCAATCGGCCACGCTTTTGTTTTCCAGCAAATCTCTGGTTAAAACAATCAAATCTTCATAATCCATTTTGGAATGGATTTTTTTATAACGGTTATAACCGCCGATAAGTTCCTCCGCCAAACTCAGAACCGCCGCCGTCGAAGCAAAAACCCGCAGACCGGCAGCTTTGCTTTCCAACTCCGACAAATTTTCGGCTTCGCGGTAAAAAATCTCCTCCAGCCGCGGACAGGCGGCCAAGGCTCCTTTGCTGCCGGCCTTGGCTTTGGGTTTTCCTTCCTTGGTTAAAAACAGCTTTTGAAAAGTTTCAAACTCCTCCGCCGGAAACTCTCTCTCCGCCAGTCCAGCCAAAACCTCTGCATTTTTAACATCGGTTGCAGTCCCTTTAAACCAGGCCTCACGCAGCTCTTTCAAATCAGTCCGGTTAAGACCGGCCATATATCGTTGCCGCAAAGACGATTCGCTGTCATCCGGATTAACTTCCAGCCGTGCTGCCAAGGCGGCCCGCAGAGCCAACTCGTCGGGATACGCCGATAAAAGTTTGCTGATTTTGTTCCGGTTAGCGGCAATTGTCTCCATAATCTGGGGAAATTTGAATTCGCTCACCTGCCGGGTCAGAAAAGCCAAAGCCTGCCCGACTGCACTCTCCGGTTCATCTTCAATTTTTTGCAACAGTTTTTTCTGAATATCTGCCAAAGCCTCGGAAGCCGTGCGGTCGTCCATCACCTCAAAATACGGCGAAATTCTTGCCTCTAAAGGAAATCTTTTTAAAATTTCCTGACAAAAACTGTGTATGGTCTGAATTTTCATTCCTCCCGGCGTATCCAGCAAAACTGCAAACAACTGCCTTGCCGTCGCTTCCAGTTTTATATATGCTTCCCGGCTGTCCGGCAGATTTCCCAACAAGGCTGAAAGCTCTTTATGAAGTGTTTCGTCATCAGCAACTGCCCAGCGGCTGAGCCGCCCGGCAATGCGTGAACTCATTTCCACCGCCGCCGCTTTGGTATAGGTCAAACAAAGAATTTTTGACGGCACTACGCCGCTCAGCAGCAACCGCAAAACCCTGTCAGACAACA
>UMGZ01038798.1_pt1 | contig 12411 bp, 7 predicted proteins | sample 1965421 | NCBI WGS metagenome assembly UMGZ01 (sample SAMEA4836087, study PRJEB28245) | human gut metagenome | biome: gut microbiome; material: fecal sample | place: Denmark | collected 2008
AGAAAATCTTCATCATGCGGTCCGGACGGTTGACAAAGAGTCGCCAGCCGTTGTTCTCCCAGTTGGTACTGTTTACGGCGAAAGCTACACCATTGCCGCTCACCTGGAAGCCCGTCGCCCAAGACGGCATCTCATCGTAATAGAACTCATGGGCATGCACGGAGATAATCATGTCACCTGTTTCAGAGTCGAAATGCCACTTCTCCAGGTCTTTCTTAAACTCCGGACTCGACATCAGGTCGGATGCCGTATAGTTTTTCCACTTGGTGGTCAGGTCCTTCATCGCCAGACGGATGTAGCGTATCAGGTCCTGGGGACCCTTGCGGTAGCAGTCCTTGTACCGGTCATCCTGAGGAGGGAACATCTCATAAGCAAGCGGCTTGCCGATGGTGAAACGGGGGATGCGGGGAGGAGTTGATTCGTCCCGGCTCGCATATTGGCTGCTGTAAATATGTGTCAGCGGATGGATGAAGAAGCTCACCCAGGCTGTATCGGTCTTGGAAGCCATATAGCCGTTGCGACCGCCTTGGGGCAGCGGGTCAAAGGGAGTATTCACCTCAAAGTGGTTGAGTGCATCATTCGTGGCAGTGGGATTGATGTTCTGCCACTTTGATACCTGCATCTTGCTGCGCAAGTCAAAGAAGTTGATGAGCACCGCCCGGGCATCGAAGTGGCTGTCCAGGATGGCAGTCGAAGCCTCGGTGACGAAAGCGTCGTCATGGGAGTTGTCCTCAAACTGCCGGTTTTCATCATTCAGGTTGTTGACGCGCACCTCCGCCTTGATGTCCTCCAGCGAATAGATGCTGACATTGTAGGTGTAATACTTGTCACGGGAAATGCTGTACGAGTTGATTCCGTCTTCCGACTCGGCGTTGCCGCCCAGGAGCAACCGGTAGACCACGTTGTGTGCCACGCGCTCCTTCTGCATCTGGTTGTCTCCTGCCACTCCGGAGGTGACGGTCTCATAGACATCGCCGACAATTTCCACCCACACCGCCTTGTCCGGCGCATATTCGAAGGGCAGGAAGTTGCCACTGTCATCCAGGTTGGTCAGCGGTTGTCCGTTATGGTAGTATTGCCCGTTCTGCGGGTTGAAAGTCACTGCACCCGACCCGTCTTTGGCATTCGCCTTCTTCTCCAACCGGGCACGCATGCCGTAGAGGTAACGCAGACGGTCCGCCTCATTAAACTGCTCGATGGAAGTGACGGAGGAACCGGGACCGAAGATTTTGCTGTACTTCGCATCCCACTCCGCAGCGTTGATTTTCTTCTTCGCCTTGAGCTTCACCTCGGGCATGTAGAACACGATGCCGGAAACGTTGGTACTGTCGCCCGTATAGATGTCTGCCACCACAAGCGAGTCGTTGCCGGTACGGGGAGACTTCAGCCCATGCTCCTCCAGCTTGCCTTCATACTCGAACTGACGCCAGCTCATTGCAGCAGGATTGTAGAGGTCTTGGTCAAAATAGGTCGCACGATTGGCATCCGCCATCAGGTAGGAGCCCGTAGGCATGTTGTGAAAGCGCACGCCACGAGGCAGGAAGCGCAGATTGGAATTGCCGCTCTTGATGCGGATTTCCACCTTGGCATCCACGCGGGTCAGCTTGACAGGGATGGTCGCCCCTCGCACCGAAGCCGCATTGACCGTCTGTGTACCCAGACCGGACATGAGCAAGCCTTGTGCACGCTCGGTGAGTCCGTCATATCCCGTGATGCCGTCGCGGTCAGGCACGAGCGAGGCATCGTCCACGTACCCCCGGTTGTCATTTCGGTCGCCACCGATATAGCCTTCTCCACGTCTCAGCTTTGCCAGATAGGCCACCTGCTGCTGCAGTGCAGCCAGCGTCAGGTCTGCTCCCTTGTCGTTGACAAAGTCCTTGAGGCGTTCCAGCTTTCCGTTCTCACCGAACCAGTATTCGGGCGAGTTGAGCTGCATGTTGCCGATGGAGACGGCTGGCAGCTTAAAATTCTGTATATCCTCATCAGAAAAGTTATGGTTCTTGGCGTGCGCCCGGAGCACAGAGAGGCTCACACGGTATTGCGCCCGCAACTGGGGATTCTTGGGGTCAGTGTAAGAGGTCATGGCCGATTCAGCCGTGAATACGCCCGGCTCCAGCTCGATGATGCGTCCGTCCTTGTCGAAGAGCATGACATACACGTTCTCCGGGATGTTCTCTTCCGCCTGCTCCAGGGCAGCACGAGTCGCCCCTACCTGCACGTGCGGATAGCGGTCGATGCTGAGGTCGATGTTGAGCACATCGTTCTCCACGGTCTGTTTCAGTTCCGAGTCATCGTCGACGCAGGCGGTCAGCCAGGTCAGCGCCATGAACGTCAAGCATAATGTCAGTATCTTTTTCATCTTGTCAGTCATTGTCTTTCACGATTGTCTAATCAATATACGTTATCTCCAGCATCCGGTACAGGGATGCCTCCTCCTAGAAGGTCGTATACACCTCCTCATCAGGTTTGTAGAGGTCCTTAATGGAGCTGTGCACCCTTCCGCGTTCGTCGAAAACCATCTTACGCTCCCAGCCGTTCTGCGGGTCGGGGTCGTACGTCTCCACTATGAGGTCGGCGCCGAAGCCCACCCGGATGGTCACGACGTAGGTGTGTCCCGGGCGGATGATGGAGGGCACGAAACGGATACCGCGTTCGGAGAGCCCTGCCTGCTTTTGCAGTGCACGGTTGAACTCCCCGATGGGGATGTCGTCGTAGTTGGCAGCAACCACACCCGTACCTGTGGAGTTGGGAGAATAATAGTCTACGCGGATATGCGGGAAGTAGGGCGTGTTCAGCCACGACTTCTTATTCTGGTTCAGGTAGGCGGCGTCTTTCTCTGTCAGTCCCTGTCCCTGCCGGAAGTTCGGGCTGTTGAAATCATACGTATTGTTGCGCCGGTCCATGCCGCGAACGAAGTGTTCCACCTTCGTCCCCACCGGGTCAAACGGGGGGATATAGACATCGAGCACCGTGTGCAACGCGCCATCATTAAAGTTTTTATAGTTTTCAGGAACCACCCTATCATCCTTGTCTCTAGGAGAACCCGTATACAGGGTTCCTCCCTGAAAACGGATGGGATGGAACTTCATGGCTACCTGATAATTCTGTCCACTGATGGTACTCTCAGTCAGTTCTGAAGCCCCTTCAAAGCCTTCAAGCCACAAATAATTGTATTGGTAATAACCATTGTTTCCAAACAAGTCATTCTGGTCGGTCTCTCCATCGTATGCAAATCCTTGATCTGAGTGATCATGTCTATCCAAGAGCGGAAAGTCCATCTTCTGCCCGTCCACCCGGAAGAATTGCGGAATCTGCATCACGAGCAAGTCGTTTATATATACAAAATCCTTAATCTCCTTAAGCACATCCTTGTTGACCTGCACCTTCACAATCAGGCGACTCATGACACTCTGCATCGGGAAGTTGCGATACACGTAGGGACTGAAGCCCGCCGCAGCGTCGCTCGGGGCGGTGTTTGCCTTATAAGGCTGGCGGCCGAAGAACATCAGCCGCTGTTTGGACAAAGCCCCAATGACATCCGTCCGCCACTGGTAAACCATGGCACCTCGCACATATTCAGCCGACAGATGCCCCTCATTATCTCGACCTAGACCACCGAACAGCGGTTTCGTCGTATTCTTGGGGAAGTCATTGAACGAATCGTAATTCATCCAGCGCAGTCCGCAGATATTCAGAAAGTCCTTGGCATAGCCATAGACGCCGTTGGTCGACAGGGTATGGTATTCTTCCGTAGCTTTATTCGGATCACCTATCTTCGAATACTTGGGTTGCCAGTCTTTCGCATTGTACTTGATGACATCCAGCGGCTTGAAGTCATAACACTGGATTCCGCCATACTGCTTGATGCCCTTCGGATTGTAGTTGCCATACTTCGCCCGGTCGGGATAGCCGCTAAACTGGTCGGAGTTATGATAGCCTAGATATACGAACGTGCCGTCCTTCTGCAGCCAGTTTGTGAACAGCTCGGCATTCTTGTCCTTCTTGATAAAGAAGAGGTCGCGGTCCTTGTCGTAGTAGGAGCCGTCTCCATTCTCGGGCAGGTCAATCCGGTTCGACGACTGACCATTCGCATTCTTGATCCAGTTCATCCCATTCTTCGGGTCGACATCCGTCCGGGAGATGGTCACCCGGTCAATCAGCTGCCCGGCATCGACAAAATCGGACGAAGCACGTGTCTGCGACAAGTCGATGGCCACACCGCCCAAGGGCTTCTCCCCTTCCCCCGCACCGGGCACAGGGGTGTTGTCCGTACAGGCACTCAGGGCAACACCTGCACAGAGCATCATTGCATATAGATAAGTGTTCTTCTTCATTGTCTATCAGGGTTATTGGTCAGAGTCCACATAGTCCAACTGCTTCTCCAGGATGGAGACCTCGCGCTCAAACACCTCGTTGAATTGCGGGTCAAACTGAATCTGCACCACGCGCGGCTTGTCGCCCTTGAAGATGACGCGGTAGTAGTTGAGGCGGTTGGACAGGTAATATTTGTTCTCTTCACTCATGGTCTCTTTTGCCGGGTCACCGTTCCCATACAGGAGCAAGGTGTAGGCCTTCACCTGGAGGTTCTGGTCTGCGAGCTCCTTCTTCTCATCGTAAGGCACGGATACCCCCTCCGTGGGATAGGCGGAATAGATGTTCAGCTTGGGCAGGTCACCCGGTGAAGGCTCCGTCTTCTCCTGGTCGGCATTTGCATAGAAGAACGGCGGCAGGTAAAACACGTAACGGATTGTGTCATTCCGGTCGGTCGACGCATCGAACTCATCATAGTTGGGGTCGTATCCCTTGCCGAGGCGGAAGTAAGCCTTGCCCTCCTTCCAATAGATTTCCGGACGCTTGATGGTATCTGCCTTCACCAGCTCCGGATAGAGGTTGGTGTTGTCGTCGATGTACTGTTTGAGGTTCTGATGCTTCAGGTTTTGCCCTCCGTTGTAACCCTGCCAAAGAGGGAGGTAGGGATAGTCGCCCGTACCGTATTTCGAGGTAGAGCCAGCCGGCGTATAGTACATGGGTGCCACGAGCGGCATCACACGCGGCAGGTTGATGAGCGTACCTCCGTAGACAACCTGATACTGCGTGGTACTCTGCGTCTTGTCGCGGATGACATCGACCACCGTCTTGTTCGTGGTACGCCACAGGTCAATCAGGGTGTTGGAGTTGAACGCCTGCAGCTCGGCGATGGTAGTAAACCGGGCATCGGCATACCCCACCATCAGCAGTCCCACCTGCCGACGGCCGATGCTCTCATCCAGCTGTTCATTGGTGCGGATGGTCATCAAGCGCGGCACGTTGTAGCTGGCAAAGGAAGTTGTGGTCTCGGGCTTGTTCTTCAGCCCGTCGAAATAGAGATTCTTGCCCTTCTCGTCATAGGGTTGATTGGCAACCAGCACCACGCGGTCGAACTTCTGGCTCCAGTCAGTCACCTCACCCGGCTCCAGGTCGCTCAGGTCGATTTCCACCTGATAGGTCGATTCGCCACCCATGGTCTCGTTCTCCGGCTGGGCGAGATACCCCTCTTCCATACCTGCGGTGAGGATGGGTGTCGCTGAAGTGAATGATTTCGTATAGTAGATGTTATCTCCCTTCAGCAGGAAGACGCGCAGATTGCCCACATAGTTCTCGTAATCGTTGGTGAGGGAATATTTATTCACCAGCTCCTGGTAGGCAGTCTCATCGTCCGAGGTACCCGGTGCATCGGTGTATTCTTCTGCAGCACGCGACGTTATCCCGTTTGCCGGTTGGTCGCCAAAGAGCTTGAGCGTGGTGCGTATCACCAGCTTGGTCTCTCCAGCCTCCAGTCCCGGGTTCCCCTTCGGCTCCCAGTCTCGGTCGGCACAGGCAGCCAGCAGTCCCAGCAGGAAAACATAGAATAAGGTATGTTTCATAGGTTACACGTTTGTTTGTTCATCAGGTTAAAAGTTTTACTCCAGTCTCTTCCCCCACGTCTCCGAAAGGGAGACAGCAAGGGATTCTCCGGGATTAGTACGTCGAGGCATCTCCCAACCCCATGGGGCTGTCCACCATGCGCACATTCCACCTCATCACCCGGGCACGGACACGCAGGGTCACGCGCTTGCTGTTGATGGGCGTGTTCTCGTCGATGTTGTCATAGGGCTTGTCGGTCTTGCCGTCAGTAGGCTTGGCAATGTAGAGCTGGTTGCCCCACTCGTAGTTATACTTCAGGTTGGGGACATCGCGAGTCAAGCCCACATATTTGGGCGGCGTTATCAGGTCGGCGCCTTCTTTGTGTCCTAGATCAGCCTCTGTGTCGTATCTATGATCCTCGTCTCGGAAGAGATGGCTGGGGTAATCGCTGTTGCCATGCTTGCGTCGTCCGTCGGCTGTCAGACCGGGGTTTCCGCTGTCCACGTTGTCCCAGTTGGAGGGCATGTCCGAGATACCGGTTATGTCCACGATGTAGAAGTTGTTTCGCACCACATCGGCATTGGTCACGGGTTTGCTGTAGAGGTTGAAGTCGGCATCCGCGGGATAAACGTGTACGGGGGTACGGTAGAACCCACGCCCGTTGGTATACTTGTACCAATACTCCGGCTTCATCTGCTCACGCTCGGCTTCAGTCGAAGTATTGACCGAAGACAGGCTTGCCAGCTTATAACAAAAGCGGTTGAGTGTCTTGTTGTAGTAGAAGGTATGATCCCAGCCGGCAGGACGTTTGTCCGCATTGCTCTTGTAGAGTTCGGCATCCACAAACAAGTCCGCGTTGGGGTCGAAGACACCATAGACCTTGAAGTGCGAGGTGTTGAACCAGCGCATCTCGTCGCCCCGGGTCAGGAAGTTCTCCGGCATGTAGATGCCGTACAACTTGTTGAGCGGCGTATTGGTATCGCTGACACGCAGTACTTTGTAAACCAAGGGATAGGTCAGCCAATTCTGCTTTCCGATCACACCGTACTCATAGATGCCGATATCATAGGCTCCATCGATGCGGCTGCGCAACCCGACGGGGATATTCGGCTCGGCATTGGGATCCGTGGAATAAGTTCCGTTGTTCAGGAAGATGGTGTGCGGAGGGTTCTGCCGGACGCCACTGAGTGCATAGAAGCGGTCCGGCTGGCGGGTCACCGTGTAGTAGTCAAAATAAAACGTGCCGACCTGTTCGCCCCGGAGGGTGAGCGGAGCCGACATCGGACCTGTCACTGCGGCTTTCGCCACGACACGTTCCAGCTCGAAGTCCACGTTGTTGTTGAGCTGCGGATTGAAGATGGGGCTTTCCGCCTGCTCCTTCGTCACGCCGGGGATGATGGTCTTCGCCTGCGTGGTCGTGGCAAACATGGTGAAGTCGTGTGTGTAGCAATAGTCACCCAAGGCAAGTTGCGGCTGCATCAGGTAGCCGTTGTCCACCAGCTGGTTGACATCCGACATCAGGACAAACTTCCCCAACTCAGGATTCAGGATGACAGAGTCGAAATAATCGTGATGACTCTCCACATCAATGTCCGGAGTCTGGTCCTCCGTATCCGGGTAACGATCCCACTTCCAGGGGTGATTGGCAAACATCCCGAAGTGGTATTTCTTGGGGCGTATCTCCCACGCATGTTTTGACTTATAGTAAGGGGGCTCGTAGATGAGCAGGCTGTCCTCCGACCTAGCATTGACGGAAAAGAGTTTATCGACTACCTGGTCCGCATCCGGGTCTTTGATGGCGAGATGCAAGACCGCCGTCCCTCCTTGGTGTACTCGTCGTTGAGTCCTTCGGTGGTCTCCTCCGTCTCTCCGGCACGGGTACCTCCAAAAGGCAGGTCGCCCACATAAACGCTGAGGTTCATATAGGAGCTTCCACCGAGTCCTGCCTTTCCGTCAGGGTCGGCAGGCACGAGACGCTCATCCGAGCATGCCACCAGCGAACCGGCAGCCAGTGTGGTCAGCAGTATGTTCGTTATTCTTCGCATAGAGAATTCGTATTTTAGTTGACGTGGGCTTTATCAATACTCGCCGAGGTTCACGGGGCGGTAGATGACTTGCCAGTCGAGGATGCGTACGGTGACGCGCATATAAGTTTCTTGCGGTTCCACATCGACATGGATGGGGATGTCCGCCAGACAGTTCAGATTCCACTTTATACCTCCGTTCGCCTTGCTGATGTCGTCGAGCAGGGCGGCAAGGCTCTTGTCGAGATAGGTTGTCTCGGGAGAAGCCAGGGTGAGGCGTACACCCTCATAGCTGTTTCCCATGCGGAGGACGGCAACGCGCAGGGCATCGTCCGCACCGCGGGCAGTGGTGGTGGAGGTGTACAGGGTAGGACGTTCGATGTTGCCCTGCCTGAAGTTCACCTGTGGGTTTTCGTCCTTATAGGTAAGGGTCAGCTGTTCGTCCGCTTTCGCACCGGAGAAACCGACGCTGAAGGTCTGGACGTAAGGACGCAAATTCACAGTCGCATTCATCAGGGTAAAATGTTCGTCCTGGTTTACGGGGACGCTGAGTTCCGTCACGCCGTAGAACAGTTGGGGCAACCTTCCGTTGTTGGCAGCCACCTTCTGCAGGTCCATCTTCCAGGGCACGGCATCGGTCACGGTGTTGTAGTCGTTGGGCGTCTCGGCAGCCCAGACGGTGATGACGTAGTCGCCGGCAGGAAGCATGGGGAAAATGGGTTTGTAATTGCTTAGTGCCGTCGCGTTCTTCTCGGACCGGACATCCACGAGCTTTCCCGTCTTGCGGTCGAAGACAGCCACCTGCACCTCATGCAGTGCGCTCAGGTCATACTTGTAGTAGTCCCCTTCCCCACCGGCAGTGGCACATTCATCGTCGGCGATGGCGGTAAGCTCCACCTGCAGGTCGGGCTGGCAGACGTCCTGATGGTCGTAGATACAGGACCCGGCAAGCGGTACGAGGAGAATCAGTGCGAGGTATGTAAGCAATTTCTTTTTCATAATCTTCTCAAAAGTACTGTTTCTAGTTGGGGGGATACCCCGTCAAGGGGGATATCAAACATTCTATCAGGCAGGCAGTGTGCCTGCCCGATAGAATGTGCTCCGGGCGTAAATCAGGCAGGAATGTGCCTGACATTCCGCGCCGGATGATTTAGGTTATTGGATATGGGATTAATATTCATTACCGAAGTTTACAGAACGACGGTAAACAGTCCAAGGAATAACCTTGGCATTTACGCGCATGAACGAGTTAGACTTCGGATTGACGTCAGGATCGGTTCCCGGAGGAGTTGTACCCTTGTCGTCCGGATCTTGCGGCAAGTTCGGGTCATTGGGGTCAGCGGGATCCCAAGGCATACCCAGACCGGTGAAGCCTGCAATCTCCAATACATAAATGTTGTTACGGTATGTACCGGCATCCTTGATCTTCTTGTCAGAAGCACTTGTCTCTACACGATTCCAAAGAGAACGGTAAGCCATGCGACCATCCTTGTACGTATAGATTTGATTGCGAGTATAACCGGCAAACAAGGCAGCGTCTACAGAACCGAACAAGTAACCTTCAGCATAGAAGAAAGTCTTACTATTAGTAGAAGCAGCTGTAGAGTACTTGTAGTTTTTATCCCAACGACCCCATTTTTTAGTAACACCATCGCTGGTTGTAAACTCCGTGTAACCTTCAGTTTCAACATCTTTAGTATCGATGTTTCTTACATTGGCATCATTCGGAACGAAAGTCACGTATACTTTGGCATAAGCATAACGGTTGTAACCAACTTTTGCCATCGTTGCGCTGTAGTCACTGGATGTATTTTCGAAGAAGTAAACGGCGTTAGCCTTGCCGCCCAATACATCTGCTTTTGCACCGGCGAAATCATCTACACCTTCATTAACTTTCACAGCGGTGTAAGACCCAAAGTTCATTGTTTCTGGAGCCGGATCTTGGTCTTCCAAGTTACCCAGACGAACCAAACCTTCTGTTTTAGCCGCAGCAGCAGTACTTGCAGCGTTTGCTTTGTGAATGGCCGATTCAGTCGGTTTGTTGTTGAAGAGATAAGACTTCGTAGCACCGTTCACACCGGCGAAAGTCATATTCTCCTTAGATACCTTACCCAGAGCAACATCAGTCTTGTCTTTCACCTCATAGTCGTTAGTCGGTTTATTGTCTACCACAATACCCTTTACCAACAGACGGGTTACATCAAAATCGAAGTTGTTCTTCGGATCCTGCTCAGCAAAAGCCTGCTCTTTTGTCACATCAGCTGCAACAGCATGTTTTGCAGTCTTAGAAGTCATGGTGAAACCATTAGTCATGAAGAGGTTCGTATTCTTCACAACTACATCACCATAAGTACTGCCCGGATTGGTAGTTGCACCGGTGGTCATATCCACAATAGGATCAACATCGGTAGCTTTGAAACCTTTTGTCATGTTGTTTCCATTCAGGATCACGTTCATAGCTACCGGATCGGATGTTGCAAGAGTTTCAAACACACCGGTCTTCCAATAAGTATAATCACTATCTTTCTTTTTCCAGAAATCCGGAGTCGTATTGTCTGCTGTAGCAGCAGCGGAAAGCAGGTTATTAAATTCTACCTGTGCTTCTCCACCCTTCAGGAAGTAGATGTTAGCTACATTCGTCTCATCCTCAGAACCGGCATACTTGTCCGTCAATTCCTCGCTGGAAGCACGAGTTTGAGTTTGTGTTACACTCACAGCCACGTAGGTGTTACCCTTAGCCACTTGTCCATTGTCCGGAGAAGTGACAGCCACATCGTCAGAGCAAGACGCGAGGGCTAAGCCCACGGCTGCGCTGAAAAGAAAAAACTTGTTCAACTTCATTGTTACAGAGTTTAGATTAGTAATATAGTTAATTAAAAAAATCTCTTCCTTATTATATATAGGGGCGTATCAATGCACCCCGTCCAGTTCGTCGAGGTTCGTCCGTGCATCGGCATTACCCAGTTCAGCCGCCCGGCGGAAGTCCTTGGCTGCCTCTGCGTAACGGTTCAGGTTCACCAGGGCAGCTCCGCGCAGGTTGAGCAGGTCGCCCGTTTCGGGCGCTTCCTCCAACGCCTTCAGCGCGTCGGCATGCAAGCCTCTCGACATCAGCTCCACCGCCAGGTTGTGCAGCGTAGCCTCATCGCGGTTGAACGTGGCGGCGGCAATCTGCATCGAGCGCAACCGTTCGGGCGAACCCTCGGGATAGCTCATTGCCACCTGGTAAGCCTCGGCAGCGCTCAGGCGGAGCGGTTTCTCCAGGATGATGCGCCGCCCCTCCTCCACGCTGAAATTGCGTACGGTGAAGCTCACCACGTAATCATTATGTCGCAAATAAGGATAATAACGTTCGTAGATGGTGCGGTAGATGCTCTCCGGACGGAGAATCTTGATGAGCCACTCGCGCCGGTCGAGATCCGGCTCGGTATCGATGATGTGCAGCACGCGGTCACGCCCCTCCAGGGTACGGTCCGCCTCGATTTGCCGACGGAGTTCCGTCCAGTCCTCATTGGGCCAGGACACCTTCCACTTGTCGGCGGGAATCTGCGGGAACTGCTGCTTCATGTATTCTTCCAGTGCCGTGGCGCGGTTCCGTGCCAGGCGTTCGTTGTATTCCACGGGAGCCTCGGGCGAGGTGTAACCCTGCACCTCGATGGCGGAGATGGTCACCGTCGGGTCGTTTGCCACCGAGTCGATGCGGGCACGCATCTCGTCGAGCTTCGCGCGATTCCCCTTGTAGTCCAGCAGGACGTCGTGACGGTCGAGCTCAAACTGGAAGCGTCCGCGGAAGGTCACGCTGCGGTGCTTCACCCCCTCCTCACGCGGAGCGACGGTTGCCCGTGCATAGGCAGGCGCCACGAACGGCAGGATGTGAGGGTCGATGGTGGTCACGAAGTCGCCCTTCTCACAGCCGGCGCAGCCGGTGACATACTCGCGCAGGTTGAGCGTGGCGTTGCGCATCCAGGGTTCGAAGGGCACGGAAGCCGTGTAGGCAGGCGCCTCCCAGTGTCCACCCTTCCGGCGGACCGTGACGCCGTAGTCCTGAACGTCCGCCTGACGCATCAGCTGGCGGTCCAGCTTCACGCCGCGCACCCGTCCGTAGATGACAATCGGTTCCAGGGCACGCTCGTGGCGTCCGTCGGCACTGACCAGCACCGGGACCAGCGAAAGGCGGTCCTGCGTCCGCACACGGAGGTTGCTCAAGTCCGGCAAGAAAGAGAGATTGACCATCTGCCCTTCCCTGCGGACGTTGAGGTCATTGACTTGAATCTGTTCGAGGTAGCTTTTTCTGCCGTCGGCATAGAGCGGACCGGCAACCAGCATCGCTGCGAGAATGAACGTATATCTTTTCATGATGGTTCCTCCGTGTCTTTTCATTTAAGGAAATAAATCAGTGAGATGGCAGCCTTGGTGATGCCCCAGTAGTGCCGCGTACCGGAATCGAGGCTCCGCCGGCACTCCAGACACTCGTAGCTGTCGTAGGGGGAATACGCATAGCCCGCTC
>UMGZ01054297.1_pt1 | contig 12406 bp, 9 predicted proteins | sample 1965421 | NCBI WGS metagenome assembly UMGZ01 (sample SAMEA4836087, study PRJEB28245) | human gut metagenome | biome: gut microbiome; material: fecal sample | place: Denmark | collected 2008
CCCACCCTTAAAGAATCCCCCATAAATGGGATTCTTTTTTCTGCATCTCAATTTACTTGTTACCTAAAAACTACTTTTTTCCTAATACCTAATCAAACAATCTTTTTCCTAAAAACTAATCTTCTAATTAATACCTTAAAAAAATAATCTAATACCTAATTCTATAAACTAAAACTACTCTTTTCCTTTTGTTATTACCTTTTTTCTAATACCTAAAAATATAAGTAGTTTCACAACTACGATGCAAAGGTAGAGGTGTTTTGGAAAACAACAAGAACTTTTATGCTAAAAAACATCTTTTCCCTTGTTTTTTTGACTTATGTCAAGAAGAAGGGGGAAGATCGAATGCAAAAGACATATCTGACCACAAGTTTTACACTATTTTTGCCGGAACAATCATTTCACATTCTATTTCGTCAAATAATCCTGCACGTTTTCATGTGACAAAAAGAAAGTCTGACGCATCAAAGCAAAGCACATACTTAGCATTTTGAAAGAAATCACAGACTCATCGCACCACATACAAGCCAGATTACAATACATTCTGCATATTTCTAATTCAAAATTACGGCGTTTTTTAGAATCATCTCCGCCTCCTCCCCGAAATTTCGGAAGCAAAAACAGGCAGAAGACACATTTCTCGCAACTTTTCCGTAACTTTGCAGCGTTTGATAATAAATAAGGTAGAATGGATTTTAAGTACGACGTTATTGTAATTGGTGGCGGACATGCCGGTTGCGAAGCAGCAGCCGCTGCTGCAAATTTAGGTTCCAAGACTTGCCTCATCACGATGGACATGAACAAGATCGGGCAGATGAGTTGCAACCCCGCAGTAGGAGGAATCGCCAAAGGACAAATAGTACGTGAAATAGATGCACTGGGCGGACAGATGGGATTGGTGACGGACGAAACCGCCATACAGTTCCGAATCCTGAACCGTTCGAAAGGACCGGCCATGTGGAGCCCCCGCGCTCAATGCGACCGTGCCAAGTTTATCTGGTCATGGCGTGAAAGGCTGGAAAACACCCCCAACCTTCATATCTGGCAGGACACTGTGAGCGAACTGCTCGTCGAGAACGGCGAAGTAACCGGCCTCGTTACCCTCTGGGGTGTCACATTCAAAGCGAAATGCATCGTACTGACGGCAGGAACCTTCCTGAACGGACTGATGCACGTAGGTCGTCACCAACTACCGGGCGGCAGAATGGCAGAACCCGCCTCTTACCAACTGACAGAATCCATCGCCCGACATGGCATTGCCTACGGAAGAATGAAAACCGGTACACCGGTACGAATCGACGCCCGCAGCGTCCATTTCGATCTGATGGATACGCAGGACGGAGAATGTGACTTCCATAAGTTCTCATTCATGAATACCAGTACGCGTCATCTGAAGCAACTGCAATGCTGGACCTGCTATACCAACGAAGAGGTACACCGGATTCTGCGCGAAGGACTTCCGGATTCACCCCTGTTCAACGGACAAATTCAAAGCATCGGCCCCCGCTATTGCCCCAGCATCGAAACCAAGATTGTCACCTTCCCCGATAAAGAACAACATCAGCTATTCCTCGAACCCGAAGGAGAAACAACACAGGAATTATACCTGAACGGATTCTCTTCTTCTCTTCCGATGGATATTCAGATAGCCGCATTGAAAAAGATTCCGGCATTCAGGGACATCGTCATCTATCGCCCCGGATATGCAATTGAATATGACTACTTCGACCCTACGCAATTAAAACATTCGCTGGAATCGAAGATTATCAGAAATCTGTTCTTTGCCGGACAAGTGAACGGAACGACCGGTTACGAAGAAGCCGGAGGCCAAGGACTGATTGCCGGAATCAATGCCTACATCAACTGCCACGGCGGAGAAGCCTTCACGCTGGCACGTGATGAAGCATATATCGGTGTATTAATTGACGACCTGGTAACAAAAGGAGTAGACGAACCTTACCGTATGTTCACCTCGCGTGCCGAATACCGCATTCTTCTCCGCATGGATGACGCTGACATGAGACTGACCGAAAGGGCTTACCGCCTCGGACTGGCTAAGGAGGATCGTTACCAGCTGATGAAAAGCAAAAAGGAGGCATTGGATCAGATTGTAGATTTCGCAAAAAACTATTCGATGAAACCGGCATTAATTAATGACGCACTCGAAAAGTTAGGAACGACTCCCCTACGCCAAGGATGCAAATTGATCGAAGTCCTCAACCGTCCGCAAATTACGATTGAGAATATCGCAGAACATGTCCCCGCCTTCCAACGAGAATTAGAAAAAGCAACCGCTGCAGATTCCGACCGCAAAGAAGAGATTCTGGAAGCGGCAGAAATACTGATCAAATATCAAGGCTATATTGACAGAGAACGAATGATAGCAGAAAAGCTGGCACGCCTCGAAAGCATCAAGATCAAAGGCAAATTTGATTATGCTTCCATTCAGTCGCTATCCACGGAAGCTCGTCAAAAGCTAGTGAAGATTGATCCGGAAACCATCGCGCAAGCGAGCCGGATTCCGGGAGTATCGCCTAGCGACATCAACGTGTTACTGGTACTTTGCGGACGATAAGCGGCAACGTTTCACGTGAAACAAAGCATTTAAAGAAACGAGATAAATCAATGATTATGAGCAAAGAAACGCTAATTAAAAGCATCCGGGAAATTCCGGATTTTCCGATTCCCGGAATCCTTTTCTACGATGTCACCACTCTGTTTAAAGACCCTTGGTGCTTACAAGAATTATCAAACATTATGTTTGAGATGTACAAGGATAAAGGTATCACCAAAGTAGTAGGTATAGAATCAAGGGGATTCATCATGGGCCCTATCCTGGCTACCCGACTGAACGCGGGTTTTATCCCCATCCGTAAACCGGGCAAACTTCCCGCAGAGGTAATCGAGGAAAGTTACGACAAAGAATACGGTAAGGACACGGTGCAGATACACAAGGATGCACTCGATGAAAACGACGTTGTTTTACTACACGACGATCTGCTGGCAACAGGAGGAACAATGAAAGCAGCCTGCGAACTCGTGAAAAAATTGAAGCCTAAAAAGGTATATGTAAACTTCATCATCGAGCTAAAAGACTTAAACGGTAAATCCATGTTCGGAGATGACGTAGAAGTAGAATCCGTATTGACTTTATAAACAAATTGCTTATATTTGCAGGGCGTAGAAAAACTACGCCCTTTTTATTTCCCGCTATTTCATCTATAACGATTATGAATACAAAACCGGAGACCAAGACGAATGAATATCTGAAAGGTATTGTAAGCAACCTGCCTGAAAAGCCGGGAGTCTATCAGTATCTGAACACCGAAGGCACGATTATATACGTTGGAAAGGCTAAAAACCTGAAGAAAAGAGTTTATTCGTACTTCAGCAAAGAGCATGAACCCGGAAAGACACGGGTATTGGTCAGCAAGATTGCCGATATCCGCTACATCGTAGTCAACACCGAGGAAGATGCATTATTGCTGGAAAACAACCTGATCAAGAAATACAAACCCCGCTACAACGTACTGCTGAAGGATGACAAGACCTACCCCTCCATTTGTGTGCAGAACGAGTATTTTCCCCGGGTTTTCAGAACCCGGAAGATCATCAGAAACGGTTCTTCTTATTATGGTCCATACAGTCACATTCCCTCCATGTACGCACTGCTCGATCTGATTAAGCATCTATATCCGCTGCGTACCTGCACTCTGAATCTCTCTCCGGAGAATATACGGGCGGGAAAGTTCAAGGTTTGCCTGGAATATCATATCAAGAAGTGCGCAGGTCCATGCGTCGGACTACAGTCCCAAGACGATTATCTTAAAAACATCGATGAAATCAAGGAGATTTTAAAGGGAAATACTCAGGAGATCAGCCGTATGCTGCTGGAGAAGATGCAGGAACTGGCCGGTGAGATGAAATTTGAGGAGGCCCAGAAGATTAAGGAGAAGTATCTGTTGATAGAAAATTATCGGGCTAAGTCCGAGGTGGTAAGTTCGGTGCTACACAATATCGACGTTTTCTCCATCGAAGAGGACGATTCAAATTCGGCGTTCGTCAACTATCTGCATATTACGAATGGTGCCATCAATCAGGCATTCACTTTTGAGTATAAGAAGAAGCTGAATGAATCGAAAGAAGAGTTGCTGACGTTGGGCATTATTGAGATGCGGGAACGTTATAAGAGTCATTCACGAGAGATTATTGTTCCTTTTGAGCTCGATCTGGAGTTGAATAATGTCGTTTTCACCGTTCCTCAACGGGGAGACAAGAAGAAATTGCTCGATCTTTCTATCTTAAACGTGAAGCAATATAAGGCCGACCGATTGAAACAGGCTGAGAAACTGAATCCCGAACAGCGCAGCATGCGTCTGCTGAAGGAGATACAGAGTGAACTGCATTTGGACAAGCCGCCTTTGCAGATCGAGTGTTTCGATAACTCGAATATACAGGGATCAGATGCCGTAGCGGCCTGCGTGGTATTCAAAAAGGCGAAGCCATCGAAGAAAGATTACCGCAAATACAATATCAAGACGGTTGTAGGACCCGATGATTATGCTTCGATGAAAGAGGTGGTCAGGCGCCGTTATCAGCGCGCTATCGAAGAGAGTTCTCCTCTTCCCGACCTGATTATTACCGATGGTGGTAAAGGACAAATGGAGGTCGTCAGAGAGGTGGTCGAGGATGAATTGCATCTGAATATTCCAATTGCAGGTTTGGCTAAGGATAATAAGCATCGCACGTCAGAACTGCTTTTCGGATTTCCCGCACAGACGATTGGAATTAAGCAGCAAAGTTCTTTATTCCGTCTGCTGACGCAGATTCAAGATGAAGTACACCGCTTTGCGATTACTTTCCATCGTGATAAGCGCAGTAAACGGCAGGTTGCATCGGCTCTGGACACGATAAAAGGCATTGGAGAAAAGACCAAAACAGCCCTATTAAAGGAGTTTAAGAGCGTAAAACGAATCAAAGAGGCATCCCTTGAGGAGATCGCAAAGGTCATAGGAGAGGCGAAGGCTCAGACCGTAAAAGAAGGACTGTAATAAGTATTAGGTATTAACCGTAGCTGTCATTCTGAGTCCTCATCACTGTACAAGAATGAATGCACAATAAGTCACCGTGACAAGCATCAGGAATGACTGGTTGTTGGGGATATAGTTCCAACGTGCAGGACATATAGATCCAATGTACAGGGCATATATAGTGTGTGCATTGGATGTTATACTTCTTCTCCTGTGCGCACAAAGAGGAGATTCTTCCTCCCACAGATCGTCTGAATGACAGATAGACATGCTTCTGCACAACAAATAGACACGCTGAATGACAACTACGGTTAATACCTAATACTTATCCTATAATATTTCCCTTCAATCCATCGTTTTCTCTTCTTAATTTCGTAAATTTGCCTTTCGTAACATTCAATAAAATAGAGAAAATATCAATGAGAATAGTTGTACAAAGAGTAAGTCACGCATCAGTAACCATCGAAGGACACTGCAAGTCCTCCATCGGGAAAGGAATGCTGATATTGGTCGGAATTGAAGAATCCGACGGGCAGGAAGATATAGACTGGCTCTGCAAAAAGATAGTAAATCTGCGCATTTTTGACGATGAAAACGGAATAATGAATAAATCCATTCTGGAAGATGGAGGCGAAATTCTGGTGATCAGCCAGTTCACATTGCATGCCTCTACCAAGAAAGGTAACCGTCCGTCATACATCAAAGCTGCCAAACCGGAGATCTCTATCCCACTCTACGAACAGTTCTGCAAAGACCTGAGCGGGGCATTGGGCAAAGAAATAGACACAGGAACGTTCGGAGCCGACATGAAAGTTGAACTTTTAAATGATGGCCCTGTTACTATATGCATGGATACCAAGAATAAAGAGTGAAACCTTACTCAATTATCAAACAAATAATCATAAATCAACAGCAATTATGACTCTGGAAGAAGCTCAAAAAGAGGTAGACAAATGGATAAAGACATACGGCGTCCGCTACTTCAGCGAATTGACCAATATGGCTGTACTGACCGAAGAAGTCGGAGAACTGGCCCGCGTCATGGCCCGCAAATACGGCGACCAGTCCTTCAAAGCAGGCGAAAAAGACAACCTTGACGAAGAAATAGCTGACATCTTATGGGTGCTCCTATGCATCGCCAACCAGACAGGGGTAGACGTCACCAAAGCCTTCCGAAAAAGTTTGGAAAAGAAAACGAAACGAGATAATAAAAGACATATCAATAACCCAAAACTGAACGATCATGGAAGAGAATAGCTCACAATCCAACAAGTATGATGCCGCATTGGCAAAGTATAACACCAATCTGAGCGATGCAGACATACAGGCTCGGGTGGCTGACCTGATTGAAAAGAAAGTGCCGGAGAACAATACGGAAGAAGTCAAAAAACTCCTGTTCAACTGTATCGACCTGACTACACTGAACAGCACGGACAGCGATGAAAGCGTGATGCATTTCACCGAAAAAGTGAATGAGTTCGACAATGAATTTCCCGATATGAAGAACGTTGCCGCTATCTGCGTATATCCCAATTTTGCGGATATTGTAAAAAATACGCTGCAAGTAGACGGCATCAACATCGCTTGCGTTTCGGGCGGATTCCCTTCCTCGCAGACTTTCATTGAGGTGAAAGTAGCGGAAACAGCACTGGCTATCGCCGACGGTGCAGACGAAATAGATATCGTGATCTCGATAGGCAAATTCCTGAGCGGTGACTACGAAACAATGTGCGAAGAAATCCAGGAATTAAAGGAAGTCTGCAAGGAACGCCACCTCAAAGTTATCCTCGAAACAGGAGCTTTGAAAACAGCTTCCAACATCAAGAAAGCCTCTATCCTATCCATGTATTCAGGCGCGGATTTCATCAAGACATCGACCGGAAAGCAGCAGCCTGCCGCCACTCCGGAAGCCGCTTATGTAATGTGCGAAGCAATCAAGGAATACTATCAGAAAACAAATAACAAGATCGGTTTCAAACCGGCAGGAGGAATCAATACAGTCAATGATGCCATTATTTATTACACTATCGTGAAAGAAATATTAGGCGAAGAATGGCTGAACAACCGACTGTTCCGTCTGGGAACCAGCCGCCTGGCAAATCTTCTCCTTTCTGACATCAAGGGCGAAGAGATCAAGTTCTTCTAAGGAATTACATTAGCAATCAAATATGCCTTACCGCGCTTCATTTTCCGTTCATACGGGAAGAAGTGCGGTATTTTTTATCTAATAAAAACTAAAGATACTTATAGGGAAAAATCATTATTTTCATTACCTTTGTCATAAAGGTAGCTATAGTAATATAGCTAACCTACTGTATTAGAGAACGTTTCTTTTATTACCTGATTCCTGGAATTCGGCAAAATTCAAAGTTATGAATGGTAATAAGCAAACGGGTCTCACGCACCTTCATGTATATACTTTTGTTATATATCGAACGGAGCGTGAGACTGTTGCTTATATGTCGTCATAACGGTTTGCCGAAACCCCAGGAAAAGACATATTGCAGCAGTTCTCACGCTTTTTTTAGTTAACCATAAGTGATAAAGAGTATAAAATGAAGTTACACACAAAGAGTTTACGTTTTAACCATAACCCCTTAAACCTGATACTCGGTGCCAGAAGAAAACAAGGCCTGCGCATCGGCTATATGGAAGCTGCATTAAACGGCTTCTATCTCAACTGCATAAAAACCGGAGTACATCCGCAGCAACTAGCCCAACTGCTATCGGAGAAATTCCATTGTATAGACACCATTTCTTCCAGCCAGTTATTTCTGTTTCTCATCAACGAAGGAAACAGGTCTTCATACGCTATCATGCTCCCCTATTTGCTCTCTACAGAGAACTTACAGCAGTTTGAAAACACCATCCGCGAACGCTTCTATGGAATAGACCGCTTCATTCAGCAAGGCAGAAATCTATACAATTTCAAAGAGTATATAGAAGAAAGAGGAGATCCGATTGTATGGATTAATGACTTGGAGAGAGGGGTTATCGGATGGGATATGGCACAAGTAGTCGGGCTGGCACGGGCTGCCAAAGACTGCGGTTACATCTCCAGAGAACAAGCTTGGGAATACATCGAACAAGCAAGCGCAGCGTGTGCCGAAATCCTCCGCACACCGGAAGAAATAGACAAGAGTTTCCTCATCGGAGGAGCGATGAAATCGAATAAAATAGAAGATTGGGAGGAATTAATCCTATGCTACTCTCTTCTCAGAAACAGCAGAGAGTAGTTATTTCTCACGGTCGACCACATAGTCCAGATAAGTCCGGAGGGCCACACAGATATTGGATTCAGGCAGAGAAGCCAGCAAATCAAATGCTTTCTTTTTATATTGTTCTATGATCCGGCAGGCATATTCAATACCGCCATTCTCCTTGGTAAATTGAATCAGACGAACAATTTCATCGGGAGTAGCCGTACCTTCCTTCACCTTCAACGCTGTTTGCTCCGCCCATTCATCTTTCGTAGTATTCAATGCATACAGGACAGGCAGCGTCAGCTTACCTTCAAGCATGTCATTACCGGTCGGCTTACCGATTTTCTTGCTATCAAAGTAGTCGAAAATATCATCTTTAATCTGGAAGCAGATGCCGATATATTCACCCAGCAGACGGGCAAAAGCAACTTCTTCTTCCCCCACCTCTACCGACAGGGCAGCCGCCTCGGCACAAGCAGCGAAAAGTGCCGCCGTTTTTTTACGTATTACATCAAAATAAACTTCCTCCGAGAAGCTATGATTACTTACATTCGAAAGTTGAAGCAACTCTCCTTCAGCAAGCTTCTGCCCCAGCGAGGATACCAGACGGATAATCTTATAATTATTGGTCTGCTCGGCATGCACCAGACTGGTAGCCAAAAGATAATCACCCGCCAGTACAGATACCTTATTATTGAAAACAGCATTCACCGAAAGCTGGCCGCGACGTTCGGTGCTCTCGTCGACTACGTCGTCGTGCACCAGACTGGCCGTATGAAGCAACTCCAAAGAGACTGCCGCATGAAGAGTAGCAGGAGAAACAGCACTATAAAGACGTGCCACCAATAGGACAAGAATAGGACGCATCATCTTACCATTCCTCTTGCGTATATGAGTTATTACGCTATCGAGCAATGCGTTCGAATCAGAAAGAGGGCTATCAAAAAGATCCTTAAAATCCTCCAGCTCCGCTTCAATCGGGGTTTTGATAAGTGAGATACTATCCATTCATAACACTATTTGAGCACAAAAGTAATAATAAAACGCTTAATACGGTATTTTTTTGTACTTTTACCATGAAAAATTAATTAAATCTATGGAGTCAGACAATAAATTATTTCTTTTAGACGCTTATGCACTGATATATCGGGCTTATTACGCCTTTATCAAGAATCCCAGAATCAACTCCAAAGGGTTCAATACTTCAGCCATTCTCGGCTTTGTCAATACCCTCGAAGAGGTGCTGAAAAAAGAGAACCCGTCACATATAGGAGTAGCCTTCGACCCCTCCGGCCCTACTTTCCGTCACGAAGCTTTCGAACAATATAAAGCCCAGCGCGAAGAAACACCGGAAGCCATCCGCCTCTCCGTACCTATTATAAAGGAGATCATACACGCTTACCGCATCCCGATTCTGGAAGTGGCAGGCTACGAGGCCGATGACGTGATCGGGACCCTCGCCACAGAAGCCGGGCGCCAAGGCATCACTACTTATATGATGACCCCTGACAAGGACTACGGTCAGCTGGTGACAGACAATGTATTCATGTACCGCCCCAAACATACGGGAGGCTTTGAAGTGATGGGCATCAAAGAAGTGAAAGCGAAGTTCGATATCCAGTCGCCCGCGCAAGTGATCGATATGCTCGGACTGATGGGCGACTCTTCCGACAATATCCCGGGCTGCCCCGGTGTCGGTGAAAAGACCGCTCAAAAACTAATCGCCGAATTCGGAAGCATCGAGAATCTGCTGGAACATACCGACCAACTGAAAGGAGCGTTGAAAACCAAAGTGGAAACAAACAAGGAACTGATCACTTTTTCCAAATTCCTCGCCACGATCAAGATCGATGTTCCTATCCAACTCGAAATGGACAAGCTCGTCCGCGAACAAGCAGACGAGGATTCACTCCGCCGGATTTTTTAAGAACTGGAATTCCGGACACTTATCGACCGGGTACTGAAAAAGGAAAGTTCAAAAGGTGGAGTAACTACGCCTACCGGAAACAAAACGGCAACCCCTCAAAGTGCCCCCTCTCCTCTTCCTCTTTTTCCCGAAGAAGGAGGAGCCATCCAAGGCGATTTATTTGCGAATTTTACGGGCAACGAGGCAGGCGAAGCGAAAAAATCGAATCTAGAGACGTTAGAAACGCTTAACTGTGATTACCAACTCATTGATACAGAGAAGAAAAGAAGCGAAATTATTCAAAAGTTACTTACATCGAAAATTCTCTCGTTAGACACGGAGACCACAGGAACAGAACCAATGGATGCCGAACTGGTCGGAATGAGTTTCTCTATAACCGAAAATCAGGCCTTTTATGTTCCGGTCCCCGACAATCATGATGAAGCGTTAAAAATAGTCAATGAGTTTCGACCGGTCTTCGAAAATGAGAATTCCCTGAAAGTCGGACAAAATATCAAGTACGACATGATCGTTCTTGAAAATTACGGAGTGCAGGTGAAAGGTGCACTCTTCGATACGATGATCGCCCACTATGTTCTTCAACCGGAACTTCGTCACGGAATGGACTATCTGGCAGAAATCTATCTTCACTATCAGACCATTCACATCGACGAACTGATAGGTCCGAAAGGAAAGAATCAGAAAAACATGCGCGATCTCGACCCGAAGGATGTCTACCGTTACGCATGCGAAGATGCAGACGTAACGCTGAAACTTAAAAATGTGCTGGAGAAGGAACTGAAAGAGAACGATGCCGAACGTTTGTTTTACGATATCGAAATGCCGCTCGTACCGGTATTGGTCAACATAGAACGAAACGGAGTGTTGCTGGATACAGATGCGCTCAAACAATCGTCTGTCCATTTCACCGCCCAGATGCAGCGCATCGAACAAGAGATTTACGAACTGGCGGGCGAAACCTTCAATATCGCTTCGCCCAAACAAGTCGGCGAGGTACTGTTTGACAAACTGAAGATCATAGAAAAAGCAAAGAAGACCAAAACCGGTCAGTACGTCACCTCGGAAGAAGTGCTCGAAAGTCTCCGGCACAAACATCCCGTAGTAGAAAAAATACTGGAACATCGCGGATTGAAAAAACTGCTGGGAACGTATATAGATGCACTTCCCCAACTGATTAACCCACGTACGGGACGGGTACACACATCCTTCAACCAGACTGTAACCTCTACCGGACGCCTCAGTTCGAGCAACCCGAACCTGCAGAATATTCCTATCCGCGACGAGAACGGCAAAGAAATCCGCAAGGCATTCATTCCGGACGAAGGCTGTCTTTTCTTCTCTGCCGACTATTCGCAGATAGAACTCCGTATCATGGCACATCTCAGCGAAGACAAAAATATGATCGATGCCTTCCTCAGCAATCATGATATCCATGCGGCAACAGCTGCCAAAATATATAAGATAGACCTGAAAGACGTCGACTCTGACATGCGCCGCAAGGCGAAAACCGCCAACTTCGGTATCATCTACGGCATCTCCGTATTCGGACTTGCCGAACGTATGAACGTAGACCGGAAAGAAGCCAAGGAACTGATCGACGGTTACTTCGAAACTTATCCAAGCGTCAAGGCTTATATGGATAAAAGCATCCAGGTAGCTCAGGAAAAAGGGTATGTAGAAACGATTTTCCACCGGAAACGCTTCTTGCCCGATATCAACTCACGAAATGCAGTTGTACGCGGCTATGCAGAACGAAATGCCATCAACGCACCAATTCAGGGAAGTGCCGCAGATATCATAAAAGTAGCAATGGCACGTATTTATCAGCGTTTCCAGACAGAAGGCATACAGGCCAAAATGATACTCCAAGTGCATGATGAATTGAACTTCAGTGTACCGATGAACGAAAAAGAACGGGTAGAAGAGATCGTCATTGAGGAAATGGAAAATGCATACCGCATGCATGTCCCCCTGAAAGCAGATTGCGGATGGGGCAAAAACTGGCTCGAAGCACACTAAAACAATGTTTATCCTACTATAGCAAAGCAGGGCTGAACAGCCAAATAAAGGAAAGAATGAGTTATAACATTATTTAACCCATTATCCAGAAAGCAAGAAAAAGGTTCACTTCCTCAACGAAGTGCTCCGTTCTATATCCGGCAGGTTGACTGCCGGATATTTTTTTGTCACCAATCTTGGCAAAAAGCAAGATAGTCCCCTAGCCATTACCTGACATTTTGATATTA
>UMGZ01023968.1_pt1 | contig 12344 bp, 9 predicted proteins | sample 1965421 | NCBI WGS metagenome assembly UMGZ01 (sample SAMEA4836087, study PRJEB28245) | human gut metagenome | biome: gut microbiome; material: fecal sample | place: Denmark | collected 2008
CCCACATGCGTCTCGACCAGGGTAAGGTCGGGATTGAACACGACAAAATCGGCATCGCGGCCAGGCATAATGCTGCCACATTTATCCTCGACGTGGGCAGAGCGCGCGGGCACCTCGGTCGCCATGCGAATTGCGATATCGGCGCTCGCAAGACCCCAGTCGACAATGTTCTTGACGCCCTGTGCGAGCGTGAGCACCGAGCCGGCGATAGCAGAGCCATCGGCAAGCCAGCAAAGGTTGTCCTTCATAATGACATCCATGCCACCGCTAGTGTACTTGCCCTCGGGCATGCCGCCGCAACCCAGGCAGTCGGTGATCAGCACCGTGTGCTGCCAGCCCTTGGCCTGCAGCAGGGCCTTAATAGCAGCGGGGTTCACATGCTTGCCGTCGCAAATGATCTCGGCATAGGTGTTGGGCGTGGTCATAGCGGCCCCGACGACACCGGGCTCACGGTGATGCAGACCGCGCTGGCCGTTGTAGGTATGCGTAAAGCAGCTGGCACCAGCATTGATGGCGGCAGCACACTCATCATAGGTGGCATCGGAGTGGCCAATGCAGGTCACGACGCCCTTTGCGCTCAGAGCCGCAGCGTAAGCGGCAGCGCCGTCGCGCTCGGCCGCCATGGCGCTCTTGACGATTCGACCGCCGGCGGCCTCCTGCCACTCGTCAAAAACTTTCTCGGACGGGTCAATCAGATAAGCAGGGTTCTGGGCGCCCACATGCTTCATGGTAAAGAACGGACCCTCCAGGTAGATGCCCTGAATACGAGCACCGCAGAACTCAGGTCCGCGCTCTTCGTCAGCCTGTGCAATGGCAGCGCAGGCGTCCTTGATCTGCTCCACACCGTCGGTAAAGGTCGTAGGCAACCAGCTGGTGGTACCACGACGAGCGAGCTCGGTCGAGCTGATGTTGATACCCTCGGCATCATTATCGGTCGTGGCATGGTTATAGAAGCCATGAATATGGGTGTCCACCATGCCCGGCGCAATCCATGTACCCGAATAATCTTTAATCTCACAAGCGGGCTCATCGGCCTGCCAAGCGCCAAAGACGCCATCTTCGACCATGAGGTAGCCGCCCAGCTGCGGCCCCGCCGGCAAAAAGAACTTGTCGGCCTTGATAGCATACGTGCTCATCTATGCTCCCGTACCCGCAGTGCGTTTTAGGGCGGATCAAAAACCACTGCATTGTTAATTCGAGCGATTGTTCGTTGCCTTCTACCGCTTGGCACATTTTGCACCCGCCGCAAAACACACCAAGCCGTTTATACCCAATAACTCTAGACTGCGCGGTTGTGGTAGACCTTGTATTTAAACTGGTCGGCGCGCGCAACCGAACGCGTATACTCGATAACCTCGTTGTTCATGTCATATGTGGTACGAATCAAATCCAGGACCGGTGCGCCTTCGGCAATCTCGAGCAAACGAGCGTCGGAATGGCGGGCAATACTCGCGTAGAATTCCTCCTCTGCCACGCGAACTTTCTCGTGAAAGTCCTGCTCGATCATGTCGTACAGCGATTTGTTCTCGATCATGGGGCGCTTAAGCGCAAAGAACTTGCGACTCGGCAGATATGTACACTCAATCATCAGCGGCACACCATCGGCAATACGCAGGCGCTTGATCTTGTACAGACGCTCGCCCAGACGCGCGTTCATCTCTACGGCAATATTCTTATCAGCCTCGACCTCGGTAAACTCAAGAATCGTCGTCTTGGGCACACGGCCGATCGCCTTCATCTGCTCGGTAAAGCTATAGATTTGCGAGAGGTTTGCCGTTTGCAGAGAGCGGTCGCACACCATGGTTCCACGGCCGCGCTGACGAACCACCAAGCCTAGGCGCTCAAGCTCCTGCAGGGCAAGGCGAACCGTCGTACGCGAGAGCCCGTAGCGCTCCGACAAGTCACGCTCGGACGGCAAATAGTCGCCGGGTCGAAGCTCGTGATCGATTTTATCGGTCAGCAAATCGACGAGCTGATCGTACAAAGGTTGTTTGCGCGCTCCCATTGCCATAATGATACCTGCCGGATAAATGACTCGAAATTGGTTGTAACCAGACACCACGTACTATAGCAGTTTTAATGGAATAACAGCAGGTCAACAAGCATATTTCAATAGTGTTTGCCAGTTGATTGCCTGTGTACTGTAATACCAATTACATCGCTGCATCAAGTATTGAGGTAGCAAAAAGGGACGCCCCCGCGGAGCGGGACGACCCTTTGCAAGACAGATACGTCTTTAAGGCTTAGAGAAGCTTCTTGAGCTCCTCGGCAACAGCCTGGACCTGCGTGCCGATGATGACCTGGGTAGCACCCTTGTCCATCTTCATGACACCCAGAGCGCCAGCCTTCTTGCAGGCAGCCTCGTCGACCAGATCGGAATCGCCGAGCTCGAAGCGAAGGCGAGTAGCGCAGCAGTCAACGGTCTTGACGTTCTCCTTGCCACCGACGGCAGCGAGAACAGCGGCGGCCAGAGCGGCGAACTTGTCGTCGCCAGCAGCGGCGGAAGCGGAGGCCTCCTCGACATCCTCATCCTCGCGACCAGGGGTCATGAGGTTGAACTTGGTGATGGCGAAGCGGAACACGAGGTAGAAGACCACGAAGGCAGCGATGCCCAGCGGGATGATCATCCAGGTGTTGGCGGCAGCCGGGAGGCTAGAGGAGAACAGGAGGTCGGTAGCACCAGCGGAGAAGCAGAAGCCAGCACGGAAACCAACATAGTAGGTAACGATGGTGAAGATGCCGTACAGAGCAGCGTACACGACGTAGAGCGGGAAGCACAGGAACATGAAGCCGAACTCGAAGGGCTCGGTGACGCCGCAGACGAAGGCGCAGATAGCAGCGGAGACAACCAGGCCGATAGCAGCCTTCTTGTTCTTAGCGGTCTGAACCATAGCCAGGGCAGCGCCCGGGATACCGAACATCATGCAGGGGAAGAAGCCGGACATGTACATACCGAGGCTCCACTTGACGTCAGCGGAGGTCTCGCCAGCCCAGAAGTGGGTCAGATCGCCCAGGCCGATGGTGTCGAACCAGAACACGTTGTTGAGTGCGTGGTGCAGACCAGTCGGGATGAGCAGGCGGTTAAGGAAGGCGTAGATGCCAGCGCCGATACCACCCATGGCGGCGATACCCTCACCAAGAGCAACAAGAGCACCGAAGATGAGCGGCCAAGCAAAGAGCAGGACGACGGAGACGACGATGCAGATGACGGCGGTCATGATGGCGACGCAACGCTTGCCAGAGAAGAAGGCCAGCCAGTCGGGAAGACGGGTGTCCTTGAACTTGTTGTAGCAAGTGCCACCGATGATGGCGGACAGGATGCCGATGAAGGAGTTACCAGCGATCTTGGAGAACGCGATGCCCTCGGTCGTGGCAAGCCAAGCGGTCTGAGCATCGGCGTCCATACCACGAATGGTACCAACAACAGCGGGGTTCAGGAGCTGCTGGATCATCAGGAAGGCGACGAGACCAGCGAGGCCAGCGGTGCCATCGTGATCGTCGGCAAGGCCGACAGCGGCGCCGACTGCGAACAGCCAGGCCATGTTATCGATAAGAGCGCCGCCTGCCTTGATGAGCAGGAAGCCGGCGGTATAGGCAAAACCGGTAGTGTCACCGGCAGCACCCATGACTGCGGGAGCGAGCAGGTAGCCCACGCCCATAAGAATACCTGCGACGGGAAGCGCCGCGACGGGAAGCATCAGCGCTTTGCCGAGCTTCTGGAGGTACTTCATCATATTGGTATCTCCTCCAACCTTTCTTTCGTTGTTCACCAACGAGTTCCATGTCCGCGCCTTGTGCATACCGGCTTCTCCGCTTGCCGGCATTGGTGCGCAAACTTAGACAACCCAGTCCCTTTTCTCGGGTTGCTGGTATGTACGGTTGCACACACTCAATTCAAACGTCCACCACATTTCGTTCAAATTACTATATCGTTGCCAAACGGTTATTTTTGGCCCGTAAACGGTAATTTACGCAGGTAGATGTGCTGCGTTTCTTTCGTTACCAAACTAATTCTTAGCAATTTCCATTCGATTTCATCTCAAAAGTGGTTACTACCAGATGAACAGTGGTACCACATTGTTACTACCAGTTTGGCCGAAATCGTTTTCACTTTACATGAATAAAGTCTCCAAGAATTTGTATATAACCTCTCCCCTACCACCCTCTTCCCCGTCCTTCCCTACAACGCAAAAAGCCCCCTAGAACGATGTCCGTTCTAGGGGGCTTCATCAGATATTTCGGCTTCGTACTCGAAGGCTCAGGCGTTCTTTACGCAAACAGGCCGTAGATGCTGATGTTGGCCTTGGCATAGAGGCCGTTAGCGTACTCGGTCCACTTGGAGCTGGCGCTCGAAGCCTGCGAGGAGTACTGCTGATAGGCGGTGTAGTAGGCGGTCATGGCCTGCTTATAGGTAGCGCTATCGGCCGTAAAGGCATCGTCAGCGAAAGCCTTAGCGTAGGTGCTATCGGCGTCCTTCCAGGTACCCTTTTCGCTATCCCACTCGTCGCCGGCAAGGTTGATGATGTAATCGGCATAGTCCTTGCTCGCGGTCTCCTCGTTGCCGTCAGCAGGCTCGGTCGGGGCGGTCGGCATGCTTGCGGAGCTGTCGCCGACCTTCTTCTTGTAGAGCTTCTGCAGCGTCGCGGACTGGCGGACGATCTGCTTGGCTTGGTCCTTGGACACGCCATACTGCGTGGCCATGGTCTTGTAGTCGGAGGTGCCGATGGAATCCTCGGCGTACTTCTTCATCTCCTTAGAAGAGACGGTAATGCCCTCGTCCTCGGCAGCATCGAGCAGGATCTTGTTGCGCACGTAGGACAGGATGACGTCGGCAGAAGGAGCGGTGTAGTTGCCATCGCCATCCTTGACGGTATCGAGGCTGTACTGGCTCTCGATGGCCTCGCGCGCGGTGATGTCACTCTTCTTGCCGTTGTAGCTGTAGCTTGCCACGGTCGAATCGAGCTGGTCCTCGGTGAGGGTCGCCGAGCCGACGCCCTTGCCGCCAAAACCACCGTTGCCGATAAAGAAGCCAATCACGGCAGCAATCACGACTGCAACCACAAAGGCGGCAACCATCGCCTTCTTGTGCTTGGATGCATGGTCGTCCGCGTCGGAGTCGTCGTCCTCGTCTTGCTCCTCGGGCATCAGATTCTCGTCAGCGGCATCCGCGGCAATCTGAGCCTCCAGACGGGCGTCCTCCTCCTCGGCCGTCGTACCGGCAGCAATGTGCTCGGCAGACGTACCGGCGACCAGATCGATCTTCTCGTCCTCGTCACCGTCGGGACCTTCGCCGCGCTCGATAATCTGGATGCCGTCGATCTCGTCCTTCTCGTCCTTCTTTTGAATCAGACCCATATCAGTTACTCCTTGTTAGGAAACATAGTCCGCAATAGAATACGCCCGACAGAGCGCCGGGCGTATTGATTCTCAGGTTATACGCAAACACTTAAGTACTATTTAGGCGTTTGCAGTCTGCATGCCTTAGGCCAGGTGCGCGATAACGGCATCGGCAAAGGCCTGCGTGCCCACAGCGCCCTCAACGGAGCCGGTCTGGGCACGACGCACGTCGCCGGTAACCTGCTCGCCCTCGTCGAGCGTGGCAGACACCGCAGCGCGGATACGATTGGCCGCATCGTTCTCGCCCAGGTGATCGAGCATCATCGCAGCAGAGAGGATCTCGGCCGTGGGGTTGGCGATATCCTGGCCAGCGATATCGGGCGCGGAGCCGTGCGTTGCCTCGAAGATGGCGCAGTCGACACCGATGTTGGAGCCGGGGGCCATCCCTAAGCCACCCACCAGGCCAGCGCACAGGTCGCTCACGATGTCGCCGTACAGGTTGGGCAGTACCAAGACATCGAAGTCGTTGGGGTTCTGGACCAGGCCCATACAGGTGGCGTCGACGATCTTGTCGTTGAACTCGATATCGGGATAGTTGGCGGCCACCTCTCGCGCCACGCGCAGGAACAGGCCGTCGGTCGCCTTCATGATGTTGGCCTTGTGCACGGCCGTCACCTTTTTGCGGCCGCAGCGGCGGGCATACTCAAAGGCATACTCCACAATGCGGCGGCTCTTGGCGATAGAGATCGGCTTAATCGAGATCGCAGAATCGGCGGCGAAGGTCTTTTGGCCCGATCGCTCGACGAGCTGCGAGAGCTCCTCGACCTCGACAGTGCCCTCATCGAACTCGATGCCGGCGTAGAGGTCCTCGGTGTTCTCGCGCACGATGACCAGATCGACATCGCGGAAACGAGAGCCGTCGCCCGGCTGCGACAGGCAGGGGCGAACGCAGGCGTACAGGTCGAAGTGCTTGCGCAGGGCCACGTTAACGCTGCGGAAACCCGTGCCGACCGGCGTGGTGATGGGACCCTTGATGGCAACCTTGGTCTCGGCGACCGCATCGAGCACGTGCTGGGGCAGCGGCGTGCCAAACTCGTCCATGACGCCGGCACCGGCCTCCTGGACGTTCCAGTTGATCTGGACACCAGTGGCCTCGACCACGCGGCGCATGGCCTGCGTAATCTCGGGACCGATACCGTCACCGGGAATCAGGACTACATCGTGCGCCATAATCTGTTACTCCTCGTCTTCGGCGTCGTCAGATTTTTTAACGCTAGCACGCTTCTTCTTTTTGGAGAGATCCAGGCCAAAACGTTTAACAAGCATTTCGCAAATCTCGCTCGAACGGGCCTTGAGATAGCTGCCCTTGCCGTTCTCGGCGTCGAACTTAAGGCGCAGCGCGAGCTTCTCGGCGACCTCGGCGTCAATCTCGCCCTGGCCAAACTCGTACAGGCAACCGAGCATGTCGCGATACTCAAGGTCGCCGTGGTAGCACTGGATAGCCTCGTCCAGGATGGGCCAAGCCTCGCGCGAACGCTCGACGCTCGTGGCACCCCACACGCACAGCAGGCGGAAGGCGGCATAGCGCAGCGTAGAGGAAATCTCGTCGAACAGCGCGGTCTCGGCGCCCTCAAAGGCATCGCCCAGCTGCTCGGGGCAGGTGGTGGCGAGCGCCGCCAGGGCATCGAGGGCCTCCCAGCGGGTCTGAGCCTCGGGGCGGTCGAGCGCCTCGATTAGCGCGGGCACGCAGGGCACGACGCGCTGCGGATCGCGCTCGGCAAGCAGGTGCAGCACGCGGGCGGCAAACTGACGGATGCGGCGCGTGGGGCAGCCGAGCTCCTTGACCAGACGGTCGACGGCGTTCTCGTTCTCCTCTGCCAGCTGAAGCTGTGCCAGCTCCTCGTCGGTGAGCTGTTCTTCCTTGTTTTCTGCCATAGTTACCTCTTCTTACTATTTCTTAGCGTGCTTGCCAGCACCCTTGCTGTCATCGGTGACCGAGATGAGCTGTCGGTCGGCTGCACCATTGTGACGCGCGCGGCGGCGCTCCTCGGCGTCGCCCGCATCGGCGGCGGCGCGGTGTGCCTTGTTGACGTTAAAGACCTCGTCGTGCTTGCGCCACGGGCCGACGGACTCGCCAAAGCTCATCTTAAGGCCGGCGATAAAGCCGCCGAGCCAGCCGATCGGCGCAAACTGCACCAGCGGGAACAGCGAGAACACCCAGGTTAGCAGGACGACTGCCGCCGCTCCCGCAAAGTTGGCAATCCAGTAGTCGCGCTTGGTGATGACGCGCTTTTCGCACGCCCACTGGCCGCACAAAAAGCCGATGTAAATCGCAAAGAGAAAGAGCACCAGCGCAAGCACCACGAACGTCCAGCTCATGGGCGCTACTCCCCGTGATGGTGGCCGCAGCAGCACTCGTGGCCGTCATCATGGCCGTGGCCGCCGCAGCACTCGTGGTCCTCGTCGTGGTGGTGGCCGCAACCGCACTCGTGGTCGTCGCCATGCTCGCCGCAACCGCAGCCTTCCTCGTGAGCGCCATGCTCTTCGGGACGATACTGCGACCAGTCCAGACCGGCGGCGATGGCGTCGGCCTCCTCCTTGTAGAGGACCGTGATGGCCTGGGTGCCCAGCTTGGCGCCACCGATGGCGTCGAGCATGTCGTAGAGCGTAAAGGCCACGTCGGCGCCGGGCAGCGCAAGCTCGCGGTCGTCGGCATAGGCGAGCGCCAGACGCAGGTCCTTGATGAAGTGCTCGACCATAAAGCCGGGCTTGTAGTCGCCGTCGAGCGCCTTGGGCGCCAGGCTCTCCATGGCGCCGGACTTGCCGGTACCGCCCAGGATCATCTGGCGGGTCTTCTCCAGGTCAAGGCCGCTCAGCTCGGCAAATGCCATGGCGTCTGCCATGCCGACCATGCAGGCGCCCAGCGACACCTGGTTGGCGAGTTTGGCAGCCTGGCCCTTGCCGGCGCCATCGAAGCAGCAGATGTTGGCCGCAAAGGTGGCAAGGATGTCGCGGACCGGCGCGATGTCGTTCTCGGTAGCACCCACGATAGCCGTGAGCGCACCGGCGATAGCACCCGACTCGCCGCCGGTGACGGGGCAGTCAAACGCCATGCGACCAGAAACCTGGGCGGCCTCGGCAATGTCACGGGCGAGCTCGGGCGAGCTCGTGGTGAGGTCGATCAGGACCGCGCCGGGCTTAGTGCACGCGAGCAGACCGTCGCCCGCCAGGTAGAGCTCCTCGACCTCGGAGGGATAACCCACCATGGTAAAGACGACATCGGCGTTAGCCACGGCATCGGCCGGCGTATCGGCCCAGGCGGCACCGCGCTCGATAAGCGCGGCAGCCTTGGACTTGGTGCGGTTGTTGACCGTGACGGGATAGCCGGCGTCCAGGATGTGGCCGGCGATGGGGGCACCCATGATTCCGGTGCCGATGAATGCGACGGAGAGCTTGTTTGCCATGAAACCTTTCCTTTTGGGTTGGGTGTTGTTACCAGGTTAAATACTCGGTGCCAGCGTTTCGGCCGTGACTTGAGGGCGCTTGCAGCCGCAGCGCCTGCCTACTCGCCTCGCACACGGCGCGCGATGCGGTCGGAAAGCGAGGCTTTCTCGGCACGATTCTTGCCCCAAAACGCGCAGGCCACCATGCCGGGGCCCACGTGCGAGCCAATGGTGGGACCCACGGAGCTGCGAATGATCGTGACGTCGGCGCAGCCCTCCTCCTTGCGGATGGCGGCCTCGAGCCAGTCGCCGTCCTTTTCGGCATCGGCCGTCATGATGGCGATGGGCATGGTGCGGTCGGGCACGTAGTTCTCGCGGAACGACTTGAGGATGGACTTGAGCGCCTTCTTGCGGCCGCGGTTGACGCCGATCAGCGACAGCGAGCCGGCAAGGTCGTAGGAGAGCTCGGGCTTGACATCGAGCTTTGCCGTGAGCTGCGCCGCCGCGGGCGGAATGCGGCCGCCGGCAGCCAGTGCGTCGAAGCTCTCGAGCGTAAAGTAGCCGTGGACGTAGGTCTTTGCCTCGTTTGCCCAATCGACCAGCTGCTTGGCGGTCAGTCCCGCCGAACGCTGGCGCACGGCCTCGAGCGCCAGGAGCGCGCCGGTCGCACAGGGTAGAGCGTTGTCGACCACGTACAGCTCAAAATCGGGATACTCGGCGCGCACGGCGTCCGCCGCCTGGCACGCGGAGTTGTAGCTCGACGACAGCGCCGAGGTAAAGCACAGGTAGACCGTGGGCGTGCCCTCTTTGGCGCACTCGGTAAAGAACTCGATATAGCGACCGAGCGACACAGCCGAGGTGGACACGCGGGCACCGGCGCGCATGCGGTCGTAGAACTCCTTGGGTGTGATGCTCGACCAGATGTCGTCCGTGCGCTCCTCGCCATCGATAATGAAGGGGAAGCCCAAGATATCGACATCGAGGTTCGCGGCGACCTCGGGGCTAAAGTCGCAGCAGGTATCGACGACGATGCGGCAGCGGTCAGAATGGCCGGTAGATGCAGCCTTGTCCATCAAAGCGACTCCTTACGTAAAAAAGGCGGCCATCCGCATGGGATGACCGCCGGCCGTTAACTCATGCAAGTTAACGTATTTTACTCGTCAAGTGTTTCGATACGGGGCTTGATGATGCCATATCCACCATTCTTACGGTGATACACCACATTGATGAGGCCAGTCGTCGCGTTCTCGAACACGTAGAAGTCGTGGCCGAGCAGATCGGTCTGCACCAGTGCCTGCTCCTCAGTCATCGGGGTGACATCGATGACCTTCTCGCGGACGAGCAGGTCGTCCTCCTCCTCGGGCAGCAGCAGGTCGGCCAGATCCTCGACGCGCTCGACCGGTGCGACATCCGCTGCGCTGGCACCGCCCTGGCGGTTGTCCACGACCTTGGTCTTGAACTTGCGCAGCTGGCGGGTGACCTTATCGGCGGAGAGGTCGATGGCGGCGTACATATCTGCACCGTGCTCGGCAACGCGGATCACCGAACCGCGGGCACGAACCGTAACCTCGACGATTGCCGGGTTGGGGTTCGAGGGGTTCTTCTCATAGCGAAGTACAACGTCGACCGTCATGGGCTCGATATCGAAAACCTTGAGCGCCTCGCCGATCTTCTCATCCACATGCGCACGCAGAGCATCGGTTACCGTCGTCTTGCGTCCAGAAACCTTGATATCCATACGTGGCTCCAATCTGCCTCGGGGACTTACTGTACTGGCTATGTACCCATTGCCGTGCATTTAATCACGCGGATTCCCAAAGACCCGAATAACGATTGCTTGATACCGCATACCGAAGTCTCGCGCTTTTCTGTGGCAAAGTGCGCTATAGGAGGGAGCCGACAGATTTGTATTTGGTCCCGAAAATTGGCTTTGACCTGCTGGTTTTATAGGGATGAAAAAGCCGGGCTCCCCTATTGGGGAAGCCCGGCAGTGCGTGTCGAAACCGTGAAGAGGTGTCCTTTCCAACGTATAGGAGACACCACCCCTGGCAATAACTAGCTATTGAGTTTGTTAATGTCGTCGTCGGTGATGGTGCCTTCTTGGCTGGACGATTTGTCCTCGGAGGATGCGGTCTCATTGTTGGAATCGGAGGACTCGCTGCCGGAGGACGTGGTCTCACTGGACTCAGAGTCGCCCGGCTGCACGTTAGCGCCCGAAACCGTCTTAGTGGTGAGGTCGTAGGGCATCGTGCCATACCAGACAGAGTGGACCGCCTCGAGCGTGCCGTCGGCCGTAATACCGTCGAGGGCATCGCTCACGGCACGGCACAGTTCGTCATTGGACGAGAGGCCCGCAACACCAAGCGTCGAGGGCGCCTCGAGCGCGCCGACATAGGAGATATCGCTCATCAGGCGTGCAAGGTAGCCGCCGGCTGTGGAGTCGCAGATCACATAGTCGACCTCGCCGGACTCGAGCGCCTCAAAGCACTCGTTGATGTTGGAGTAGGTCTTTTGGTTGGCGGTAATGCTCTGCTTGGCAAGCGCCTCCTGCGAGGCCGAGGACATCTGGACACCCAGGGTAGACGTGTTAAGGGTATCGGTGGAAACGCTTAGCGACCCACCATCACTAGTTTTACCGAACACGGAAGTGGCATCGTACAGGCAGGTGCCGAGCGAGCTAATGTCCCCGTCCGTGGAGTTAATCTCGCCGATAAAGATATCAGCCTTTTTGTCGCCGAGCGCGGAACCTGCCGAGGACGCATCGACAAAGGCGACCTTAAGGCCCATGCGGCTTGCGAGGGCGCGGGCAGCGTCGACTGCATACCCCGTAAGCTCGCCGTCAGCGCCCTGCATCGCCTGCGGCGCATCGGAAGTATCGAGGGCGACCGTCAGGGTTCCGGGAGTGACCAGGGCATCGTCCGACACCGCCGGCGTGACGGTCTCGTGCTCGATCTGGTCAATCGTGGGAGTCGTGAACGTAGACAGCGGGTTGAACGCGCATCCGCTCAGGCCCAAAACGGCGATGACCGCTGCGGTCCCAGCACCTAACCGAGCCGCGTGCATCAAGCTGCCCCTCACCATGTCCACTACCCTGCCTTCTGTGTCGTATACGATCCGTGCGTTGCGCGGAATATCAGGTTGTTCCCACCAGCTGACCTGGTATTTGACCCCACACTTGCGCACCGGGGTGTTTGCTCGGGAGGCCGCAGCCACCTTCACGACTGACCCGCTCGCCCGCGAGGCGGTATTGCCCCAAAGAAAGTAGAACGGACGGTGCGGCTTACATCTAGGACGCGCCATGATCGCGCCGCGCGCACGCGGTCGCTTACGTGGATCCCTTTGACCGCGTCTGTCTTGGACTAGGACGGGCATTTCGTCCGTCCGCAACCACAGCCTGGTAGGAACGAAGCGCATTATAGCTAAGTTCAAGCTAAAGTTTAAGGTTAGGGGCGTCATTCGCATCGCGAGTACAGATTTCGCAGGTCGGAGCGGGCTATTCGTGCCCCTATGAAGCCCGGAGCTCCCCTACGGGGAGCTCCGGGGCACCCTTCTTAGGGTGCCCCG
>UMGZ01061804.1_pt1 | contig 12323 bp, 10 predicted proteins | sample 1965421 | NCBI WGS metagenome assembly UMGZ01 (sample SAMEA4836087, study PRJEB28245) | human gut metagenome | biome: gut microbiome; material: fecal sample | place: Denmark | collected 2008
TTTGCAATCCACTGCAAAATCAAGCATAGCTTTATAAGATTTTATGCCAAAACGACTGCGTGTAACTTCTAAATATTTTTCTGACGTAGATTCATTCAAACTAATAGAAATGGTATTTAATAAGCCTTTAAATAACATAGCTGTTTTTTTACCATATTCTAAATCGCTCAAACCATTTGTATTCATTCTAACTTTAAACTTAGGATATGTTTGATGTAGAAAAGTCAATAATTTTACCAAGTCATCTAAACGCATAGTTGGTTCACCAAAGCCACAGATGACGATATCTGCTACATTTTCCATAGGTGCATTTAAAAATGCTTGTTTTATCTCTTCTAATGAAGGTTCGCCATCTTTTAACCATAATTTATGGTCATCTTTTAGATGACGCAAACAAAATGTGCAATTACAATTACATCTATTGGTAAAATTTACATACATATTGAATTTTTCTTTAGGAAATAATTTAACTTTTTCACTAAAATCAATATATCCATTATTATGTAATGTATATAATATCATTTAATCACCTTTTCCTTGTTACAATATAACATAAAAATTATAGCCTTTTAGCTTCTAAACTTCAATATAAAATCATATTTATAAGTAATAAATAAGCTTTAATTCTACCAACTACATTGTTTAGTAAAATTAAAGCTTATTTTTGTACGCTATTATTTTAAATCAGTTAAATATTCTTCAAAACATAGGCCATAATTCCATGGCACATTTAAAGAATTAGTATATACCATTGCTTTTCCTACAAAATCAGCTGCTTTTTGCACTGCTTTCGGTAAAGCTTCTTCACGAACTAAACAAGCTGTCAAGATAGCCACAAAAGCATCTCCTGTACCTGAATGTTCTTCTGGTATGCGATTATTCTCTTGCATACATGGATTTTTACCTTGCTCATAAATATAATTATAAACTTTGTCAGCTGTTTCATTGACAAGACCTGTGATTACAATTTGCTTTACGCCTTTAGTAGCTATAGCTTGTGCCATTTTTAATAACTCAGCTTCAGTTGGCATTTTATCTGGATATTCTATATCCAATAATTGACAAACCTCCGTTAAATTCGGCGTTAAAACATCAGCCACATTCAATAATTGTCGCATCTTTAAACAAAGTTCTTCATTATAAGAAGAATACAATTTTCCGCCATCGCCCATCACTGGGTCAACGACAAACAAAGTATTTTCTTTTTTAAAGCGTCTTGCAAATTCTAATACAAGTTCAATCTGGTCTTTAGAACCTAAAAAACCTGTCAAAATACCATCAAATTCTAAATTCAAAGCTTGCCAATTATCCATATGAGCTTTCATATGACGAGTATAATCGTCCATATAATGTACAGGAAAACCAGTATGCGCTGCTAAAATTGCAGTAGGAAGCGGACAAGCTTGTATCTTTAAAGCTGAAATCAACGGCAATTGTACTGTTACAGAACAGCGACCAAAACCTGTTATATCATTTATTAAAGCAATTCTTTTTTGTTTATTCACTTACTCTAAAACAGCTCCTGTGCTAGCAGATGTTGTAAGTTTTGCATAACGGGAAAGATATCCTGTTTTTACTTTTGGTTCAGGTTTTACCCAATTAGCTTTACGTTTATCCATTTCTTCATCACTGATTAATACATTTAATTTACGATTTGGAATATCGATATCAATGATATCGCCATCTTCAAGATATGCGATTGGACCGCCAGCCATAGCTTCTGGAGATACGTGACCGATACAAGCACCACGAGTAGCACCAGAGAAACGACCATCTGTGATAAGAGCTACTTTTAAGCCCATACCTGCGATAACAGCAGTTGGATTGAGCATTTCACGCATACCAGGGCCACCTTTTGGACCTTCATAGCGGATTACTACTACATCGCCATCTTTGATTTTGCCACCAGTAATGGCTTCGATAGCTTCTTCTTCAGAATTAAAGCATTTTGCTGTACCTTTATAGCAAAGCATATCTTCTGTTACTGCACTAGCTTTTACTACTGCATAATCTGGAGCTAAATTACCTTGTAATATAGCGATACCACCTGTTGGACGGTATGGTGCTTCTACTGTTTTGATTACATCAGCACGCTGAATTTCTCTATTTTTTATTCTATCTTCAACAGTTCCTGTTACTGTGAGTGCATCTAAATGAATAAGACCTTTTTTGCTGAGTTCATGCATTACTGCACAAACACCGCCAGCTTCATTTAAATCTTGCATATGATGAGTACCAGCTGGACTTAATTTTGTGATATAAGGTGTTTTAGCACTGATTTCATCAAATAATGGAGCTGGAAGTTTAATACCTGCTTCATGTGCAATTGCTGTAAGATGAAGTACAGTATTAGAAGAACCACCAATACCCATATCTACAGTGATTGCATTTTCAAATGCTTTTTGAGTTAAAATATCACGAGGTTTAATATCTTTTGCAATTAAATCCATGATTACATGACCAGCTTGTTTGGCAAGTGAAATTCTAGCACCAGTATAAGCAGCTGGAATTGTACCATTGCCAGGAAGACCCATACCTAATACTTCTGTTAAAGTATTCATTGTATTAGCTGTAAATAATCCAGAACAAGAACCGCAACCTGGGCAAGCTTTTGCTTCTAAATCATACATTTCATCTTCTGTGATTTTGCCAGCTGTAAATTTACCAGCAGCTTCAAAAGTTGTACTTACGCTGACATCTTTACCTTGATAGCGACCAGCAAGCATAGGACCACCACTTACTACTACGCAAGGGATATTCAAACGAGCAGCAGCCATGAGCATACCAGGAACGATTTTATCGCAGTTTGGAATAAGTACCAAACCATCAAAAGCATGAGCTGTTGCTACAGCTTCGATAGAATCAGCAATTAATTCACGGCTAGCCAAGGAGAATTTCATACCAGGGTGTCCCATAGCAATACCATCGCAAACACCAATAGCTGGGAATTCAATAGGTGTACCGCCAGCAGCAGCTACGCCGAGTTTTGCTGCATCAGCAATTGTACGTAAATGAATATGACCTGGAATTATTTCATTAAAAGCATTTACAATACCAACTAATGGTTTTTTCAAATCTTCTGGGCCATATCCCATAGCATTAAATAAAGCACGATGTGCTGAACGAGTTGCACCTTTTTTTACTAAATCACTTCTCATGAACAAACCACCTTTTCTATCTACATATAATGTATAAACAATAAATTTATTATACTAACATATTAATCATATATACAAATAAATTTCTTTAGTTGCACCTTTTTTACTAAATCACTTCTCATGAACAAACCACCTTTTCTATCTACATATAATATATAAACAATAAATTTATTATACTAACATATTAATCATATATACAAATAAATTTCTTTTAATCCATGCGATTAACTGCACTGATTAAAGCTTTTATGGAAGCAGTGATGATATCTGTATCCATACCAGCACCCCAGTATGTTTTACCATTTTCTGCTGTAATACCTACGTATGCCATAGCTCTTGAAGTAGCACCGATTTCCATAGCATGTTCACTATAAATCAAATTATCATATTTGATGCCAAATTCTTTTTGTATAGCATTACTTGCAGCATCAAAGCGACCATTACCCTGTGTTTCTACTACAACTTCATGACCATGTTTCATCAAATGTACATTACCTTTAAATGTGCCATCTGCTTGTTTATTCAAGACAAAATCAATCAATTTATATGGTTCTTCAACATTTACATAATTGTCTTGGAAAATCTGATAAATTTCTTCTGGCATAAGTTCTTTATGTTTATGGTCAGATACACCTTTTACGCAATAACCGAAGTCTTCACGCATTTTCTTAGGCATGTTAAGACCATATTTTTGTTCCATAACATAAGCTACGCCACCCTTACCAGATTGGCTATTGATGCGAATAACATCTGCATCATATTGACGACCAACATCTTGTGGGTCAATTAAAAGATATGGAACAGTCCAATGTGGTTCATCATTTTCTTCACGCCATTTCATACCTTTAGCGATAGCATCTTGGTGAGAACCAGAGAATGCTGCAAATACGAGTTTACCAGCATATGGTTGACGTTCATATACATGCATACGAGTTACGCGTTCATACATTTCAATGATTTCTGGCATATTGGAAAAATCAAGTTTAGGGTCAACGCCTAAGGCAAACATATTCATAGCGATAGTGATAATATCGGCATTACCTGTACGTTCACCATTACCAAAGAGAGTACCTTCAATACGGTCAGCACCAGCGAGTAAGCCCATTTCAGAATCTGCAACGCCTGTGCCACGGTCATTATGTGGGTGAAGTGATAATACTACATTTTCACGATATTTGAGATTTTGAGAAATATATGCTATCTGACTTGCATATACATGAGGCATGGACATCTGCACTGTTGCAGGTAAATTAATGATAGCTTTTCGATCGCTTGTTGGTTGCCATACATCTAAAACAGCATTACATACTTCTAAAGCAAATTCTGGTTCTGTTCCTGTGAAACTTTCTGGAGAATATTCAAAACGATAATTTGCTCCTGCTTGTTCAGTTAAATCTTTAAGTAATTTTGCACCATCAATAGCGATTTGTTTGATTTCTTCTTTTGATTTTCTAAATACTTGTTGGCGCTGTGCTACAGAAGTGGAATTATACACATGAACTATAGCATTTTTTACACCTTTTAAAGCTTCAAAAGTTCTTTTGATAATATGTTCACGAGCTTGAGTCAATACCTGTACTGTTACATCATCAGGAATTAAATCTTGTTCTACCAATGTACGCAAAAATTCAAATTCAGTTTCGGAAGCTGCTGGAAAACCTACTTCAATTTCTTTAAATCCGATTTCTACAAGGCGTTTATAAAATTCGATTTTTTCCTCTAAGCTCATAGGAATAATCAAAGATTGATTACCATCACGAAGGTCTACGCTACACCATGTAGGAGCTTTGTCCACATATTCTTTTTGAGTCCAACTCATGTCTACTGTTGGTGGCATAAAATAACCTTTAGTATATTTATTAACATTCATCATTATGTATTCCTCCAATAACAATTTATAAAAAAAGCTTTCATCTCTAAAACTAGAGACGAAAGCTGTACTTACGCGTTACCACTCTTATTCATGTAAAAATATCTACATGCACTCATTTTTAAACTCAATATAACGGTCGAGTACCGACTTAACCTAATTATCTATAATCTAAGATCTTCAGCCAGCTATTCCAAGGCGAGTTCAAAAAATCTTCCTTACTGTTTTGCACCAATCAACAGCTCTCTGTAAAAGAAAATAATTTTACTATTCCTTTTCTTCATATTTTTATATTTATAATTGTTTAATATTGCTGTTTAATACCTTATCATATAGCATAATTTTTTGCAAGTGTTTTGTATACAAATTTACATTTTATTTTAAAGAATTGACATCTTTATAGAAATCTTTTACTACTCTATTAAAATCAAATATTAATATCAATGGAAATAAAACTTTTTTATACTTTTAGCAAAAACAAATTTCCTATACTAAAAATCAAAAGTCCGTTTTTACTTTCCTAGAAAAAGAAAAAATCTCCCTAGTAATATAGTTTTACCCAAAGTTTTACCGTTTTTCTCGCTAAAATATTACTCTTGACAAAATTTTTCCACTTATAATATCATATCTTTTAATGACATTGTTAATTTGTTAACTTAAAACAAACGATATTGGAGTGATTTTCATGGGTATGACTATGACCGAAAAAATTTTGGCTAAACATGCTGGAATTGATGTGGTAAAACCTGGACAGCTCATCAATTGCAAACTTGATATAGTACTTGCAAATGATGTAACTGCTCCACCTGCGATTAAAGAATTTGAAAAAATTGGCAAACCTGTTTTTGATAATACAAAAATAGCTCTTGTACCTGACCATTTTACACCAAATAAAGATATCAAATCCGCTGGACTTGCTAAAATTGTTCGTGATTTTGCACATAAACATAATATTGTAAACTACTTTGAAATTGGTCGTGTAGGTATTGAACATGTAATTTTACCAGAAAAAGGTATTGTAGCTCCTGGTATGGTAACTATCGGTGCAGATTCTCATACTTGTACATATGGTGCCTTAGGTGGATTTTCCACAGGTGTTGGTTCTACAGATTTAGGCGTTGCCCTTGCTACTGGTGAAGCATGGTTCAAAGTTCCTGAAACTATCAAAGTCAATATCACTGGTAAAAAACCTAAATATATCTGTGGTAAAGATGTTATGCTCACTTTAATCGGCATGATCGGTGTAGACGGAGCTTTATATAAAGCATTAGAATTTGCTGGCGAAGGTGTCAAAGAACTCAATATCACTGACCGTTTAACAATTGCCAATATGGCTATCGAAGCTGGTGCTAAAAATGGTATCTTCCCTGTAGATGATGAAACTCTCAATTATATTAAAGACCGTGTAACTAAACCATATGAAATCGTTGAAGCAGACAGCGATGCTACTTATTGTCAAACTGTAGAAATCAATCTTTCTGAATTAAAACCTGTAGTAGCATTCCCTCATCTTCCTGAAAATACTCATACTGTTGAATCTATCAAAGAACCTATCACTATTGATCAGGTAGTTATCGGCTCTTGTACTAATGGACGTTTAGAAGATTTAGCAATCGCTGCTTCTATCTTAAAAGGTCATAAAATACATCCTAATGTTCGTTGTATCATCATTCCTGGTAGCCAACAAGTATATCTTGATGCTATTCATAATGGTTATGTAGATACATTTATTGAAGCTGGTGCTGCTGTAAGTACACCAACTTGCGGACCTTGTCTTGGTGCTCATATGGGTATTATGACTGCTGGCGAACGTTGCGTTTCTACTACAAATCGTAACTTCCGTGGTCGTATGGGACATGTAGACAGTGAAGTATATCTCGCTAGCCCTTATGTAGCTGCAGCTAGTGCAATTCTTGGAAAAATCGTAACTCCTGAGGAGGTAGAATAATATGGCTGAAAAATTAGAAGGAAAAGTTTGGCGTTATGGCGATAATATTGATACAGATGTAATCATCCCTGCTCGTTATTTAAACTCTTTTGACCCAAAAGAATTAGCTAGTCATTGTATGGTAGATATCGACGAAACTTTTGCTCAAAATGTAGTAGAGGGCGATATCATGGTCGGCGGTAAAAACTTCGGCTGTGGTTCTTCTCGTGAACATGCTCCAATCGCTATCAAAGCTTCTGGTGTTCCTGTAGTAATCGCTAGCAGTTTTGCTCGTATCTTCTATCGCAATGCTATCAATACTGGTTTACCATTACTTGAAATTGGTGATGATGTAGAAAAAATCCATGCTAATGATAAATTACGCGTTGATTTATCCACTGGTACTATTGAAAATCTCACAACTGGTGATACATTCCATGCTGTGCCACTTCCTGGATTTATCCAAGATATTGCCAAAGCTGGCGGACTCATCAACTACATTAAACAGAAGGGTTAAGATTATTTATGAGTAAAAAAATTGTAATCATTCCTGGTGATGGTATCGGTCAAGAAATAACTGATAGTGCCGTTGCCGTTTTAAAGAAAGTTTCTGATAAATATAATTTAAATCTTGAATTTGAAAGTCATCCTGCTGGTGGTACTGCTTATGATTTATGCGGCACCCCACTTCCACAGACAACACTTGAAGCAGCACAAAATGCTGATGCTGTACTTTTCGGTGCTGTTGGTGGTCCAAAATGGGATAATGTAGAACCTACACTTCGCCCTGAAAAAGCAGTTTTAGGGCTTAGAAAAGGGCTCGGATTATATGCTAATCTTCGTCCTATCAAAGTAGCAGATGCTCTTGTTGAATACTCTCCACTCAAAGAAGAAATCGTAAAAGGTACTGATGTATTAATCGTACGTGAATTAATCGGCGGTATCTATTTTGGCGATAAATGTGAAAGTGAAATCTATGAAGGCAATGAACGTGCTTGGGATTTAGAAAATTATTCCGTTCATGAAGTCAATCGCATCGTAGAATTTGCTATGCAAGCTGCTAAAAAACGTAAAAATAAAGTGACTTCCGTAGATAAATCCAACGTTTTAGCAACTTCTAGATTATGGCGTAGAACAACTGCTAAAGTAGCGGAAAAATATCCTGAAATCACTTTAGAAAATCTCTATGTAGATAACTGTGCTATGCAACTTGCCATCAACCCAAGCCAATTTGATGTCATTGTAACAGGCAATCTCTTTGGCGATATTTTAAGTGATGAAGCTGCAGTTTTAAGTGGTTCTATAGGTATGCTTCCATCTGCTAGTATCGGTGAATCCACTAGCCTTTATGAACCAATTCATGGCTCTGCTCCTGATATTGCAGGCAAAGGCATTGCTAATCCATTAGCTACTATACTTTCTGCTGCTATGCTTCTCCGTTATTCTCTTGATGAACAAGAAGCTGCTACTTGCATTGAACAAGCTGTAGATAAAGCTTTAGCTCAAGGATATCGCACACCTGATTTATATAAAGAAGGCTTCATCAAAGCAGATACAAAAACTATGACTGAAGCTGTATTAAACAATATTTAATATATATTTTATCTATAGACTTATTAAAAAATTTTATTGACAATTAACTTATCTTTTAATATAATTCTTGTGTTAGGACTTATATACATTCTTTACTCACCCCCTAGTGCATAACTAGGGGGTTTTTCTTTATGCTTTTTTATAAAATTTACTCATTCGCGAATAGCTAATTGAGGATATCTTCGATAATTAAGTGGCGTATCTTTATATACTTTTTTAAACTGATGACAAAATGCTGATGCATCATTAAACCCACAACTATAGGCTATATCAGCTATAGACATATTTCCGCCTTCTAATTTATTCATAGCTGTCTTCAAGCGGAAATTTAAAAGATATTTTTGTGGCGACATATTATATTCTTCTTTAAATAAACGATATAAATACGTTCTATCTATTCCTAAATATTCTGCTATATCGGTAACACTGATATTTTTACTGTAATTTTCATATATATAATCAATAGCTCTCTCTACATGAATAGATTTTGCTTGTTGTTTTTTCATTTGAATTTTCATATGTCCAAAAATATTATATAAACGACTAAGCAACATATATTCATTATTTTTATACTTAGAAAAATAAAATATAAAATTCAACATAGCATCTCTGACTTCACCATTACTCTTATCAAAAAATAATGGATTTACCTTGTCAAAACCACTATTATTTAACATATTTTCTACATCATAGCCATCAATGCAAATCCAACAATATTCCCATGGATCATCTTTATCTGCTTGATAAACACATGTTATTCCTGGACGAATAAGAAACATAGTATCTTTTTCTATTACATAACAAGTATCATTCATCCAAAGTCTTCCTTTGCCTCTCGTTACATAATGAATTAAGTAATGCTGTCGTATTGCTGACCCAAATGTATGCATAGGACAACAAATTTCCCAGCCTCCATAATATAAATTTAATGCTTTACTTAAATAAACAGGTGTATTAAATTCACTATAAATTTTTCTTATTTCCATAAAAAATCCCACCCAAATAAAATTTATACCATTCTTGCTCTATTTTTATTATATATACTCTTTTTCAAAACACAATACAAAATTTAAATCTTGACTTAGAATTATGGAACTGATGCCATATAAGTGGAACCAATTCCATAATTAAGGGAGTGTACATAAATGAAAAATCTTATTCTAACAAGTCCTATTCCTGAAAAATTAATTGCCTTGGACAAATTGACATACTCCCCATGCCTAAAGACAGGGGATTCTTAGATACAAACGATACTAATCAGATATTTTTCTACCCAACGTTTTTGCATTCCTTTTATATTTAAATCTTCAATGCAAATTAAAGCATATTTTTTACAAATATCATTAGCAAGTTTAAACTGAAAATCTTTTCTTTGATTAGCTATTTTCTTATGCAATCTGGCAAGAGCTATTTTAGCTAATCTACGATGATTTGAACCTTTCTTTTTTCTAGATAAAATTCTATTAGCTTTTTTTATATCATTAGCATTTTGCTTAAAAAATAAGGGGACTTTTATATCTTCATTATCCGATGCAGTTAAAAACGGTTTAAGTCCAAAGTCATAGCCGACGCTTTTACCTGTTCTTGATAAAACTTTATTCTCATTAGTTTCACAAACAAAATAAAGATATATATCACCTAAAGTATCACGTTTAATTGTTATTGTTTTAATATTTCCTTCAATATCTCTACTTTTAAAATATTTATATTTTTGCTTATTAATTTCTATAATATTATCCTTTAAGAGTTTCCAGCCTGATTGTTTGAGCGTGAATGATTTATATTTTCGTATCTTTTTAAAAGATGGTGGTGCTGTACGAATTTGATGTTTTAAATTTCTAAAAAACAATTTATAAGCACGGTCTATTCTTTGAGTTATATCTTGAATAGCTTGCGAACCTACTTCTTTAAAATATCTAAATTTATCTATTTTCTTAAGTTTAGTTAAATGTTTTTGAAGCTTATAAATATTAAGAGATTTCTTAGATAAACGATAATATCGCTTATGCAAAGCAATACAATGATTGTAGATAATTCCAGCTATATTAATAACTTTATGAAGTTTTCTATTTCTTTTTGCTTTATAAAGTTTAAAAATATATGTTCTCATTACAATCTCCTACTTTTCTATGATTTATTTAGGACAAAACACTACATGATACTTACAAAAATATACTATATTATTATTGGTTTATATTTCATAAAAATATTATATAACTGTTAAAAATATAATACAATAAAAAATAATGATATCGAATCATTGTTTTTTAGCGAGATTATATCTCTATAAATAAATTTAGGGGCTTTACGCTCGCATTTGGTAGAGATATGTTTAATGATATCATCACTGGTGCTATAGTAGCTCAAGGTGGAGCAGCTATCGCTGTTGCTTTACGCACTCAAAATAAGAAAAAACGTGCAATGTATATTTCTTCAATTATTCCTGCATTTTTAGGTATTACTGAACCTGTTATTTTTAGTATCAATCTTCGTTTTGTTAAACCTTTTATCTGCGGATTAATCGGTGGTGCTTGTGCCGGTGCTACAGCTAGTATCATGCAATTAGCTGGAACAGGTATGGGTATTACTGTTATCCCTGGTATACTTTTATATATGGATAGATTACCAGCTTATTTACTCGTCAATTTTATTGGTTTAGCTGTCGCTTTTGCTCTAACTATGGTATGCTTTAAACCAGAAGAATAATTATTACAAAGGATGACTTTATCATGACTCAAAAACTCACTATACAAGATATTGCTAATCTAGCTGGAGTAGCTAAAAGCACAGTTTCTCGCTATCTAAATAATGGTTACGTAAGCAAGGAAAAAGCTATGTTAATTGATAAAGTCATACGTGAAACAGGTTATAAATCCAATTTTTTCGCCAAACGTTTAAAAACTAAACAAAGTAAATTAATCGGCATTGTCATGCCTCGTTTAGACTCTTTTTCTGCGGGCAAATTATTGACAGGTTTTAATATAATTTTACAACAAATGGGATATCAAGCTTTGATTTTAATCAGTGAATTAAACTCGCAAAAAGAACTAGATAATATCTCTCAATTAATTCAACAAGGTGTAGATGGAATTATCGTTGACTCTATCAATATCAATGACAATCATTTAAAACTAATCAATCAAGCCAATATCCCCATCATTTTTACAGGGCAAAGCCACGATAAAGTAAATTTTATCAAAGTAGATGATATTAATGCGGGCAAATTAATGGGTAAATATATCGCCTCTTTAAACCATCAACAAGTGGTATTTTTAGGAGTATCCCCTCAAGATAACGCTGTAGGCGTAGACCGCTATGAAGGATTTAAACAAGGTTTTCTCGCTAATAATCCGCAAGGTAAAATATCTTTTGTCCAAACTGATTATAGTCTTGAACAAGCCTATAATTTAGGCGATACTATAGTGTCTTTTAATCCTAGTGCAGTCATCTGTGCTACAGATAATATCGCTTTAGGATTATTGCGTTATTTTCATGAAAAGAAAATCCATGTTCCCCAAGATATTTCACTTGCTGGCTTTGGTGGTTATCCTGTAGGCAGTATATCTTATCCATCACTGACTAGCTTAGCCTTTGATTATAAACATCTTGGCATAAAAACAGTAGAAAAATTATTATCTATGCTTCAAAATCAACCTGTAACTTCTGAATACGACCACAATATGAATTTAATCATACGTGAAAGCACACGCTTAGCAAAAATATAAAATAATATTTAACCATACTGAGCAAGAAGTCTCCTACCTCTAAGGTAGTG
>UMGZ01081748.1_pt1 | contig 12302 bp, 24 predicted proteins | sample 1965421 | NCBI WGS metagenome assembly UMGZ01 (sample SAMEA4836087, study PRJEB28245) | human gut metagenome | biome: gut microbiome; material: fecal sample | place: Denmark | collected 2008
AAACTATATTATCCCTGCAAGTAGCAACCGACTTATATATCCTTTTCGGAAGTATGTGACATACGTTACATACTGTAGGAAAATGAATAGCCTTACCAGTCATAGACATTCGAATAGTACTCAACTCCTCCAACATAAGACGAAAAAACCCGGATAAATCCGGGTTTTCTAACTTTTTCTTCTTGCTGCTGTTTTTAATGGATGTAATTCTGTCTTTTTTCTTCGGAGTCAACTCTTTGCTCCTGCAAGCCTGGCATAAGCCATGACTTCTTATCATTACTTTTCGTCCGCATTTTTCGCAGACGTATAGCTTCTTTTCCTTGCTTTCCATTCGAATAATAATGATATTATTGAAAAGAATAATCCCGCTGAAGCCAGTAGATAAGGTACGTTCATTAATAATTTAGATACCTCGTCTGTCTTAATCACTATCAGAAGGAAAGCGCCTGCTGAAAGCAATGATATTATCGCCACAACAAGCGCTATGTTGGAAACTACATCAGCCTTACTCTTCACTCTTCTTCTCGCCTAATTTTTCAGCTCCCTTCTGAAGATCGTATTTGAATACGTCAATGATCTTCGTTTCAGCAATAGCTTCGCAATTCCAGTCGCCCAACGTACCCTGCATGCCTTTAGTCAACACAGCTTCGGCATCCTTAGGATTGCCGGCCTGGACATACATATAGCATGGAGTTTTCTTTTCTTTACCTTTCTTTTCATCCAGTGTAATGTAATTCACCTTACACTTATACCAGTACTCAGCTTCTCCGTTGAAGAAGATTTCCGACACTTTAATAGGATTAATTTTTACAACCTCGAAAGAATTGTACAAATCCTTAAAGATCTCCAACGATCTTGATTCTGCCTCTGTGTAAGACAAGGCATCTACCAAATACTTTTCAGTTACTTTCTTTTTTTTGCCGTTCTCGATATTATCAATCTCGGCTTTTACTGTGATTTCAAACCAACGATTCATGTCTATATTTTTATTCAAATTAATCAATCCATTTCCTTTTGTACCATAAAGCGTTTACACCTTGATAATTTCAATTTCTTGTATGTAATATCTCTTTGGTTTTTACCATCAATATCTCGAATATTAAAACTACCGGTTTTACGCCTTGCGAATATAAAATAATAACTGTTTTCAAACATAACCCTATCAAACAATCGGAAACCAAAAACTTCAAAAGGAGATTGATTTGGTCTTTTTATCCCTCCTTTTGGAATCTTTTGTTTATGGATCTGACGATTATGTCTTCTTACTAATCTTACTTTATAATAATATCCTAACCTTATAGCATCAAAGTTTTTAGAAATAACAAATGCATCGAAAACATGAGATTTTTCAATACCATGTTTAATCCTATTGTATTTTGTAACATAACCGAAAGTCATAGAAACTCTGTTGTATTTAGACCTTAGTTCTTCATACAATCTCCATTTCATTATTCCCATTACGGCTGCGTCGCGAAGCGACGATCCCCGTTTGATCTTTAAATCTATATTACCTTTATGGTATTCTTTATGACAAGTTTCACATAAGGTAATAAGATTAGATGGGGAATCTCCACCTGTCTTTCGTGATTCAATATGATGAACATTCAATACTGGGTCTTTTGACTTTCCCTTACAATGCTGGCATTTATGTCCATCTCTTGCTAAAACATATTCCCTAACGTTCCAAAATCCAAGTTGATCACCCTCCTGATATTCTTTACCTGATATATTAGGATTGTTAATCTTTTGAGTATCAAATTGAGCTACTTCGATAACAATACGAGATATTGGTAATATAGAACATACATTGTCAATAACACGAATATGGGCGTCTACTTTGTATTTCACCGAAGGTGCTACCCATCCCGGACGCTTACTTTTTATTCTATTATCAAAACGAGGTTTTCTATATCTCAATCTATTTCGTCTTGATCTTCGTAGCTCCCTTCTGGTAGACAAAAGATCTACGATATCATTTCTAAGAATAACTTCACTGCTGTAAAGTTCTTTGCTTTTCGTTGTAGCCGATAGACCAACATGTTTAGTACCAGCATCAACGCCTAACACAATTTCTTGTTTGTAATCAGATGTTACGTACATTAATCAGATGGTAAACGGACATAGGTTTACAACGATTGCCTTTTTGTCTTTAAGCAGTCTCCTAACCTTACCATGCCTTGTTGTAGGCATCATAGGTTTACCATTTATGTCTTGTACGTACACCATATCTACAAACGTTTTTAATGTTTATTCAACATAAGTCAGAGTGAAACTCTGTTAGTACCCATCGCCAATGTTATTTAAGGTTTTTTTTGTAAGCAACACTGTTCCTGAATACCAGAACTGTTTAATCACTTACCTTAGAGCTACGAACTTGGGCAAACATCCGTAGGTAACTATCTATTCTTAAATAACGTAGTGTTTGTTTCAACACTTAGGCTAATAATCGGAATAGCTTTTGGCTATTATGCATAATACAATACAAATTGTTTATGATTTGTATGGGTTATGCATTATTCTCGATTATTTACTATCGTGGCCACGAAATACTTACACCCCTCTAAGTGCGTCAGGGCTTCAATCATAGCTTCTTTTATCTCTTTTTCTTCCATTCTGTTTGTTTTTTTGGACAAAGATATGTCTTTTGATAATAAAAAAGATTCAAAATGATTTAATTTAGCTTAATTACTGCTCTTTTGATTCGTCCGGTATAGGCATGTCAAACTTTTTTCTGATAAACGACTCTGTTTCTTCATTGAATGGATAGGCCTCCTTGATAAAATTCATAGCTACCTCCATGTCACCGTCTGCTATATCTTTATACCTTTCAAAGATACCAACCAGGTCATTGTTGTATGAACGTTCTTGTTTTATGTTGTACACGTATTTCAATACCCTGTCTTTGATTTCATTGGCATTTTTCACAGTATCATTGAAAGAATTTATACTTTCCAATTTTGGATCTTTGTTTTCCTTGTTTACCTTATCAAACTCTTCTTTGCTATACCCCGCTTCCCCTTTAATAGCCGGGCAAACACTTTCTTTTATGATCCAAAACTGTTCATACGATCCTGTCAGAAACCTTGATTCTATTTTAAATGCATTATATTTAACAAGCAAATTAGCCACCTCAGTTGCACCTTCTACGGTTCTAAAACCGATGCCGATATCTTTTAACATAAATACTGGAACTCCAGTTCTTGGATACACGACTTCTTTTTCGTTCTTTATATTCCAGTTTTTAGCTTCAATTGGAATACCTTTACCAGCAAGCTCTTTGTCTATATACAGACTTATCTCTTCGTCTGTCAATGCCACAATCTCATCTCTGCTTAAATCAAAAACTGTTTTCATTTCTTTTTATTTATTAAATTTAACAATCTACCTCTTTGTTCAGGCTCCGTATATTCTACCCATATATCGGCTGCCACATTTCTAAGAAATTCCATAAAGTCTTGATGATCCCTGTATTCAGCAGAATCAACTTTTCTCACAAAACTTAGAATTTCCTTTAACATCTTATTGTTTTCTTCAAGAAGTTCTCTGTCGGTCATAACCTTTCAAATTTTCTTCTTATGGTGTTGATTCTTTACCGCTCTGGCTACCTCCGACAACTCCACGTCCCTTTCCATTGTTACCCGAAAATCTTCTTCTGTTAAAGAAAAAGACATAGTTAATGTAGGAGTATCCTTAAAATACCAATCACATAATTCTTTTAACTCTTTACGTTCATCCTCGTTTTTACATTTATGAATGGTAAGGTAATTCATTCTTTCCTCTTTTTCTTTGTCTGTTAAATCTTTTTTCATAATTCTAACTTTTAAAATTGAGTATATAATTACCTAAGGTAATAGATCATCCAAATAAGCCCATGATTCCATTTCATCTAATCTGCATAAAATACATCCTGGACGGCTGGATATAAAAGTTCTGTTCTCTTCCAATATACCCATAATTGGATTCTTTGATCCTATTGTTGATTTCTTAGGGAGAAACACAATAAAACGGTGGCAATCTGGAATTACTGTTATAGAATGCCACACGCTGTTAATGCGCCATTCTGCACCCGCCATAAAGTCTTCACGGCAATTATCCTTGCGTAAAACATAATCGTCTGCATCCACTTCTTTGAGAACGTTTCGCCGAAAATGTGTTTTACCTATGGTATAATCTTTTGCTGCTTTTTCAATATCTTCTCGTTTCATTTTTTTTAAATTTTACAGTATAGATTGAACATATTCCAAATATTCTTGAGCTTGTTCAAGGGATTCGAATTGAGATGTCTCTTCGTTATATAAAGGAGCATAGTTGGCTTGTTTCAATAAATTGTCGTAAAACATATTGATGAATATTTTTAATAGATCGGCTGTATTATTCACTGTTCCCATTGTTACTCCATGACATCCATCTCCCATATTTACATATTCGTTACTAAAAGACATCCCACCTTTTATACCATATCGAATTTGAGCGATGTATATGCGTTCGAAATGTACTTCAAACCAAAGATTATGTTCTGATTTTTCATATTCTTTGATTGATAAGCAGAATATGCCAAAAAACAAATTTCAACTCTTCTTTTGTAATTCCTGCCGGATTTTTTGTCAATATTTCTTTAACTTGTTCTTTCGTTATCATGATTCGCTATTTTTTAATTCTACACTTTTTCATTATTCCCCCACCTATGGAATGGCATCTACTAATTGCTATTATCTTTCTCATAACCTATTTTAATTTTTCTTTTACACCTAATAAATAACCCGCACTGAAAACAAAGCCAATGCACACATATCACGAGTGAGTCTGCATCTTTAATCCTTTCTCGCTCCATGTACCACATTATTGCCGGAAGCAGAAAAAATACATCACTAATCTTACTGTAGCCGACAAAGCGTTTATCGTTGAAGTATAAATCACTCATAATTATTTAATTTTTAATTAATTCAACTCCTATAATATCTTCGTAATCAATATAGTGCATCATTGAAACACCGTTGTCATCATCAGCCATTATTTCAACACAAGCAGAACATCTATTGAATGCACCTTCGATTGTTATACCTGTTAATTGCCTAAGAATCCTAAAAAATTTCTTTGGCCTGATAATCCTAATGCGAACAAGATCATTCCAAGTTATTCCTTTCTCTTCGCAAATAGATTTAAACTTCTCGGCTGTCATAGCTCACTTATTTTTTTTACGATTACGTTTATTCATTTTCTTCTTCTTACGATCTTTCTTGATTTGTTTTTCGCTTCTTCCGGATTTGCAAGAAGAACCTTTACATGCTGGCGGTCTATTTTCCCACATCGGAAGGCTGGCTTCTACTTCATCCATAACAATAGGCTCTTTAGGTGTTGGCTTATTGTAGTAGACATACTCGTTGTCCATGACTTAGTTCTTTTTAGTTTTACTCTAATTGATTCTTACATATTTACCTGCAATATCGCAAGTTCTTAATATCTCCGCATTATCTTCTCCAAAAGCGATTAGGATGCTACCGCAACCAGGAGAATCTCCTCTGGTTCCATCCTGTCGGAAGAAGCGAATCCTATTACGTAGGAACTTCATTGCTGTTGCTTTTTCAAAAATAACATCTTGAAACATCTTACTGTCGCACCTGTTAAATAGTAAAGCGATGCCATTGCCACGCTCTGCTAACCTTTTAACAAATTCCTCAACAAGTGGACGGGAATAAGGAGGATTAAGCCAAACACGACCACTCCACGGCTGTTTTAACCCATCGTCGTTTTTATTATACATCACCCTTGCGGTTTACCATAAGGGTCGTACCGGAGCACATGGATCCAAGTCAAAAGAACCAAGCGATCGTATTATTTCAAGTGGCGTGTACCATTCATCTGTACTATTTGCTGATTTTTCAAATGTTGTATTCATGATTTTTTATATTTTAATATCAATTCGAATAAATATAATGCATTCCTGCTTCATATACCTTATGTACATCAGAGTCATTCTTGTCTTCCGGTTCCAATTCACTCTCTTCACAAGTATAATCCCATTCAGAGTTGTAGTACATATCCTCGTCTGTTTTCTCCAAGGAACAATCTTTCATTAGATTCATATTTTCTCCCCATACTGCAACTTCTTGTCGCTGCTCTTCTTCTGTCATAAGAGATATTTTGTCTTTCAATTCTTTCCAGGTCATGATTTTTAAAAGATGATTAATAGTTTATTCTACATCAAAAAGCTGATCTAACACCAACAATTCCGCATTCATATCTTCATCTTTCGGGAAACGAACTTTTATATTTCCAAACTTAGATGTCTTAAACAAGATGTAGGGGTTCATATCTTCGGCAGTCACCGGCTTATATTCCTTAACTTCCGACATCTTGAGATACTAGTCACCTATTTTTACAAACCCAGAAAAGATAGAACACAGATGCGCTTTTACAGACTGTATCTCCTTTTTATCTTTGAAAGGTATAATTTCGTCCTTTCCCCTTATCCTGATTGACAGAAAAGGACGAATGTTATCTGTTTCATTTTGAAATTTGAAGCCTGTTATAGCTTGTTTGGGGATTCTTCTTCCCATTAATATGAAATAAGCCATTGCAATAAGTTGTTTTACTTTGTATTCTATAATCCTACCAACAAGTTCCCCGATGATAGAAAATATTCTAATTCATAGAGGAAAGAAAAGAAGTAGCTCTTTCAAATTTTCTTCTTAGTTCATTAGACCATTGATGATCATAATCTGCCAATAATGATCCCATTTCCATTATTAAGGAATAAACTTCTTCTTTTCTTGCTAAAAAAGATTGTTTGTCTTTTTCTTTTAATGTTTTCATGACTGTAACTTAAAAATGAATAATTAATTGATTTATAAAAAATGTGTTAAAATGACATATAAATGTCTTGATCAATTGGACACAAATGTACAAGTTTTATTAAGATACCCTTCTGTCATCTCTATGAAATTCACACAATCTAATTTGCTTAACTTGTAAATCAATGCCGGATTGTGTACTATGGCTATAATTTGTGTTTGTGGTTTATGGAATGACAATACATTATAAATTTGCATTATGTTGTCAATGTCAAGATTCCTATCTGGCTCATCCATGAGAACCGTGTATTCAAAACTGCTTTCTGTTAATGTTATGCGGTTTCTTTCATAATACTTCAACAGGTTATCAATTCTTTTAATCCAAAACGCATTTGATTTTTTCTTGTATTCTACAAGATCTTGTATTGGAAATGTATAATCCTTTTGACCGAACATTAAATTGAAAAGTGATTCCAATGATAACACCACTTTCTCTCCATAAGATCTTCGAATATTATTCACATACAAATCTAAGTTGCTGATGTTTTTTAATACACTATCTCGATTCATCTCCGCCGATGGCAATAAACGGAATACTTTCCCTGCATAATCGGATGATATGTCAATCCCATCAAGAACCTTGTCATCATCATCATCATCATCAAATATAGGTGGAAAATCCAGTGCCTCGATCGGTATTTCAGAGCACATGGATTTCTCACATAACGCATACATTGATATGATGTTAAGCAAGGTTGATTTTCCACTACCGTTTTTACCTATAATTACGTTCACTCCTGGCTTGAAAATAAATTCTCTGCCATTTTCAAATGCTTCTATGTCAGAAGCATATTCAAAAGGAGTTTTTGTGTTGTCTTTTATTTTTACCGATGTTATCATTGTAATCCTTTTTAAAAATCAATTACCGCCCGAACCCTGCTACTGTTGTACTTGTCACTGTAGTACGCGCTACCAATGGAGAAGTCCACGTACCACGCGACGCTCGGGCTGCTCTCGGTACTGGATCTATACCACGTCGAGGAGAGGGGAGATGCCGAAACATAAGCGAATGCTTTGTTTAGTTCGTCCATATAATGGGCCATTAAATTTAATTGACCAAGAGATGGTATATACTCGCCATCTTTCAGCAAATTTTTCAACTTTGGATTTCTGGCCACAAGGCGTTCCGTATTGCCGCGTCCGTCAATGTCAAACAGCGCATCACATTTACGTTCGTAATATGTCTCACTTCCGGATTTTTCACGGCTATCATCGTCAAGCAATTGTACGCTATCATGCTCCGTCAGTGAGATAGCAAACGATACGTCTTTGTGCTTTAATCCGATATAACGCACATTCTTTTTGAAATTCTCTCCAGTAAACGGCTCAGCGTGTCCGTTTCCGTAGATTAGATACAAACCATCTTTTCTTGATGGTACTCTATTTTCACATACACATCTTTCATTTTTGGGACTTACAATTATGTTCAACTCATTCAACACATGATCTTTTATGACTTCCTTGCTTATTCTTTCTACAAAACCATAATTCCTTTGTTTAAGCTCATCATTTACCATACATCTGATCCAATTTTCTATCTGATTGTTTCCTCCGTATGTATTATGCATGCACTGTTTTACAAGCTTTTCCAATAATGATTCTATGTTTTTGATTATATCTTCTTTGGTAAGGTGAAGTTCATTTCATATGAAGTTCCTTACCGCCTTGTATTCTTTACTTGTGCTCATAATGCTATGAAAAATATTAAATTAAATAAAACTTATTACATTTCTTTATAAGTTTCAAAATGTACTTCTTAGCAAAATACATTCGTAATCCTTACCGGGTTAAACAATAACCCTCTATCAATTATCCTACGAATTGATTCACAGGAATCACCGACTACTTTTCTCATAATGTTTAATGCTCCATTTACATCAGCATTTATGAGTTTTCCTACTGAAGATTGAAACAATCCTCGTTTCTTCCTTTTTCCTAAATAGTTTTCATGTTTTCCTATCTTCTCAAATGCAAGAAAATCACATTTTGAAGTATATGACTCTTCATGAATAACTATTTCAATACCAGCTAATTCACATTTATATTCTAAGTAACTAACCAATCTCGCAAAAGGGATTTGTGTAAACTTTTGATTATTCTTTTTACCTATATTTACATTTTGTTTCCATCCCTTATTATAGCCTACAACTAATTTTGTTATCTTAGAATCGATAAGTAAATCAACTATCTTTCTACTGATTTTATGAAAGACATCTTCTATATACCGTTCTCTATCATAATATAATTTCTTTATTCGTTTTGTTATTCCTTTTATTTTTTGTAAGTCTTTTATACTATTCAATTTGGCTAATGTCTTATTGAATAACTTATTGTATGATTTAACAAATTTACCACTAAACAAAACAGTAAAATCCTCACTTATCAATGTCGCAAGATTATCAATCCCTAAATCGATTGAAGCAATCTTCTCTTCTCTATCTTTAGATACTTCAGTATCTTTTACCTCATAAATGATTTCTATTTTATATCCACATGATAATGGTTTTATTCTAATCTGTTTGAAATCTTTTATCAAATCAGAATACTTCTCATATTGAGGAATGGGTATTGAAATATCTTTTGATAGGATTATTTTCCCATCTTTTATTTTGCAACTCTGACTCGTGTAATACAAATTGAACTCATAACCTCTCTTTTTGTAATTTGGAAGGCCAGGTTTTTCTTTATACTTAGTTGGATGTTTTTTGTAATCTTGGACCGATTTGTAATAACTTTTAATATTTTTATCAAGAATACGAAGAACTTGTTGAGAACATTGCGCCTTTAGTAATCTGTAATTAATGTCTCCATCTAAGTTATTGGTATTCTTCATGATAGCATCAAGTTCAAAATAGGACAACCACTTACCTTCTTTAGAAAGTGTTTCTCTGAAAATATACAATGCTTGGTTGTACAAGTTGTTGCTAATCTTGCACAAAGATGATATATTTTCATTTTCCCCTATGTTAAACTTATATACTAATCTCATGATTTTTAATACATTAAATATTATCTATAAATCATATTTCTAAGATACATATTTCATTTGGATTATGAAATAGAATTAATTATTTTTTGATATTATTTTGCATCATATATCTACTTAATACTGTGAATTATATTTTTTTTCTCTCTCCCACTATCTTCCCCTATAGGATTATTCCATCCGTATTTTACAGCCGTAGCTCTAAATAGAGGAAGTCTATAAAATCTATAATCATTCTCAAGATGAGCATATACTGTTGATTTCATTTCAGTTCTTTAATTAAAGCATCCGCATATATTACAGCTAATTCAGCCGCCTTATCACACGCTTCCAATATTAATTCACCGTGAGGTCCACGTCCTGATACGGATGTGATCGGAAGCATGGTTTTTGCCATCTCGTATCTACGTTGTTCCCAATCACAACATGGATGTTTTTGTATTGATTCAAAGAAATCAAAAACCTCTTCACATAATTCATATTCTTCATTCTTTTTCTCTACAGGAGTCACACATACGCTATATGTGCAATACCCCGCCATTCCTTCTGCTATCTGACATCTGTATGGCAACGGATACGTATCACTCTTCCCTGTTATAGCTTTGTTCATCTTATGTATGGTAGGCCTCGTATCTACGCCATGTTTTTGTTTTATTGTTCCTTCAAACATGATGGCTTCGCATAATCCATACTGAAGAGTCAGACTTCCACTTGTATTAGTTATGCTGTCTGGATAAATCCAATTCCATAACAGTTTATTTAGTCCTTCTAAATTGATACGCCCTACATAATTATGTTCTACGCACCCATTATCACTTTCTTCTAAAGGTATTACGTCTCTACTTGAACATTTATCTATGAAGTATTTGCCCTTTTTCAAATCTGATATAGCTTCAGATGAATATGTCTTATCTGTTCCTATACCAAACTGGAAAGATATCAAGACTATAAAACTTAGGTTTTCTATCTTTGTTTTCATGTTATTTTGTTTTTGTCCAACACCAAAAATTCACAGCATATTTCCCAGTAGTTATAAATATCTTACCTCCTCCTATCTCCGCAAGTATGTTCTTTCCAAATATCCTTGTAAGAAGTGGTATGTGCTTTGCATCTATAGGTAAATCCTGGGTTTCTTTTATAGGTCTATATGGCACAAACGCTTTGTTCTCATATGCCATCTCAACATACAATCCATCCGGTGATTCAAACACGTCTTTCCCTTTCTGCCTCATCCCAGACCGTATTATCTGTTCTTTCCAAGATTGAATATATGATTTTCTAAGGGTCTCATTTATCTTATTAATGACCTCTTCCTTAAATTCGTAATACTCATATATATGACCTTTGTAGTCAGCTATCATTTCTTCAATCTTACTTTCGGATGCCCATAACCCATAATACACATAACAATCCGATAATCTATCTACTGAAGAAACACCGATCAACATCATTTTGGAAAATGGATTTCCCTCTTTTTCCAATTCTTCTCTTGCTCTGTCTGTCACCGCATCCCACCATTGCCCTTCACACTTCTCTATCTCTCCGTTGTCAAGTACGATATCGAACTTTCTACCCCCGAAAGCTTCTCTTCTCTCATTTCTCTTTGCAAGGAAATCATAGAATATACCTCCTATCCTTCCAATAATGGTATCATCTCCGTACTTTGTGCTAATTTTATCAGGCATTTCGTCGAAGACAAGAAACTTCGATTCTCCCGACTCCACTAAGTATAATAGCTTCATGATTTATCTCTTTAGATGTAAGTTATGCTGCCAACATTAATCTGCATTATATCATTTTCCAGCGTAATGAAATTATTTTGTTTTATGGGTCCAAACATCAATCCATATACACTTACTGTATTAAACAGCCTAACAGTGTGAAAATCTTCATTTGGCTCTACCCTGTTTTTATCCCAATATCCCAAATCGTTGATAGTTGCCGGGAATCCTCCTACGTCGTTATACTTATAGTAATCGTTTTGATTGAAAACGATTCCCTTTATTAACAGGTTCCCGATGCTTTTCATGTTGAATCCGGACAACGCGATCTGCTCTGAGATATAACTAATCAAACAGTTATGATACGTGTTTGGCTTATCTCCTCTCTCGTTAATAATTTTCTTCCATTTCTTCGTTAATGGAACCCTAATATCCATATATGTACCAAATACGACTATGTTAGGACATTCTCCTTCAAACTTCGTTAAATCTTCTACTCTCATAATTAACAAACATTTGTATTGTTTTCGTCGTTCACTATCTGACTAATGTACGGTCCTGGCCACAGACAGCCAGGCCGACCTCATGGCAGGGCAGGCGCCGCCTTACTCTGGCTGTTCTACCCACTCCCTGTATCCTACATTAAAACCAATAGGATCATACCTTTTGATCATAGTGCCATAATTCTCTCTACCGCAATACCTGTTCTTTCCTCCAATGATCCATGCCTCATCGTCTCTATCT
>UMGZ01001760.1_pt1 | contig 12295 bp, 8 predicted proteins | sample 1965421 | NCBI WGS metagenome assembly UMGZ01 (sample SAMEA4836087, study PRJEB28245) | human gut metagenome | biome: gut microbiome; material: fecal sample | place: Denmark | collected 2008
CTCGTTTTTTCTTATTTTGGCAATTTTTTCATATTTTATACTCTCTTTAGAATCTAATTATAGTTTATTCCTAAAAACGGGAATGATACCATTTTTTTCCGCTCCCCGAATGCTTTTTGCACAAAAAGAAACGGCGCCATTCTTAAACGGCTCCGATTCTTTTCTACATTCCACTTTTTTATTTTTTCGTCTCGTCCGGATGGGCATCGCCCTTTCCTTTCAGGTTCTTTCTTGCTTTGATCTCGTCGAGTTCATCAAAGATATAATCATTTAATACCTTAATATACGTTCCCTTCATACCGCTGGAACGGGACTCGATGACGCCTGCGCTCTCGAATTTGCGGAGGGCATTTACGATGACGGATCTTGTGATGCCGACGCGGTCTGCAATTTTGCTTGCAACCAGAATGCCCTCATCCCCGTTCAGTTCATCAAAGATATGGATGATGGCTTCCAGTTCGGAGAAGGACAGCGTGTTGAATGCGGATTTAACCACCTGAACCTTGCGGTTTTCCTCCACATTTTCCTCGTTGACGGAACGCATCATTTCCAGTCCGACAACGGTTGTGCCGTACTCACTGACGATGATATCGTCGATATCGTACTGCGGGGTGCAACGGTACATAAATACGGTACCAAGGCGTTCTCCGGCGATCTCGATCGGGCAGATAATTGCGGTGTAGCGCTCTACACCAGGCCGCTCAAAGCCGAGGGTCTGTAAATTGACGTTCTCTTTTGTGGAGAGTACGCCGAGGAGACGCTCGTTTAATGCGGCATCGACATAACCGCCCACCTTATCCTCGATCAGCTCCGTAATTTCTTCCACGCCCGGGCAAAGGCTGATGCCCAGCACTTTTCCTTTTTTACTGATCACCAGGATATTGGAACTTAACGTTTCCATCAGGACTTCACAGATATCGTTGAACACGACCTTCGTGGAGTGATTGTTATGAAGCAGTTTGTTGATTTTTCTGGTTTTATCCAGCAGTTGTACGCTCATGTTCTTCTCCTTTCTTTATTTTCTGCATTTTTTTGGCGTATCCGCCGAAAAAAATGCACACTGATGCCTTTTTCAGACAACCCTTAAAACTAAGCTCATTCTATCATGTAGTTTTCCGGAAATCAATATATTTTTCAGAAAACTATAAATTTTATAAAAATTCATGCTAAATTTTTTCAGATCTTCCTGTTTTTCCGCCTCGATAAGCAAAAAAAACGGCCTGCACCAGTTTTTCACCAGTACAGACCGCTTTGTCATTCTCAGTCTTCGTCTTTCTTTTCGCGTGCTTCTACATAGCCGCACTGCTCGTCCGCGCAGACCAGCTTATTGCCTTTTTCCAGCATATAGCCGCCGCACTGCGGGCATTTCTTGGCAGACGGTTTCTGCCAGGACATGAAATCGCATTCCGGATTGTTTTCGCATCCATAATATTTCCGTCCTTTTTTCGTCTTGCGCAGGATCACTTCTTTTCCGCACTTCGGACACGGAACACCGATCTTTTCCAGATACGGCTTCGTGTTCTTGCAGTCCGGGAATCCCGGGCAGGCGAGGAATTTTCCGTGCGGGCCGTATTTGACCACCATGTTGCGGCCGCAGTTCTCGCAGATGACATCTGTCACCTCATCCTCTACCTTAACTTCTTCGAGGTTCTTTTCTGCCTCTGTGACCGCCTCATAGAGATCCGGCCAGAAGTTCTCGACTACTGTCTTCCACGGAACACTTCCATCTCCAACCCTGTCGAGCAGAGCTTCCATCGTTGCCGTAAAGTTGACATCCACGATGCTCGGGAATGCCTCTTTCATCATGTTGTTGACCACCTCGCCGAGCTCTGTCATGTAAAGGTTCTTGTTCTCCTTTGCCACGTAACGGCGGTTGATGATCGTTGTGATGGTCGGCGCGTACGTACTTGGACGGCCGATGCCGAGTTCCTCGAGTGTTTTGACAAGGGAAGCCTCGGTGTAGTGTGCCGGCGGCTGTGTGAAGTGCTGCTGCGGATCCATCTTTTCCAGTGCCAGCTCCGTTCCTGCCTCCAGGCTCCGGACAGCGGCGTTTTTCTCTTTCTTTTCCTCATCCGGATCGGTGTAAACGGACATGAAACCATCAAATGCCAGACGGGAGGAAGCTGCTGTAAAGAGATACTCTCCTGCATTGATCCGTGCGGAAATTGTCTCATAGACGGCCGGCTGCATGCGGCTTGCCACAAAGCGTTTCCAGATCAGCTGATACAGGCGGAACAGATCTCTTGGCAGGGATTCTTTTACCATTACCGGTGTATTCGTCACATCGGTCGGACGGATGGCCTCGTGCGCATCCTGTGCCTTGCTGTTTTTATTCTCCGTCGTGTCCCCGCTTGCGGTATATTTTGTGCCGTACTGCTCCTGGATAAAGGAACGTGCTGCCGCATCGGCCTCCTCGCTGATTCGTGTAGAATCGGTACGCAGATAGGAAATCAGAGCGATCGTTCCCTTTCCCTTTACTTCCACGCCCTCGTAGAGCTGCTGCGCCAGACGCATCGTCTTCTGCGTGGAGAAGTTCAGCACCTTCGATGCTTCCTGCTGCAGGGTACTCGTGGTGAACGGAAGCGGCGCTTTCTTGGAACGCTCTCCTTTTTTCACTTCGGATACGGTAAAGGTCTCATTTTCCAGTCCCTTTAAGATTTCATCGAGCTGCTCTTTCGTCTCGATCGCCATCTTTTCACTGCCTTTGCCGTGGAATTTTGCGACGAGCGGTTTCTTCTCGCCCGGAATTTTCAGATCTGCTTCCAGTGTCCAGTATTCTTTCGGAATGAACGCATTGATCTCATCCTCACGGTCGCCGATGATGCGCAGTGCAACGGACTGCACACGGCCGGCGGAAAGTCCGCGTTTGATTTTCTTCCATAACAATGGACTGATTTCATAACCTACCATACGGTCGAGGCAGCGGCGCGCCTGCTGCTCGTCCACCAGGTTCATATCGATGTCGCGTGCCTGTTTGATCGACGCTTTGACTGCTGATTTTGTGATCTCGTTGAAGGTGATGCGGCGCATCTTGTTCTCATCGAGATTCAGCGCAATCGACAGATGCCAGGAAATTGCCTCTCCCTCGCGGTCAGGGTCAGTTGCGAGATAAACTTTATCTGCTTTTTTTGCGGCTTTTCGAAGAGATGCCAGAAGCTCTCCTTTTCCGCGGATGGTGATATATTTTGGTTCAAAGTCATGTTCTACATCAATTCCAAGCCGGCTTTTCGGCAGATCGCGCACATGGCCCATAGATGCTGCAACTTCGTAATTTGCCCCGAGATACTTTTTCACCGTCTTGACTTTTGCCGGTGATTCCACTATTACAAGATATTTTGCCACCTCTGATGCCTCCTGAATACATATTTTTATAACTGTCCAGATCTATATTGCGTTTTTCATATCGCATAGTTCTGCATCATTACAAATTCCAGAATAATTCCTAAATTAGTCGTAACTTCCACTGACTATACACCAAAAAGTTTTTTCTTGCAAGTGTTTTCCATTTTTAAAATGTACCATTTTTCGATGTTTCCCGACAAAATAACAGGATTTTTTCTATTTTTTAACGATTTTTCCTGATTTTTTCTTTTCTTTTTTCTTTTCTTTTTTCTTTTTCAGACATGCATGCGGCGCAGAAGAGCCCCCTTTTTTCTTTTTCTTCTATTATAATTGTGCACCGGGCGGAATATCACAAAACCTTTCTTTTCCTCGTCCCTTTTACGATAACGCCATGTACACGCCCGGCGGATTTTCCGCAATAACGCCGTCAATTTCGAGTGCCAGCAGAATGCCGGTCAGCTCCTGCAGCGGGATTCCGGTGCTGCCGGCAAGCTGTGCAAGATTCTGCGGTTCTGCCGCGAGTGTTTTCAGAACCATTTCCGCCTCTTTTCCATAGCGCGGACGCGGTGCGGCTCTTTTTGTCCCGGCCTTTTTCACGCCCAGCTCCTCGAGAATCGTTTCGGGTGAAATCGCAATTTCCGCTCCCTGCGCGATCAGGCGGTTGCAGCCGCGGCTTGTCGCATCCGTTGTCCGTCCGGGCAGGGCAAATACCGTTTTTCCCTGCTCCAGCGCGTAGTCCGCCGTAATGAGCGAGCCGCTCTTCTCTTTTGCCTCAATTACCAGAACGACATCTGCCAGCGCACTGATCACGCGGTTGCGGATCGGGAAATGCCACGGAAGCGGCTCTGCGCCCGGCGGAAATTCGCTTAAGACACCGCCTCCGTTTTCCAGCATCCGCCGCATCAGCGGGTAATTCTGTTTCGGATAGCAGATATCCACGCCGCAGCCAAGCACGGCAAACGTCTTTCCCTTTCCGCGCAGTGCCCCCTCGTGCGCCGCCGCGTCGATTCCGCACGCCAGTCCACTGATCACCGCCACGCCGTTTGCCGCCAGCACCTGCGCGAAAAAGGCCGCCTGGCTCTTTCCGTACGCCGTACATATCCGCGCGCCCACAATCGCCGCTGTTTTCTGCTCATCCGCCGGCAGCGCGCCCCGCACGAAAAGGCGGGACGGCATGTCCGCGAACGGCATAAGCCGCTCCGGATAGCCCTCCTGCCCGCGGCCGACTGTAAAGATTTCCATCGCCATACGTCAGATCCTCCATATACTTTTGTCGGCGCTCCGAAAGCAGATCGCCTCACTGATATGCGGCACGCCGATTTTGACCGCCCCGTCCAGATCCGCAATTGTCCGCGCGGTGCGGATAATCCCGTGGTAGGAACGCGCGCTGAGGCGCAGGCGGCGGAAGGCATCCTCTAAAAGCTCTTCCGCTGCCTTTTCCAGGATACAGTATTTCTCGATCTGGCCCGCTTTCAGTTCGCTATTGAAATGAATCGACTCCTGCCGGTAGCGCGCCGCCTGAATTTCCGCCGCTGCCGTCGCCTTTTCCCGCATCTTGGCCGAGGATTCGCACCGCTCCTCGCCGTGCAGATCCTCGTAGGAAAGTGCTTCCACCTGCACGCAGAGATCCATGCGGTCGAGGAACGGCTGGCTGACTCTCGAGAGATACCGGCTGATGTCGCCGGGTGCGCAGGTACAGCGCGATAAGTCGGGGTAAAAGCCGCAGGGGCAGGGGTTCATTGCCGCCACCATCAGAAATGACGCCGGGAACACATAGTTTCCGCTGACACGGGAAATCACAATCCGGTGCTCCTCGAGCGGCTGGCGCAGGATCTCAATGGTTGTGCGCGTCATCTCCGGGAGTTCATCAAGGAAGAGAACGCCGCGGTGTGCCAGCGTAATTTCGCCCGGGGACGGCTGTTTTCCGCCGCCTGCAAGAGCCTGCGGCGACACCGTGTGATGCGGAGCACGGAAGGGCCGCTCCCGGCGGACACCCTCTCCTTTGGCAAGCATTCCGGCGATGCTGTAGATCCGCGTTACTTCCATCTGCTCCTCCTCAGACATCGGAGGCATGATCGTCGGAATCCGCCTTGCGATCATGGATTTTCCGCTGCCCGGCGGCCCCAGCATCAGCAGATTGTGAAATCCGGCCGCAGCGATGAGCGCCGCCCGCCGCGCAGCCGTCTGGCCCTGCACTTCGGAAAAGTCCGGCTCTTTTCCGTCCTCCTTCTTTTGATTTTCTATAGACGGAAGCGACGGCATTTTCCCTTCACAGCAGTAGCTCAAAAGCTCCTGTAAATTCTGGATTCCAACGACGTGAAGCCCGCCGACCAGACCCCCTTCCGCGGCATTTCCGGCTGGAACAAGAAGCGTTGTGCATCCAAGCTCCCGCGCCTTCGCCGCTGCCGGAAATACACCGCTGATCTCCTGCACATGGCCGTCAAGGCCGAGTTCGCCGAGCACCATCGTTTTCCGGAGTGACCCGGGCGGAATCCGGCCGAGCGTCATCAGAACGCCCGCTGCAATCGGAAGATCGAAACGCGATCCTTCTTTTCGGACGTCCGCCGGGGATAAATTAATCGTAATTCGTTTCGGCGGCAGGGAAATTCCCATGTTTTTGAGGGCTGTCCGCACGCGGTCCTGCGCCTCCTTTACCTGGGCACTCACGTAGCCGACCATCGTAAACTGCGGCATGCCGTCACTGACATCCGCCTCCACCTGCACCGGAATCATCTCCATGCCCGAGACGGTGGCTGATAATACACTGCAATACAAAGAAAACCTCCTTTTCTTTCAGTAGCAGGTCGTATAGTTCCTATTTATTTTTCATTTTGGGAAAATGTCCGGCAAGAACACCGGGAAGATATTATCTTTGATTTTTGTTCGAAAAAGTAAGGATAAGGAAACCTTTTCTGCACCTGATTTCCTTACCCTTTATTATAGAAGCAGTCCGTTTGAAATGTCAAGCATTTACGAAGCGGCAAACCGTAACCGCAACTTTTCAATTGCATTCTTCTCGATCCGCGACACGTACGAACGGCTGATGCCGAGCCGGGCAGCGACCTGTTTCTGTGTGTATTCTGCTTTTCCGCCAAGGCCGTACCGGAGAAGAAGCACCTGTTTTTCCTGCTCTTTTAATTCCGAATCCAGATAACAGTACAGCCGCACCGCGTCCTCTTTCCGGTTGTACTGTTCCGCGATATCCTCCCCGCCGCCCTCCACGATGTCGAGCAGATGGATCTCATTTCCCTCCTTGTCGGTTCCGATCGGCTCGTAGAGGGAAATCTCCCGTGCCGTTTTCTTTTTGCTCCGAAGATACATCAGCAGCTCATTATCAATACAGCGGGCGGCGTATGCGGCCAGCCGGTTTCCTTTTTTCGAATCATATGTCATCACCGCCTTGATGAGGCCGATCGTTCCAATGGAAATCAGATCGTCGAGATCATCGGGCAGGCCCTGATACTTTTTCACAACGTGCGCGACCAGGCGCAGATTCCGCTCGACCAGAATGTCTCTGGCTTTTGTATCGCCCCTCTGATACGCATCCAGACAGCTTTTTTCTTCCTGTGCAGACAGTGGTTTTAAAAAGGGTTCCAAGAAAAGCGGCACCTCAAAGGGGATTTTTCTTTATTTTATGTTTGAATTGCAGGAAACGTGCCTGTCTGCTATACTGATAAGATCAGCCGGGTTTTCCGGCACTCGACATTATATTTTTAAGAGGAGGTTTCCTTTTATGACAGACCAGAAAAACGGACAGGAATATCTTTCTTTTGTGCTGGAAAAGCTGCAGGCGCGTCTTGCCGAGATCAGCCAGTCTCTGCTGGACGGACAGAAAGAGATTGAAAATATGCACGATTATTACTGGCAGAACTATACCGAGATGGACCAGTACGGATATGAGGATTACGACAATCAGCAGGCACTGCTGCATCAGGTGAATGCGAATCAGGAGCAGCTTCTTCTGCGGAGCCGCTTCCGGAAAATGCTGGATTCTCCGTTCTTCGGGCGTGTGGATTTCCGCTATGACGGGGATGATGAGCCGGAAATTTTCTATATCGGCATCGGCAATTTTGCGGAGCGGCCGGGCGAGCTGCCGCTGATTTACGACTGGAGAAGCCCGGTCAGCGGTCTTTTCTACGATTTTGACCGCGGGCCGGCTTCCTATCTGGCGCCGGGCGGCGAGATGACAGGGGAAATCTGTTCCAAGTGGCAGTATAAGATCCGGGATGGAAAGATGATTTACGGATTTGAGAGTGATGTGAAAATTGATGATGATATTTTAAAGGCGGAGCTTGGCAGCAACGGCGAGGTACAGCTGAAGAATATTATCCGCACAATTCAGAAGGAACAGAATGCGATCATCCGCAATACAAAGGACCGGATTCTGGTAATTCAGGGAGCGGCGGGAAGCGGCAAGACATCGGTGGCGCTGCATCGGATTGCCTACCTTTTGTATCATGACAGACAGAATCTGAAGTCTTCGAATATTCTGATTTTATCGCCGAACGGGGTATTTTCGGATTATATTTCACATATTCTGCCGGAGCTCGGTGAGGAGAATATTCAGGAGATGAGTTTTGATCTCTTTGCTTACCGCAAATTACAGGACACGGCGGCGGACTGTGAGGATCGCTGTGATCAGATTGAGCGGGAGATGCGGGATCCAAAAGCCGCAGAACGGTTTGCTTTAAAACAGTCGCAGGCGTTTGTGGACCAGATGGAGGGATTTGCGCTGGAGCTTGAGGACGAGCTGATGAATTTCTCAGACGTTTCGTATAAGTCGTTTGTGAAGTCAGAATCGGAGATTATTACGCTGTTTTATGACAAGTTTGCGGATATTCCGCTGCTCTCGCGGATGGATGCGGTGGCGGAGACGTTTATTGACGAGATCGAGACGCTGCTGAACCGGGATCTGCCGGAGGAGGAGCGGATTCCGCTCATCGAAAAATTCCGGAAGATGTATGAGACGATGGATTTTTATGTTCTCTACAATCGTTTTCTGAAGAAAGAGGGATATCAGACGCTGCCGCGGCGGCCGTTGGAGAAGCGGAAACTGCGGTATGAGGATGTGTATCCGGTCCTGTATCTGAAGTACCGCCTGTCGCGGCAGGCGGAGCGTTCGAATATTAAGCATCTGGTGATTGATGAAATGCAGGATTATTCGCGGCTCCAGTATCTGATTATCCGGCGGATATTTTCCTGTAAGATGACGATTCTCGGCGACCGGGCGCAGACGATGGCGGATCAGCAGCAGGATGTACTGCAGTTTTTACCGGGGATTTTCGGGAAGGATCTGCGGCGGATTGAGATGCGGAAGAGTTACCGGAATACGGTGGAAATTGCGTCGTATGCGGCAAATCTCATTGGCGTGACGGATCTGGAGCTGTTTGAACGGCACGGAATGCCGGTGTTGGAACGGGATGTCACGGATCTTGAGGCGGCTCTGCGGGAGGCAGTGGATACGCTATTTCCAGAGGAGAAAACGTATGAGACGGCGGCGGTGATTGTACCGGATGAGAAGACGGCGGAACGGGCTTATTTGATTTTACGGGAGATTCTGGCGGAAAAAGCTTTTGACTGTGAGAAGCGGCTTTCTTGGCTGAACCGTGACAGCTCCAGTTTTAAGAAAGGACTGACGGTTACCACATTTTATCTGGCGAAAGGGCTGGAGTTTGATCAGGTGTTCTCGATTTTCCCAAAGGACGAGAAACGGGAGATGATGATGCAGGCGCAGTATATTGCAGCGACCAGGGCATTGCATGAGCTGAGAGTGTATCATATTTAAAAACAGGGAGATCCTCCGAAAAAATTCGATTGGATCTCCCTGTCATTTTTATTTTCGATCAGATATGATAGAATCCTGCGGACTGTGCCGGGATGGTGATGGTTCCGTCTTTGGATTCTGCTTTTCCTCCGATCGTGTAGAGGTCATCCTTCAGCTCTGCACTGTATGGGAAGGACTGCTCTTTGTCGGATGGGTTGATGATGACGAGGACTTTTTCACCCTCAGCCTCACGGACGTATGCCAGCGGATACTGGTTTTTCTCTGCATAAACGAACTCGATGGTTCCGCGGCTTAAGAGTGCTTTGCTGCTCTGGCGGATCTGGATGAGTTTTTTAACTTCGTGGTACAGGGAATCCGGATCGGCCATCTGTGCTTTGGCGGTCGGACGGTCTTTGCCCGGGTCCATGGTGATGTAGAGGTCGCTGGCCGGTGCGCTGGAGAATCCTGCGTTGGTGCTGTCATCCCACTGCATCGGAGAACGGGAACCGGTGCGGTTGTATCCGCCCTCAACGGATTTCAGGCCTTCGACGTAGCGCATACCAATTTCATCACCGTAGTAGATGAACGGCGCACCTGGCATGGAAAGAAGGAAAGCGAAAGCAATTTTCAGCTCATCCCCCTGCAGACGGCGTGCCAGACGGTCCATATCATGGTTTCCGGACGGGATGCAGATCAGGCCTTTCTGTGCGGTCTTATTGTAGTTGGTTTTGTAGGTCTCTACAAACTCAGAGATATCTCCTTTTCCGCGTTTGGAGAAGAATGGCTCATCGCAGCGGAACAGATCGTTGTAATGGGACGGTCCAAAGTGAAGCAGGAAGTCCATGTGGAAGCCGCCCTGTAAGGATTTGTCCGGCTCGCCCCACTCGGATACCATGGCTGCATCCGGGAACTCGGCGTCGAGGAATTTCCGTACCTGCTGCCACAGGCGGATGGTTCCTTTGCCTTCCTGATCGTTCTTTACCAGGGAGCCCGCCATATCGACACGGAAGCCGTCGCAGCCCATGTTCAGCCAGAATCTCATGACATCTTCCATCGCTGCCAGCGTTGCCTGCGGTCCCTCATCATCAAAGGACTGCTGCCACAGTTTTTCCGGATCCGGCTGATAAAAGCCGTAGTTCAGGGCCGGCTGGTTGGAGAAGAAGTTGATGGCGCAGGCACCGTCACGCTCGGAAATGCCGCGCAGGCTTCCCATTCCTTCCGGTGCTTCCCATACGTTATTGGTCCATACGTAGCGGTCTGTAAATTCATTGCGGTCTGCTTTCATGGATTCTTTGAACCATGGATGCTCAACAGATGTATGGCCCGGAACCAGGTCGAGCAGAACGTGCATGTCACGTTTGTGTGCCTCTTCGAAAACTCTCTTCAGATCCTCATTCGTTCCGTAGCGCGGTGCAACGCGGCAGTAATCTGCGACATCGTATCCTGCATCACCGAATGGGGACAGGAAGCACGGGTTGATCCAGATGGCGTTGCAGCCCAGCTCCTTGATGTAGTCTAATTTTTCAATGATACCCTGGAAATCTCCGATTCCGTCGGCGTTGGTGTCGTTGAAGGACTGCGGGTAAATCTCATAAAATACTGCGTTATCTAACCATTTTGACATTTTTTCTTTTCCTCTTTCGCTCTTATTTCTGCTGTATTTTCGTCGTTGCAGCAAGTGTTTCTATATGATATATTACTACTGTATCCGCTGAAATACCAGTAATTTCCTATTTCATTCTAATACTATTCTATGATTTTATGCATGCCGCGCTCTGCTATTTCCGGCTTTTTACGGACATGCTTTTGGGAGGAGGATTTTATGATGCTTTCTGCTGCGAAAGAAAAACGCCAGCACGGCTCCATGCAGGTTCCCTACAGTTATTATGACTGCCGGATGCCCGACTATTTTCCCGGCGTACCGCTGCACTGGCACGGGGAGATGGAGCTGAATTATATCAAACGCGGAACGGGGTATTTTCAGTATGAGGACTGTCTGCTTACAGCGCATGCCGGTGATATTTTTCTGATTCAGCCGAACCTCGTACATGCCATTCTGCCCGCCGAGCAGGAGTCGATGTTTTATGATACGATTGTTTTCCACCAGAATATGCTGATCGGCGGGTATGACGACCGCAGCTACACGGAAATTCTGCAGCCGTTTTTCTCCGCCCGGCGCCGCATCCAGGCACCGATTTCACCCGAACATTCCGGTTATGCTGCACTTTCTGCATCCGTCCATCAGATTTTCCGCTGCATCCGTGAAAACTCTGCTGTCTCCGATCTTCTGCTGAAAAGTGAGCTGCTCCGCTTCTTCTATCTGCTCGCCGCATCGCCGGAACTCTGCACCGATCGTCCCGCCATGCCTGCGGCTGCTGAAAACCTGCGGCCTGTGCTCGCCTATATCCAGGAGCACTTCGCCGACCCGATTACCATAGAGGAACTTGCCAGGCTGTCGCATTTGAGCAAAAGCTATTTTATGAGCTGTTTTAAGCAGACCTTCGGACTCGGGGCCGTTGAATATCTGACACAGCTTCGGATCAAAGCCGCCTGCGAGGCGCTGCGCAGTACGACGCGGAGTGTGTCCGAAATCGCGTACGACAATGGTTTCCGCAACCTTTCCAACTTCAACCGGCAGTTCCGAAACAAAGTGGGATGTACGCCGCAGATGTATCGGAAGGAATTTCAAAATCCGTAAATTCAAAAAGGGATGCATCAAAATATGCATCCCGAAAATCTATCTCTGATCCTATTTTTATTCCGTAATCTCCGGTACCGACGGAACATCTTTATCTTCTTCCCGCCAGCTCCCAGAATGCGACAGCGCTCGCCGCAGCGACGTTCAGTGAATCCACACCGTGTGTCATCGGAATCAGCACGGTTGCATCTGTTTCAGCGATCGTATCACTTGCCAGTCCGTCACCCTCGGTTCCGAGCAGAATGGCGAGCTTTTCATGCGTTTTTAACGACGGATCATCCATCGGAACGGAGTCTTCTTTTAATGCCATCGCAACGGTATAAAATCCAAGTTCCTGCAGTGCAGCAATTCCCTGCTCCGGCCAGTAACTGCCGCCTGGCAGCACAGTCCACGGGACCTGGAAGACATTTCCCATGCTCACGCGGATGGCACGGCGGTACAGCGGATTGCTGCAGCCTGATGTGAGGAGCACGGCATCGATGCCAAGCGCG
>UMGZ01010901.1_pt1 | contig 12213 bp, 14 predicted proteins | sample 1965421 | NCBI WGS metagenome assembly UMGZ01 (sample SAMEA4836087, study PRJEB28245) | human gut metagenome | biome: gut microbiome; material: fecal sample | place: Denmark | collected 2008
GTGTCCGCTGCGGTAGCCCTGACGGGCCTCGCTGCGCTCGTAGCGCGCCGCCTGCGTCAGGGACTCTGCTTCCTTTTCCAGCAGCTCGTTCAGGGTTTCCTCTACGCTGCCGCGAACCAATTCCTTGATTTGGCCCTTGATTACTTCCTCGTTTAGCTGTACAATTTTCTCGGACATAGTTTGCTTGCTCCTTTCGAATGTTTGTGTGGTAACTTCATTCTACCAGAGCCTGCAAGCTATGTCTTCTTTTATGCTCTTTTCAATTTGCGCAACTTATTGTACATTATCGGTCTTGGAGACCAGATTGCCGTTGCCGTCGTAGACATAAACGGTACTGTCGCCGTTGTGATCCCGTATCAAGGCCAAAAGGGGTATCAGCTCAATACGCTGATACCCCTTTTGCTCCATTTTATCTGGCGTTCAAGTATGCTTCTTTAATGGCAGTATCGCTTCTTTCAAAACATCGCCCATGAGATTTTTCCATGGCAACATCAATATACTGAAATGCCTTTTCTTTGTCACCACAAGCCATAGCGACCCGCGCTCCCCACATCTCTCGTTCTCCGCAATCCGCGCGTTCTGGATCAGCCAAGAAAATGTGTTTGACCCAACGCTTCATAACCGCAGTGTCGTTTGCCTTGAGCGCTACAATCAAAATGCGCCACACAATCAGGTAGCTCTCATCATAAGAATATTTGCTGTCAGGGAGCAAATCCCACGCACGCGCAAACATATCGATTGACTGCTGATAGTCGCCTTGCTTAAACAGCGCAGCGGCATCATCCATAGTCTTCGATATTTTTTCTCCCAAGCTGCCTTGAACATACGCCATGATATCACCTTCCTCAGTGTCTAATGAGTCTCTTTATTGCCTGCAAATATTTAAGGTTTTCTCCCTCAAATATTGTTGAGCCTTCCGCCATATACGCCTTTAGCAGATGTTCTTTTGCATCAAGGATACAATCAGACTCAAGCTCGCATTGCCCCAAGCGTAAATTGATAAACGGGTTTCCCGGATCATAAAAATACGCGCGTCTCAGGTATTCCATAGCATTTGAATACTGTTGAAGCTGAAATAATGTATCCCCGATAGCAACAAGGATCCAGACGCGTTCATCTTCATAATCATAGGTTTCAGGAGTTTTCTCCAGAGCATGCTTAAAACAAGACAACGCTTCCTGATACATTCCAACTTCCGAAAGTGAATTTCCTTTCTCACATAATTCATTTACGCTTTGCATGGACGGTTCCTCCTATTATGCTGGGGGCAAGTAACGTTGAGTGCGTCGCATTATAGTATTCGATACCCCACTTCGCAGACAGATAAACTAAGGCTGAAGAGAAGACTTGCTTGCCTTAACAAATTTCGGAGAAGAGGGCGTGGCAGAGCCACACCCTCTTCTTCATCACGCAGGGATTCTCTGATTGCCCGGCGCTATCCTCAGTGGCGGCGTTTTACGCTTACGGGCGTTTCAATCTGGCCTATTATTTGACGCTGTCGAATTGTGTGGAAGAAATGCCTAAGGCAGCGTTAAGCAAAGCGGTTCTGCACGGACAAAGAGTGGGTTTAGTTTGTATCATGAACACTCCATTTTCGATTACAATATCATACTGACTGAAAACATTCATGATTCGCTTTCGTCCAATTCCATCAAAAATTGGATCAGACCAAAAGTTAATCCAATGCACCGACGATGGCATACAAGTGGGCAGTAAGCCCTGGCCTTTTTGAAAAAAGGCTGTATCAGCAATACACCCCCAATATGGCTGAAAAATCCGAGTGCATTGCTTGAAAACATCGGCGAACACTGTTACATGTTCAAATTCATCAAAAAATCCATCGGGAAAATTGATGATAATGGTATCATAAAACTGAGAGGATTGATTGCCAATCGTTGCGCAAAAGCTAAGGGATTCACTTTCTGCTTGAGAAGAATACATGGATATGGAATACCCTAATTCTCCTAACAGTTGGTTGCCTTTATTAACTGGATTTTTTTTAAGGGCTTCCATAAAAGCATCCGCAGACCACGCAATCGGCTGAGATGTTTTTTTCTTGTTAGCCTTATAAAAATGAGGCGAGTACTCTTCACGCAAATCCCTAATTACTGAAAACACATCAAATGCACAATCAATTTGTGTTTGAAGGGGCTTGGCTGAAGGCTTTTTCCATAACAACATGCAATGCTTCATTTTCCACTCCTTAATTGCCCGGGCTGTAGACGAGTTTTATTCCGGTAATACCATTCTGCCGGAATAGGATTTCAGTTGCGTCTATAGCGGCCTTCTCTTTGAAGTACCAAGTTATAGGTGCCCCATTTGCAGCAGCAAGCTGGCGCCTCGCCTGATCAACAAATCCATCGGCGCCTTTAAACCAACTCCTGAATGTGCCAGAGGAATCAACAAACTGTGAGTATTTTGCTTTTGTTTCAATGAGTATCGATGGTCTTTACAATGTTTCCATTGCCATCATAGACATACCGGGTGGCATTGCCGTTGCGGTCCTTGACCTGCACGATGCGGTCTGTGGCATCATAGGTGAAGAACTGCGTATTGCCACGGCGGTCTTTCACGCTGGTAACCCGATTCAGGGCATCATAGGTATAGGCCACGGTGCCGGCAGCATCCGTCATGGAGGTGAGGTTGCCATTGGCATCGTAGGAATAGCTGGTCACAACACCCCTGGCATTGGTCTCGCTCTTGACATTGCCTGCCAGATCATAGGTGAATGTGGTCGCATTGCCCTTGGCATCGGTGACCTTGATGACCCGATCCCTGCTGTCGTACTCAAAGCTGGTAACATTACCCAGGGCATCCGTCATGGAGATCAGACGACCATCCGCATCATAGGCATAGGTGGTTTCCGCACCCTCTTCATTCACGGACTTTACCATACGGCCATCTGCGTCATAGGTGTTGTATGCGGTATTGCCTTCGGCATTGGTGCTGGAGATTGCTCGGTTCAGTCCACCGTAGGTATAGCGGGTGGTATTGCCGTTACCGTCAGTAGAGGCAACCGTATTTCCCTCATTGTCATACTGGAAGGAGAAGGTATAGCCCTCCGCGTTGGTATAACTGGCAAGACGGTCCAGCGCATCATAGACATAAGTAGTGGCATTTCCTTCGGCATCGACAGCCTTGACAATGTTCCCGTTATGATCGTATTCCGCGCGGGTTACGCCGCCATTGGCGTCCGTAACGGCAACAGCGCGGCCGAGAGCATCATAGGTGTAGCCGGTCGTATTGCCGTTGGCGTCTGTAACCGAGGTTATATTTCCTGTTTCGTCGTAGCGATAGGTTGTGCTCCCGCCCAGAGCATCGGTAACAGAAGTCACATTGCCGACAGCGTCATAGGCGTATGCCGTTTTGCCGCCCATGGCGTCCGTCATCTCGATCAGTCTGCCGTTGGCATCGTAGGCATAGGAGATCACGCCGCCCAGTTCATCGGTGGCAGTCAAAACCTGACCGTTGGCATCATAGGTGTAGGCAACAAAGCCTCCATCCGCGTAGGTGATCTTTGTGGCGCGACCCAGCACATCATATTCGTAGCCGGTCACATGGCCCAGTGCATCTGCCGAGGATATCTGACGCCCCAGCGCGTCATAAGTGCTGGAAGTCTCCGCGCCCATGGCAGAGGTGGTCTTGGTCATCTGACCGTTAGCGTCATAGGTGTAGGAGGTCGTGCTGCCCTCAGAATCTTCCATGCGGATCAAACGGTTCTCCGCGTCGTAAGCATAGCGGGTGGTGTGGCCGTTGCGATCCGTAGCGGCGGTCAGGTTGCCGTTGGCATCGTATTCGCTGACGGTGCTCTTGCCGAGTGCATCGGTGATCTTTGTAAGGTTGCCGACGCCGTCATAGGTATATTGGGTGGTATTGCCATTGGCGTCCGTACTGGAAGATGTACGTCCAACGCTGTTGTACCTGGTAGAACTGACGCCGCCGACAGGATCGGTGGTGGAAACCAGTTGACCGTTCCGATCATAAGCATAGCGCCAGGTATTGCCGCGGGCATCGGTCATGGAAACAATACGGCCATCAGCATCGTAGGTATAGCGGGTGACCGCTCCGTTGGCATCTGTTGCTGTGGTCAGATTTCCGCTGTCATCATAGGTATAGCGGGTCACATTGCCCAGCGGATCGGTGATAGAGGTCACGTTGTTCTGCGCGTCACGGGTAAAGGTGGTGACATGGCCCATGCGGTCGCTTTCGCTGATGTTGAAGCCGTTGCCATCCACCGTGTAGGTCTGCTCGCTGCCATCGGCGCCGATGACCTTCACCAGTTTGCCGGCCTCGGTATACTCATAGGAAGTGACTGACCCCATGGCGTCGGTGACTGTGATCAGGCGGCCCTGCCCGTCATAAATATAGGCGGTCACATTGCCCAGCGGGTCTGTCATGGACGTGCAGTTACCCTGAGCGTCATAGGTGTAGGTCGTCTGCGTACCCAGCGCATCCGCTGCGGAAGTGAGATTGCCGTTGGCATCATAGACATAGGAGCGGGTCATACCGCGGCCATCGGTAGCGGAAGTCATATTGCCCTGATGGTCGTAGGTATAGTAGCTCGTATTCCCGTTGCGGTCACGGATCATGGTCGGCATCCGATTGCTGTCGTACTCGAACCGCTCATAAGTGCCGTCTGCGTAAGTGATTTTGGATTTGTTGCCCGCGGCATCATAGGCATAGGATGTGCGGTTGCCCTCACGATCCGTCCGGCTGGTAACCTGATTGAGATCGTTATAGGTCACCGTCTGGCTGCCGCTGGCATCTGTAGACTTGGTGATCCGTCCCTGCTCATCAAACCAGATCTCATGAAAATAGCCGTCCTCGCCGGTGCAGGTGTTGTGCCGCCCATCGAAATCGTAGGTAAAATCAAAGGTGCCGAAGTTTACGGCATACTGATGGACTACACGGCCCTGTGCGTCATATTCATTCTCTACATAGATCTCACCCTTGAGATTCTGAACAGAACTGAGATACCCGTTACCGTCATACGCATAGCGCAGACTGTCTCCATCTGGGTTTTCCACTTCAGTCAGGAGGCCGCCGTCATAGGACAGATGGATGCTGCGACCCACGCTGTCCGTCACCGCAGCGATATTGTCGCCGCTGTAGGAGAATGTAAAGCTGCCGGTGCCGTTAGACACGCTCCGGAGCTTGTCACCGTCATATTGGAAGGACAGCGTATTCCCACTAAGATAGACGATGCTCAGAATACGGCCGCTATTGTCGAAGCGGTAGATCGTCCCCGCCTTATCCGTCATGGCGTAACCGCTGCCTGTCTGCACCAGCGAGTAATCACCGCAGGTGTCAAAGCTGCCGTCAAAGCCGATTGGGAAATAAAGCGTAACGGCTCTCGGCAAATGGGCGATCACGGAACGGCCGTCAAACTCCAGCGCATAGGAGAAGTTGGACGTCCAGCCGCCGCCGAGCCCGTAATTTTCATCCGCGTGGACAGATTCGTAGTAACGTGTAAATTCCAGATCATCCTTGCCGTACAGCGCAAGGTCACGGTAATTCCATGTAAAACTGCCGCTGAGCAGATCCACAGGGTCGCCGCTGCAGGCCAGTTCATCCCGAATTGCGATCAGATCATCCCAGGAATTGATCGTCTCAAAGGTGTCAATGGCCTCACTTTCCTCCGGCACATCAAAACCGAGGAAGCTGTTATAGATCGCTGTCCGGGGCGTACAGGGCTGCATGACGATGACATAGCGGCCGCCGCTGGAAATACGGGTGAGGCTGCCGCTGTCATCCCTGTAACTGCCGTCCCACAGAACTATATTCTGGATGGAGTTTTCACTTTCTTCGGCAGCATCCGTCAAGCCGAAGAAAGCGTGTGCGCTGGGCAGGACAGAACTTTCCGGCAGATAGTCGATCTCCGCATTGATCTCCGGCTGCTCCTCCGGTTCCACGTCCGAAACAGCTTCAACAGATTCTTCTGCAGAAGGCTCGTCCTCAATCGCTGTCACCGGCACATCTGCCTTATCCGTTTCCACCGCCTCCGAATCCACCGTATCCGCATCGGCAGGTGTCGTGTCCGCATCATCTTCCAATGGTTCCGCATTTGCAGAGGGAGCAAAGGACTCCTCTATCGCCGTTGCAGACTCCGTATCCGTTGTCGGGCTTTCCTCGGAAGCCCCATCCTCCGATGTCTCATTGGCAGGAGATTTTTCCGTATCCATTGCTTCATCGTTGATGTCAGCGGGCAAATTTGCTTCCGGATTTGGAGCATCTAGATTTTCCGAGGGGAGCAGAGCGTCTGTCTCTGCCATATCTTCCGGGGCAGGGAGCTCATCAAGGTTCACCGTTGCAGCCGCATCGTCCAGTTCGGCGAGGCGATTGCCCTCAAAGCCAAAAGCGTAGAAATCCTCAATCACTTCCGGCTGACGCTTCCCGCGGATCGTCTGATAGACGATATTCAGCCACTCATCTTCATCGATAGGCGAATAGCCCACCTGCTCCGCCGTATAAATGTCATCCCCCTCCTGAAGCGGGACAATATTTTCCTGCACCGGAACGCCCACCAGTACGCCTAGTCGGCGGCCAAGGAACTCTTCGCTCTGGAGTTTTCCGTGTCCATCCGCATCATCCTCCGGCGCATACGGCATGGAAACAATATCTTCATCCATATACGCGGGTTCATCCTTCATCTCATACAGTTCCAGCGTGACCGGCTGTGATCTCTCGATCACATAGATCAGCTTGAACCAGGAGTCGGGATAGGTCATATTGGCTTTTGTCAGGAATGCGTTGTCTCTTGACTCATAAGAGAAGAAGGACACACGCCGCCCGTTATCCCGGAGAGCGTACAGTCCCATGATCTTAAATTCGGCGCTGGCCGGTCGGTCAGCCGCCGTATCCTCGGCAAAGACTGCGGTAGGGAACAGTGTCAAAAGCATTGCCAGCGTAAGCAGCATCGAAATGAATTTGTTTCGGAATCGTTTTAGGTTCATTTGCTATTCTCCTCTCTACGATACATGACAGTGGGTCTGCGGCGGATGTTGCCCCAATGACCACCTCCTCCAAAAATGCACCCTTACTATATTCATCTCTTGACAGTGTCGATTTGTGACAAGTAGTTCGATTTTTTCTGCGATTTTTTGTGACGCATGCCATTCATTTCTCTGCACTGTAATGATCATCGGTACAGATGCACTCCTATTGTTTTCGCATGGGGAAAATGTAAAAATATCATGCGCATTATATCTATAAGAGCGATAAACGCCTTGATGGTCGATTTATTGTACGAATGACTCCCTGTATAATATGCGTATAGGCAGAATAGTACCGTGGCGCGTATTACAGGAGACGCTGAAGTATGATTGATTATCAGGAAATCGGAAACAACATTAAAATATGTCGAATCCGCTGCAATCTCAAGCAGGCTGAACTTGCCGAAATGGTCGGTGTTACATCCCAGCACATCAGCCACGTTGAGAGGTGTCAAACGAAGCCGAGCCTGACATTACTGGTGGATATATCGACAGCACTGCGCGTTGATCTTTACACTCTGCTTGGAAGCAACATTCCGGTTCATCCGGACGTCAGCATTTCTGTTGAATTTGCAAGCATGTTGAAAGATGCCGCGCCGGAGCAGGTCAAATTGTGCCTGTCTGTGTGCAAAACGATTATGGAGCATGGCGAGAGCCACCAGTTCAAATAAATCAGCTGCCGGCTGTTGATTGCATGGCAGCTGATTTTTTGGTGAGATTTTGCGAAGGAAGGGATTGTATGGATAAGCAGCAGCGAGAGTACATCCATCATTTGATGCTTCAATACTCTGATGCTATGGTCCGGCTTACATATCGTCGCGTAGGGGACTGGCATCTTGCGGAGGACTTGGTACAGGAGACCTTTCTGACAGCGTGCTGCAAGTCGGAACGGGTATGCGCTCACAAGAAACCGGTGGCGTGGCTCTTTGAGACATTGAACAATTTGACCTTGCGCGAAAGCCGCCGCTTTTATCATACAGAGGTTTCGATTGAAGATATCGCTGAGAGCCATGAGCTCACAGAACTTCCAATGACCTGTCATATTCCGATGGGGTTAAGCGCATTGGAGCAGGAGATCATCCTTCTTCGCATCGATAAAGGCCATTCATTTCTGGAACTCGCAGAGCATTTTGGAATCAGTGAAATGGCATGCCGCCAGCGATTATCCAGAGCGCTCCGCAAGTGCAGAACACTACTGGAGGATCCTCTTGGCAGCACGCCAAAATAATTATCAAATTATTGTCACAAAACCGATACTTCAGGAGATGAAATAGTAAAGGGGGTAATGAAATGTTGGGTAGCCAGCATCCCGATAAATCTGCTGTCGGGAGAAAGCGAACAGATTCTGCTTCCGCGTCCATCACGGAAAAATCTAACTTGCAGCTTCTGAATGAAGTAGAAGCAATGCTAAGTGTACCTGCGGAGGAGATGGATACGGACAGGATTGAGGAATATCTGTCACTATTGCAAAAAAGGGCACCAGTCGCAGAGCATTATGACCCGGAAGAAAAATGGGCAAAACTCGAAGAATCCCATCCATTGATTTTTAAAGAAGAAACGAGTTCCTGCAAGTCTGATCTTGCGGCAGAAGCAAAGAATCGACATGGGAACCGAACTCGTCGATCTTTTTCCCGCGTTTTCCGTGCGGCAGCTATTGCCGCAGCCGCGGCATTTTGCTTTATAATAACCGCCAGCGCTATGGGATTCCAACCTGTTCAGGCTGTCCTGCGATGGGCCGAAGGAATCATTCAGATCTATACCAATCCTTCCGGCATCATGGAATTGCCTGACGATGATCCCAGCGAGTATCATTCCCTGTATGATGCTCTGGCGGCAAACGGGATCAGTACAGAAGGTCTGCCCACATGGGTGCCGAGAGATTATGCGGTTTCGGCTATTGCAGTTAAGTTGTCAGATGGTGTGCTTAAATGTTCTGCCATTTATGATTCGACCCGCGGAGGTTTAGTGATTCGCGTAATAGAGCATACGATGGCACTATCAACCGAAGCGAAAGAGCTTGATTCAGTGGGAAGTGTTTATACGCACAATCAAACCGAATACTACATTTTGATGGACGACGGAGTGACAAAAGCAGGATGGCAAGATGGAATGCTATCTTATGTAATCAGTGGACAGATATCCGAGGCTGAGATTAAAGAGATGATTAACTCAATTCAATAAAATCATATGAGGAGAATGACTATGAAGAGAAGCCTCTTTTCCCTTTTTTTGATGCTTATTATGATGTTCAGCGTAGGCATGACTGCATCCGCCGTATATCGTCCGGAAACCGGAAGGCCCACAATAAACGGCACCCGCTCCAGCGCCTATTTGGACGGTTACAGTGTTGGAATCGAAGCGAGAGGGAATGGTAAGATTGCGGTAGCCATGACAGTCGAGGCCCGCAGCAAAATGGAAAAGCTCGGTGTGCACGAAGTGGAAATCGAGCAGAAAGTGAACGGTAATTGGCGTTACTATGATTCTCAGTATGGCGCCGAACACCCCGAATTCTATGATTACAATACATGGGATTATGTTGGAACAACCTATTTTCAAGGAACACCCGGTGTCAGCTACCGCGTAACGCTGACAGTCTATGCGCGAAACAGCAAAGGCTCAGACACAGGGTATATCACTTCCTATACTGTGGTTTGCAGGTAAATACTAAGTATACTAAAAGAAGCAGGAAGCCTCTGCCACGGTAGAGGCTTCCTGCTTGTTAACTTTATGACCGCGTTATCGGACATTCAGCCTTGCTTTTCTCCCTGGGTGCGGACACCGAAGCCGTTGACCCTCGATTTCCTCTTCGACGAGGATCGTCAGATATTTGCGCCCATCGATCACACGAGTCTCCAGCAGATAACTCTGCTCGGGCGCGACAAAGATAGTCGCGTTGGCCGTTTTTACTTCAAAACGGCCACTGTCGATCAGATTCAACGGGTTTAAGGTAACGCCAGCGCCAAAGCGCTCATTACAGCAGCTTTGGAACGCTTCGGCTTTTTCTTCACTGATCGCGGCATCCGCCAGAATGGCGGCAATGTCTTTTGCTGTGATCTCCAACGGCTCCGGATTGCGGCTTTCCTGATGCTGTTCAATCTTTGCATCTCCGGTCTGCCTCTCTTTGAATTGACCACACTGGCTAACACAACCGATGCATCAGTTGTTCCGGACATTCCTCGTCCTGCCAATGCCGTTTTGTTCCTTCGCGAGCGTACCTTCCTCGGCGATAAGGGCTACGATGTGAAAACCGTCTACAACTTGGTGAAGGACGCCTATGAGGGAGAGGCTGTGATCCCGTTAAACAAGCGCGGTACAAAGAGCCCTGAAATACTGTCCGTTGGCAATCCTATCTGTGAAGCTGGTCTCGCCATAAGAAAGGATGGCAAGACCACCGATGGCGGAGGGGGGATGCCGTAGAAATACTGCTGCCCCTTCCGCCAGTCCAAAACCGGTGTTTGCCCCTGCAACCACAAGAACTGGAATAACGGCAAGAAGAACCGTGGCTGTACCAAGTATAAGGCCATTCCAACAGACTACAGACTTTCCATTGACAGGGAATGCCTGCATTTTAAGCGTATCTATGCTTTGCGTACAGAATGTGAGCGTTACAATTCCCGTTTTAAGGCATCTGGTCAAGAAAGACTTTGGGTTCGAAATGGCAGCAGTGCTGCTAATCTCAACACAGTAGCCCACATCTCCGCTTTAGCGGTTGCGCTGGCCGCCGTTCTGCATGGTTCTCACTCCTACCGTTCTGTCAAACAGCTTCGGCGTTCCGTCTGATCTGCACTTTTCCATATCGTTTTCAGGTGCGGAGACTACCGCGCTGTGGTTTTTGCGCCCTTGAGCTGCCCTAAACTCTTTTGATTCCCATTCGCCTTGTTTGCGGGTTGCTCTTTCCACCTGTTTTGCTCGTCTCTTTAGCACTATTTTAATTGGAACCACGCTTCTAATAAATGCCGTTTCACTTCTAATGATTAGAAAGATAGTACAAATTATCTGCATAATGAGGGTGAAGCAAACCATGAAAAATGAGGTAAGCAAGCTGGAGGGTCGCTAAGAAGATCCTTGTACTAGAGGAAAAGAACAGATGCCGTCCAAGCAGCCAAAGGGACTCTGGAAGCATAACACTTTATGCCCTGCAGCTTGAAGTTCTTCTCTATTCGTGCGAAGGAAACTTCTATTTTCTGGATGATGGATACGTCCCCGATATAGCGGGGCAGATAAGGGAAAAGAGAAACGTACAGCATTGTCTGCTGTGCGCTTCTCTTTTACTTTGTCGGAATTTAGCAAGCGAGCGATATCGCTGTCGAAGTCCCCCGTTTCTGAAATTTTCCCAAAAAATCAGAAACGGAGGAACGAAGATGTATATAAGAAACGATGGAAAAGGGGAAAGCAACATTACCCAGAATGGATTTACCGCCTATTTGCTCTCGGCGGTTGCGCACAGGAAGGCAGACTATCTTCACGCCAAACAGCGCCGACAGGCGAGAGAGGTACTGACAGATCCGGATGATCTGTCAACTGAGGAAGCACCCGGCATTTCTGATCCGACCGATTTGCTTTGCTGCATTGAAAATGCCGCGCTTGAGGAGGCTTTGAATCGCATCAGCGAGAGAGACCGCTATATCTTCTTTTCCCGTGCTTTGCATGGACGCAGCTTCCATGAACTCGCTTTAGAGCTTGACCTTGGGTATCAGGGAGTTGCGGCTGCATATCATCGTGTCTGCAAAAAAGTCAAGGAAGCTACAGGGAGGGATGTAAAGTGAACTTCAAGGATCTATTGCTCCGTGCAAAAGACGGTGACCAACAGGCGAAGGAAGAGATATTTTTGATGTATCGTCCGCTGCTGTTCAAGGAGTCCTGCGTGAACGGCATCTTTGACGAGGATCTCTTCCAGGAGCTTAGTGCAACGCTGATTCATTGTATCAGGATGTTCAAGCTCTAAGCTGCCCCAAACGGGGGGGCAACCGCAGTTCATTACCTAAAAAAGCTGGGCGGCGAGGAAATTCGCTGCCCAGCTTTTGTACTATAATTACCGTCAAATATTCTCTGGATACGCTCCTTCTTTTACCACAGCCTTATATTTTGCTTTTCACCGCAGCACCCCAAGTTCTCTGTATAGTTGAAGCGGGAGACTGTATGCCAGTCTCCCGCTACAGTCTGTCGAGGAACCCGGTCTGTACTCAGGAGCAGACTGGGTCTCGAACATATATGAGCGAAA
>UMGZ01007965.1_pt1 | contig 12199 bp, 10 predicted proteins | sample 1965421 | NCBI WGS metagenome assembly UMGZ01 (sample SAMEA4836087, study PRJEB28245) | human gut metagenome | biome: gut microbiome; material: fecal sample | place: Denmark | collected 2008
AATTTAAGATGAAACCAATAAAATAGGAAACAGATTCCAGAAAAACAAAACATTAAAATCAGGTCGCATGAAAAGTAAAAATGTCTTCAGTCACCTCCTTTTCGTGGCTCTCCTATTCATCACACTGACAGCCTGCCAACCCAACCATCAGACATTCGACAGTGACCTTGTCAGCATTGATATTCCGCAAACGGATTGTTTCACGGAAGAGGCTTTCGGGGAATCCGTCACCCTGACGTCCGAACCCTTCAACGACTCTGTACTGCACGCACCACGTAACCTCGCGATTATTGGCAACAAGCTGTTCACGGTCGACATCTCCAGCTCGACAGACACCCTGGTACGTTTTTATACATTACCCGGAAAACAGTATGGAGGATATGTCTATCTGAAGGGGCAAGGTCCCCTGGAACTGATTTCCCCGTCTGCAGTCTGTGCGTCGGCAGATTCTTCCAGCTTCTGGGTTTATGATACAGCCCGACAACTGTTCATCGGACAACCGTTGTCACTTCTTCAAACGGAAAAGCCAAAGACGATGGACGACTGCATGTTCCTTTCTGTCCCGGATAGCCTGAAAGGGGGAACAGACGACATGATGTGGCTGGATGACAAGCGGATTCTTCTCAGCGACCTGATTCACTACAAAGAACGTTTCTATATCGCAACGCCGGACAGCAACGACTGGCAGGTACAAGCCGTAACCAACCCCAAACTGCATTTCAAGGACACGTTCGACGACAACATCCTGGCAGACATATTTTCAACCCGGAAATGTATCACTCCGGACCATCGTCGGGTGGTACTGGCAGGACGATACCTGGACCTGCTGGAGATTTACGACTCCCAGGGGAACCTGCTGCATCTGATAAAAGGTCCGGAAGACGGTTTCAAGTTTGAGTTCGACACCGAACGTTCCGTCACGAATCACGTCCTGGTCAAGTCAAGAGAAAGCCGACGCGCCTACCTTGCCGTCAAAGCAACTTCCGATAAGATTTATGCCTTGTACTCCGGGAAGACCAAGGAAGACAAGGAACATTACTCCTACTCAAGACGGTTGTATGTATTCTCCCTTGACGGACAGCCCCTGCATCGTTTCCAACTGGATGTACCCATCATAGACTTTGTCGTGGACGAAGCCGCAGGAATGCTGTATGCAGCATCGGACAATGCCGAGATTGTTTGCTACCGGATTGGAGGAGACAAATCGGACAATTAACCAGATTCATACCCATCGGCAAAGATGCTACAGATACCCCGTTGCTATGGATTACGAGTGCGCAAGCTAACTAAACCAATATCTTCATCCACTCATGAAACACTGTTTTTTTATCCTATTGCTCTTTATAATTGCTTGTAAATCGGAGACCGAACAGCAACTTGAATTTGCTTTACAAGCAGCCGAAGAGAATCGCACGGAATTGGAAAAGGTGCTGAAGCATTATGCCAACGATTCCCTAAAGCTGAAAGCAGCCAAGTTCCTCATCTGCAATATGCCCGGACATGTATCATATGTCGGTCAAGAGATTGAGCGCTATTATCAGGAAGCCAAACCTATCTTACTTTCCGACAGTCTTCCGGCAACCAAAGTCAGAATGCTGGAAGAACTGTATCGGAAATATCCTCCCGGCATCATTAAAAAAGAGCAAGACGTAAAAATCATCACTGCTGACTACTTGATACATAACATAGACAGGGCATTTGATGACTGGCAGCATGGGGTATATGCCCAACAAATCTCTTTTGAAGAATTTTGCGAATACTTGTTGCCTTATAAATGCATCGATTATCAAGCATTGGACAATTGGCGGGACACCCTGCGCCCTATAGCAGAAGGGGCCTATGAAGACTTTGTATACAACAGAGTGTATCGGCATTCTGCTTATTGGGCAGCCGGTGCCATCAATGATAGTTTGGACAGGCTACACCGTGGTCATCTGGGAGATGCCATGCGCAGTCATTCACTATTCCGAGTTCCTTTTTGGACTAAAATACCTTCCGGAGAATGTGATATCTATTCATTAGTCACAGTCGGTATCCTACGAAGTAAAGGTATTCCTGCTGTCAATGATTTTATTCTACAATGGGCAACCAAGACCAATAACCATTCATGGGTCACTTTACTGACCGACACACAACGCCCGGGATACTTGGAAGGGTGTGAAGGAAAGGTCTTAGGCTTCATGAGACCTGGAGAATGTAAAGGCAAAGTCTACCGTCGCACGTATGCGCCTGATAAAGGTCTGATACGGTTGAATACGGAAGCTGTGCATGTGCCACCGACACTCAGGACTATTTTCATGAAGGATGTGACAGCTGAGTATGTCCGTCCGGTAAATGTCACCGTAAAGCCATTGCCCGAATTACGACAGAACCACGAAAAATATGCCTATCTGGCAGTCTACGGGAACTACAACTGGGTACCTGTCTGCTATGCCCGGACAGAAGATGAACAAGCCTGCTTCAAAGACATGGAACGTGGCGCTGTTTACCTGCCTACCTATTATACTGAAAAAGGACTACAGCCTGCAAACTATCCATTCCTACTTACACAACAGGAAAAAATCAAGTATCTGAAACCTGATAAACAGCACACCCGAAGCATGACACTGCATCGAAAGTTTCCCCTGACCACTAAAGCATTTAACACAGGAAGGTGTATAAAAGGAAGTCTGATACAAGCCGCAAACCATGCCGATTTCAGTGATGCTGTCACTCTGCACCGTTTCGACAAATTTACAGTAGCAGGCTATGTGGATACCAATGATTCTATCGGCTATCGCTACTGGAGATACTTTTGTCCCAATCCTTGCTATTGCTACCTTGCAGAACTTGCTTTTTTTGATAATCAAGGGAACAAAATGACAGGTAGCATCATCGGGACGGGGCAACGTCAAAAAGAGGATGTACGATATAGCCGTGAAGCAGCGTTTGACGATGACCCGTTCACCTATTACATATCAAATCTCCAGTCGGGTGGCTGGATCGGTATGGACTTTGGCAAACCGGTCAGGATAAATAAGGTAGGCTATCTTGCTAGAGGAGATGACAACAACATCCGTGTCGGAGACGAATACGAACTCTATTATTGGGATTTAAACGGATGGGTATCTTTAGGGAAACAACGGGCCACTATCATGAGCTTGACTTTTAATAATGTTCCCGATAATGCCTTGCTGATATTGAGGGACCATACGAGAGGAAAAGAAGAACGTATCTTCCTGTATGAAGACAATGAACAAATCTGGTACTGACAATGAGAAAATGGATCCAACATACCTTACGATTACTCGACCGAACTGTTTCTGTAGGACTCTGGTTGGTCGGAGGATGGGTTTTCACAATCGTATTCTTGTTTGCAAGCTACAACATTCCGTCAAGTTCCATGAAACCCACACTGTTTCCGGGAGACTATATTTTGGCAGATAAGACTTATTTAGGAGCACGCATCTTCAATCTACAGGCATCCATTGAGCACAAACCTTTCAAAATCTATCGCGTATGGGGACGGAATCAACTGAAAGCAGGCGATATCACCATCTTCAACTACCCCTATCCGCAAACAAGAGACAGTATCGGATTTGACATACTAAGCTATTATGTAAAACGCTGTGTCGGTCTGCCGGGGGATAGCCTATCCATCGACGAAGGCTATTATCAAATAAACGGGCATCCACTAACTGTATTTCCATCCGCCGTTTGCCACTTGCACGATAGCCTCCATCAGGTATTCACAACCGGAGAGAAACATATAAAAGGTGTATCTATCAATGCCTATCCAAAACAAAAGGAGATTGGGTGGACTACCATAAACTTCGGTCCGTTTTATATCCCGCGGAAAGGAGACTACCTCACCATCAGTCGACAGCATTTCCTGCTTTATCGCACTTTAATCGAATGGGAAACAGGTCAAAAATTAATTTGGCATGAGGATGGAGCCTATCTGAACGGAAAGAAACTGATTGCCTATCATTTTCAAGAAAATTACTACTTCATGGCAGGTGACAATGTATTTGATTCCGTTGACAGCCGCTACTGGGGCTTGCTGCCGGAAAGCTACATCGCCGGAAAAGCCGTGCGCATCTGGCAATCGAAGAACCGTTTTACCGGAGACATGAATTGGGACAGAGTGTGGAAACGGATTGAATAAACATACGGGTAGACTCTTTTCCATCCACACAACGATACACCTTATCGTCTGTTTGGCTATATTTGCAGCACATCCCGTTCCCTTCTGACATGAACGGAATGTGTCATGACCCATATTATTAACCCCTCACACCACCCATCACACACCATGAAATCAACCATCCTCACCATACAGGGCTGTCATTATCGTGCACGACTACAAGCAGCACCTGCTCTTTGTATTCGATTGGAAAGACTAAATCGCAGGGACGGACACATCGCCCGTCCGGAAAACCTAAACACTATAAAATCATGAACAAACTCTTCATTGGGGTCGGGCTGATGCTTTGCGCCGCCGCCGTCCTTCCCCCCCGGCTTCCGCTGACAAGGGGCGCAAGGAGCTACAAGACAGCATAAAACACGCGGACGAAAGGGACCTCCACATCCCCTTCGTCCGCGTTTCCTTTTTCACACCCTTCTCCGGGGTTCAGCGGACTCCCCGCCTGCCGGCATCCCCCGCCTTCTCCCCTCTCCGCTCCCGGAAATGCCGTTTCTTTCGTCCCGCAATTCCTTTTGGTCCTGGATACGTCGTATCCTTTAACAAACGATTCACTTTGAAGCTGGATATGTCGTATCCTTTAACAACTGATTCACTTTGACGCTGGATATGCCGTATCCTTTAACAAATGATTTACTTTGGAGCTGGATATGCCGTATCCTTTAACAAACGATTCATTTTGACGCTGGATATGCCGTATCTTCCGCCAAACAATTCCTTTTGACGCTGGATATGTCGTATCCGCAAGGCGGAGGAAGGAGAAGGAAGGCATGTCGACCGACACGGCGTCCGCGGAAAAGAAAAGAAGCGGAAGGAAGGGGATGACGGCAGGCGACGCTTCCGCTGAAAAAGACAGACGGACGCACGGATACAGAAACACCGCGCAACCAGCCTCGTGAAGGAAGATTGCGCGGTGTCACGGTCACAGGGACGCAGGATGCGCTAGAAGAGGAAGCGCAGGATGTCGTTGAAGTTCGCCCAGATGAGAAGCAGGAACAGAATCGCCATGCCTGTCACCTGTGCACGCTCCATGAACTTGTCGCTGGGCTTGCGGCGGGCGACAATCTCGTAGATGAGGAAGAGCACGTGGCCGCCGTCGAGCGCGGGGATGGGCAGGATGTTCATGAAGGCAAGGATGATGCTCAGGAAGGCGGTCATCTCCCAGAAACGGGGCCAGTTCCACTCCGTGGGGAAGATGCTTCCGATGGTGCCGAAACCGCCCAGGCTGGCGGCGCCCTCCTTGCTGAAGACGTACTTCATGTCGTTCACGTAACCCTTGAGGACGTTCACCCCGTGGGTGATGCCGGCGGGGAACGACGACAGGAAGCTGTATTCGACCACGTGCGGCTTGTAGTAGTCGGTCAGCGGGGCTGCCACGACGCCTGCCACGAAGGTGGAGTCCAGCTGCATGTGCAGGGTGTCGGTGGCGCCCGATGCACGGACGACGGCGAGCGAGACGTCGGCGTATTCAGCACGTGCATCGGGTTTCATGGCTGCCTTGTCGCGCAGCGAGGAGAGTCCCTCCTGAAAGGCGTTCCAGGAGTTGAGCGGCTTGCCGTTGAGGGCTATCAGGCTGTCGCCACGCTGCACGCCTGCCCGTCCGGCAGGGCTTCCGGGAAGGACGGAATCGACCTTGGCAGGGATGAGCATGTCGACGAAGATGGGTTGTTCCTTGCCGACGGTCAGCAGGCTGAGGTCGTCGGGGATGTAGACCTGTTCCTCGCGTCCGTCGCGGCGGACGGTGACAACCTTGGCGTCGACAATGTCGCGCAGCATGTCCATGCCGTAGCGTTCGAAGGGTTTGTCGTCGGCACGCAGGAGGATGTCTCCGTCGCGGAAGCCGATGCTCTGGGCACGTTCGTTGAACTTCATGCCGCGGTCCATCTCAGGGAGCGAATAGTAGCTGTCGCCCCAGGTGAAGAGAATCATCGAGTAGATGAACAGGGCGAGGAGGAAGTTGAACAGCACGCCGCCAATCATCACCAGCAGGCGTTGCCAGGCGGGTTTCGAGCGGAACTCCCAGGGTTGGGGTGGCTTTGCCATCTGTTCCTTGTCCATCGACTCGTCGATCATGCCGGCAATCTTCACGTATCCGCCCAGGGGCAGCCAGCCGATGCCGTACTCGGTGTGGCTGTTCTTGGGTTTGTAGCGGAAGAGGGCAAACCAGGCGTCGAAGAACAGATAGAACTTCTCCACCCGTATCTTGAACAGGCGGGCGAAGAGATAGTGCCCTCCTTCGTGGATGATGACGAGCAGGGAGAGCGACATCATGAGTTGCAGGGCGCGGATTAAGAATGTTTCCATTTGTGTTCGTTTGTTTTTTAGGATTTATAGGGGGACGTACGTTCCGTGCGTCCGGTGAATTTTACGGGTTCAGTGTCGGTGTGCCTCCGGATGCCACCAGCTCTTCCGCCACGCGGCGTGCCTCGGCGTCGGTCGCCACATAGTCGTCGTACGTGGGTCTGCCGACGAAGGAGACGCGCTCCATCGTGCGGGCGATGACGTCGCTCATGCCGAGGAAGGAGATGCGGTCGTGGAGGAATGCCTCGACGACGACCTCGTTGGCGGCATTGACGATGCAGGGCATGTTGCCTCCGCGGTGGAGGGCATCGTAGGCGAGTGCCAGGTTGCGGAAGCGGCGTGTGTCGGGTTGCTCGAAGGTCAGCTCATGGAAGCGGGTGAAGTCGATGCGCTCGACCGACAGCGGGAGCCGTCTGGGATAGGAGAAGGCGAACTGGATGGGCACGCGCATGTCGGGCATGCCGAGTTGTGCCTTCACTGCCCCGTCGGCGAACTGCACCATGGAGTGGATGATGGACTGCGGATGGACGACGACCTCGATTTGCTCGGGACGTACGCCGAAGAGCCAGCGTGCCTCCATGACCTCGAAGCCCTTGTTCATCATCGAGGCGGAGTCGATGGTTATCTTCGCTCCCATGTGCCAGTTGGGGTGCTTGAGCGCCTGCTCCCGGGTGACGGTGGCAAGCTGTTCAGCAGTGAGTGTGCGGAAGGGTCCGCCCGATGCGGTGAGGATGACCTTCTCCAGGGGATTGCCCGGCTCCAGGCATTGGAACACGGCGGAGTGCTCGGAGTCCACCGGCAGGATGGGGACGTGGTATTCGTCCACGAGGCGGGTGATGAGGTCGCCCGCCACGACGAGCGTCTCCTTGTTTGCCAGCGCGATGGCTTTCCCGGCACGGATGGCGTTCATCGTGGGGCGCAGTCCGGCGTAACCCACCATGGCGGTGAGCACGATGTCGATGGGTGCGGACTCCACAATCTGGCAGAGGGCATCTTCGCCGGCATAGACCTTGATGGGGAGGTCGGCGAGGGCGTCTTTCAGCCGGGCATACTTGTCGGGATTGGCTATCACGACGGCTTCGGGCATGAAACGTCGGGCTTGCTCGATGAGCAGGTCCACCTGGTTGTGCGCCGTCAGTGCGTAGGCTTCATAGAGGTCGGAGTGCTCGGCGATGACTTGCAGCGCCTGCGTGCCGATAGAGCCTGTCGAGCCCAGGATGGCTATTTGTTTTTTCATTGGTTCGGTTGCTTTATTCATGGATGTGAGGATTTAGAAGACGATGAATTGGGCGGGGTTGAGCACCTGTCCGCGGTGCCACAGCTCGAAGTGGAGGTGCGGTCCGCCGGTGGTGCCGTCGGGGCGTCCCACGAGGGCGATGACTTCGCCTGCCGCGACCTTGTCGCCGAGCGCCTTGAGCAGGGAGCCGCAGTGCTTGTAGACCGAGACGAGGTTGCTGCCGTGTTGCAGGGCGATGACGTGTCCGGCGTCCGCTGTATAGCCGCTGAAGATGACTGTCCCGTCGAGCGTGGCGAGGATGCTCTCGTCGGCTCCGGCAGCGATGTCCACGCCGAAGTGGCGGTCGTCGGGATTGAAGTCATGGGTCAGCATGCCGCGCACGGGACGGTAGAAGATGGCGTCCGCCACTCCGGTGCGCCCCTTGACGGCGGCAAGGTTGTACTTCTCCTGCTCCTCGAACTCCTTGCGGAAGCGCTCTTCGTTCTGCGTACGTTCCATCAGTGCCTCGGAGCGTTGCACGGTGAGCGAGTCGATGGAGCGGACGGAGTCGGGCTTCACCTCGCCGCGGATAATGTCCTGGATGTTCATGATGTAGAGGTTCTGGCGGTCGAGCAGCCGGTGGAGCGAGTCGGCGAGCAGGGCATTGTCGACAATCTGCTTGCGCACCTCGCTGTTCATGTAGCCCGGCAGGTAGTTGCGCAGGGGCGTGAACGAGACGATGAGGGCGACGATGACGAACAGCACCACGCAGACCGCCAGCAGCACGGACAGTCCGTTGAGCTTCGACACGTGCAGCCCGACAACCTCCTCGAGAGTACTCTCGTTGACGATGGTCAGCTTGTACTTGAACTTGATGTTATGCCAAAACCGCTTTCTCTTCATGGGTGGATGCTCCGTGATGAATGGTTACTCTTCCTGTTCCGCTGCGGGGACGCTGTCGAGGTGGAGCAGTCCGTCAGGCAGCTGCAGCAGCATCTTCCGGTGCTCGTGGTCCAGTTCGCGGATGAACTCTTCCCGTGCGGGGACGAGCAGCTCGCGACCGTCGTGGTCGATGACGAACAGGGTGTTGATGGTCGACTCGTCCACGTGGGTGACGGGGCCCAGGTCGCCGTGATGCACGTCCGCCACCTCGAAACCGACGAAGTAGGCCCATGACAGTTCGTCGCTGTCCGCCTCGGTGGCAAGGTGGAGGGGGAAATAGACTTCCACGTTGGTGAAGCGCCGCGCCTGTTCCGCCGTGTCGATGTCCTCAAACTTGACCAGCGCCACGCTGTCGGACTTGAAGCGGTACTCCTCGATGAAGAACGGCACGAGGATGCCGTCCATGAGGCAAATCAGGTAGTCGCAGTCCACGCGGTCGAACACATCGTCGGTGAAGGTGAATGCGACCTCCCCCTTGACGCCGTGCGGCTTGTTGAGCACACCTATTTTATATACGTCTTCTTTCTTTATCATGAGTCAGTTTGTTCAGATTCGTGTGATGCCCGCCCCCAGTGCGTTCAACCGTCGTTCGATGTCCTGATAGCCACGGTCAATCTGCTCCACGTTGCTGATGCGGCTGATGCCGTCGGCACTCATGGCGGCAATGAGCAGGGCAATACCGGCACGGATGTCGGGCGATGCCATGTTCCCTCCTCTCAGGCGGAACTTGCGGTCGTGCCCGATGACCACGGCGCGGTGCGGGTCGCACAGGATGATTTGTGCTCCCATGTCGATGAGCTTGTCGACGAAGAAGAGGCGGCTCTCGAACATCTTCTGATGGATGAGCACGCTGCCCCGTGCCTGTGTCGCCACCACGAGCATCACGCTCAGCAGGTCGGGCGTCAGTCCGGGCCAGGGCGCATCGGCAAGTGTGAGGATGGAACCGTCCATGAACGACTCCACGGCGTAGTATTTCTGCTCGGGGACGAAGATGTCGTCGCCCCACTGTTCGAGCGTGATGCCCAGCCGACGGAAGCTCTCGGGGATGATGCCCAGGTTCTCGTAGGAGACGTTCTTGATGGTGATTTCGCTCTGTGTCATGGCAGCCATGCCGATGAAGCTTCCCACCTCGATCATGTCAGGCAGGACGGTGTGCTCGCATCCGTGCAGTTCCTCCACCCCTTCGATGGTGAGGAGGTTGGAGGCGATTCCGCTGATGCGCGCGCCCATGCGGTTGAGCATGCGGCAGAGCTGTTGTATGTACGGCTCGCAGGCAGCGTTGTAGATGACGGTGGTCCCTTCCGCCTTCACGGCAGTCATGATGATGTTTGCCGTTCCGGTGACGGACGCCTCGTCGAGCAGCATGTACGTCCCCTTCAGGTGTTCTGCCTTGATGACGTATGCCTTCAGTTCCTCGTCGTAGTGGAATTCCGCTCCCAGACGTTGGATGCCGATGAAGTGGGTGTCGAGCCGGCGTCGTCCGATCTGGTCGCCACCGGGTTTGGCATAGACGGCCTGTCCGCAACGTCCCAGCATCGCCCCGATGAGCATCACCGAGCCGCGCAGCTTGGCACACTTCTTCAGGAACACTTCTCCGGAGGCGAACTCCAGGTCCACATCGTCGGCGATGAAGCTGTAGGAGCTGACCCCTTCGCGCGTCACCTTCACCCCCATGTCGCGCAGCAACTGGATGAGGTTGTTCACATCGAGGATGTCGGGCACGTTATGAATGGTCACTTTTTCGTGTGTCAACAACGTGGCACAAAGAATCTGGAGTACTTCGTTCTTGGCTCCCTGCGGATAGATGTCGCCCTTGAGGCGATGTCCGCCTTCTATCACAAATGCTGCCATAGTGGTTAGTTTTTAAGGTTGACGAGAGACGGGAGGACGTCTCCACGTTTCAATATTTGCGTTTCTGGTTATTGTTCGAATAGCGTTTGCGCTGCTGCTGGAACTGCCGCTGCGGCTGTTGGTGCTGCTGCGGTGCGGTGATGCCCAGGTGGAAGTTCTCGTCGCTCAGACGGATGGCTCCTCCGGACATCTCGTAGATGTCGTCATAGATTTTCTGGTCTTCCACCGTGTCCTTGTTCCAGGTGATGTAGTCCTTCTTCATGTGGCTTGCGATCAGGGCAATGAGCTGGTCGCGCTCTTCGCCTTCAGGCATCTCCACGGCTTTCTGGATGAGCAGCTCGATGGCACGTCCGTAATGCCGGTAGCGGATTTTGCCGCTGGAATAGGGGATGCGGTCAGGCTTCACGTTCAGGTAGTCCGGACGGACAATCTCATAGGGGTAGTCGATGTCCAGCTTGAAGTCCGACATGATGGCGAGGTGGTCCCACAGCTTGTGCTTGAAGTCGGGGACTTCGCGCAGTTGGGGGAACATGCCTCCCATGATGTTGACGATGGTGTTGGCACAGCGTTGACGTTCTGCACGGTCTTCGATGGTCAACGCATGGTCGACCATGTTCTGCACGCTCCGTCCGTACTCCGGAAGCGCCATTTTCTTACGTTGGGTGTTATAATTGTATTCTTGATTCATAATTCGTTGGTTGAAAAAAGGGGGGAAACGGGGGAGACAGGGCAATCGGTTTCACGGGAATGCCCGTCTCACAGCAGCTTCTTCGGCTTGGAAGCCACGAACTCCTTCAGGTAGAACGGTTCGAAATAGGCGACGTCCTTGAAGTCTCCGCGGGCAAATGCCTTCTCGGCAAGGGGGAACATCCACTTGGCAAGCGGATGGATGTCCTCGACAAAGCGCGCATTGGGATGCAGGATTTTCTCCTTGCACTTGGCAGCACCGTTGCCGAAGAAATAGACCGGACCGCGGTTGAGGTAGTCCTCGTAGGACGACTCGTCGATGATGACCGCCTCAATCTCGCGCACGGGATGCAGGGCACGGTCGTAGAGGGCTGCATAGACCTCCATCCGTCGGGCATCAATCATCGGACAGAGCAAGGCATCCTCGGGCAGCTCTTCATCCAGCAGCAGGGGGACACACATCACTTCCGGCGTCGGGATGCCGATAAGCGGAAGGTTGCGTCCGTAGCAGATGCCCTTTGCCATCGAAACACCGATGCGCAGGCCCGTATACGAACCGGGACCGCAGCTCACCGCCACGGCATCGAGAGGGATGGCATGGCTGTCGGCAAACGACAGTGCCTCGTCCACATATACGCCCAGCGTCACGGCATGGGAGGGTCCCTCGAAATCAGTCTTTGAAAAGATGCATTGTCCGTCTTCGCTCAACGCCACCGAGCACACCTGCGTTGAGGTCTCAATATGCAATATACACGACATAATTCAGTTTCTTCTTTAGCGTAAGTTCCGCATACGCCCAACTTCCAGTCAACGGAGGGAGATTCAATGGAGATGGGACAAGGAAGCTCCCTGTCGACTACAACTTGAACATGCGAAAGTTGAATTCCTTTAATAATTAGGTGCAAAGGTAAACTTTTCGCTTATAAGTGCCACATAAAACGGAAGCGGATTGGCTGTTTTTAGTGAAAAATAGGAAACACGGGAGGCGTCAGGATGCAATAACAGACATAAAAATTGAC
>UMGZ01004950.1_pt1 | contig 12165 bp, 10 predicted proteins | sample 1965421 | NCBI WGS metagenome assembly UMGZ01 (sample SAMEA4836087, study PRJEB28245) | human gut metagenome | biome: gut microbiome; material: fecal sample | place: Denmark | collected 2008
TCTGTTTCTTCAACTTTTTTGCTACAATCATATATCATTAAGTCTTCAAAATTTGATAAGACCGATATACATAACTTAGCAGTAAACCCATAACGTCTTACTTGTTGTGCAGGCTTTTTATCTTGCTTAATTTTTACACTCGGTTTTTTCGCTTCAACAAAAAATTTTCGTATATTAGATAATCTAAATGTATAATCAGGTTTCTTTGTTTCAATAGATATTCCTTTATCGTTACGTAAACCTTCTTCTAAAATTACTTCTCTTTCAAATGTTGACTTTCCTTGTGTATTTTTTACATCCCATCCCAATAATTCAAAAAAAACATCTAGAAACTCATTTCTTAACTGTGTTTCATTGTAATTAGATGACAAATACGCATTTCTATTTTGTTTATAATTTTCAACAAGTTCCTTAATGTTCATAAAAAATCTCCTTTATTACTTTTATCTTAATTATCTTATTATTGAAAAGCAATAAAACAAATTAAATACTCACATTTTCAGTAATATTACTTGTTATTTTGATATTTTTCTTAGTTTAATTTCACCTGTGGTTAATCTTGATGTCCAATAATTAATTGTAATGGTATCTTTTGTTTCAACACACAATTTACCTCCACCACATTGGGGAGGATTCACCTGATTGGGACTTCGTAATTCTTCCGTACGATAAATATAATATAAACAAGGATATGATGAAAAAGTATCATCCCAAGACGCGCAGATACTTCGGCTCTTTATTTCATTTGTTTTTATTTGTATAGAAACATTTGAAAATGTTTGTTTAATTGTTATATTGGCTAATTTTTCAGTTCCTCTTTCATATGATGACCACAAATTTCCTTGCCATCTACCAGATATGTTTACAGGAATTCCATATTTTCCTGCAAAAAATTTCCATAAAACGTTGTCCCATATCAACCACAACACCCAGACTGCCGTTAGTGATGCTGTAAAGCTATGGATAATACTCCAATTAAGATAACAATGTAAAATATAGAATATTATTCCTGCTAATACTATTAGAATATTAAGTTTAATTTTACTCAAGCTGCTACTACCTCTAAGAATAAGTTATTTATATACCACAAATATGTTTTTACATTTTCTTTTGTTGTTTTTTGTTCTGGGAATAAATCTTTTCTGAACATTTGTTTGATTTGGTTAACTTCAACTAATATTGAAGAATCTATTCTAACTAATAAATAATAAATAATATTTTTTAAGCCTGTTAAATAATTTTCTGCCATAAAATAATTATTAGGAACATTATATAAAAGACATTCTATAACATAGGATGAAACATTGGTATTAAGCCCTATGTTTTCTAATTCGTTCCTAAATCTTTTAAAAATACGAACATAATATTTATATAAATTATGCGTATCGTTATTTTTCTTACATCCGTTTTCACTATCTTGTTCAGGAAAATTTACAATAAATTCATTATTATCAGAGTAAAAAGCTACACCATTTATCATACCGTACATAGTGTTATATTGAAGAGTAAAAACAGGTACAACATCTGCTTTTACTCTATAAGTATTATTTTTTACTTTTATAGATTTATAACCTCTAACAATACTGTCAGCACCATATCTTTGTTGCAAACAATAATAGACAGCATCTTTAATTTCTTTATATGTTGGACCATTTGCATTTATTGCTGGTATTCTTTCTAGATTTTGATTACAGTTGTAACAGAAATCTTCAAATAATACATACATATCAACATCACTATCATTTTTCACATTAGTATTATTTTTATATGATCCTCTCAACTTAAGTTTTGGTTGCTTTAACCAACCAAAATTGTAGTTTTTGATACAACTTTCAATATTTGCAATAGTAGAATCACATTTATTTTCTTCCGTATTGCTCGCTGGTTTTGTCCACATTATTAAATTTTCTTCTGTAATCATTTGAAATTCCTTTAAAACATTTTCTTACTATTTAGGAATTGAAAATTTAAAATGCAATATTATATCTAGAAATTTACAAGAAATTCTATAAGAACACAGATAAAAAAAACAAATATTGAGGCTATGCCTTTATAAACTCCATTTTTCAAAATATTAAAACAGAGTGGTTTTACTTACTCAAAATACTTCTTCACAGCTTGTTCAAATTGTTCTAAGAACAGTTTTTTGAAGTATGATATGTTGTTTTGTTCATAAAACAAGATAACACCCTTCTTATACTCGACCTCATCAACGCTTTTATATGACAGCGGACAGTAATCATTTGCCAATAACAATGCATTACCCAAAATGCGTGAAGTCCGTTTATTACCATCTTCAAACGGTTGGATGTATGAAATCATCAAAACCGTTATCAAAGCCTTCTCAAGTGGGTTTTCGGTCTGATTAACAAGTTTAACCAACTGCTCTAATGCTTCTTTTATCTGAAATTCATTGTCCAATGGTTTATAATCCGTACCAACAATACCGACTAAGGTTTGTCGTACACCGTACGATACACCCAACCCCTCAACTAAAAGACGATGCAGTTCCTCAATTTTACGAACTGTCAGCTCTTTATACTCGTTTGTATTCCCAATAATGTAGTCAAGTGCCTTTTTATGGTTGATAATCATTTGTGTTTCTTGTTCAGTTTTACCATCAGCCGAAACATTATCTTTAAGCAATCTTTCGGTATCTAACAAAGTATAAGTATTGCCTTCGATTTTTGATGATTTCCATGCCAATTCGATGGTCAGACGCTCAAATTCCTTGCGTAAGATTGTTGATGACATCCCTGCTCTGCTTTTGAGGTACTGTTCATTCAAATGAGCATATTCTTGTTGCTCTTTTGGGGTCAATAAGTCCGATAAATGGCTCATAATTTCAAAATTGAAACGATTATTCTCTAATTTGCGCTCATCATTTGCAAAATAAGCCTCAACATCAACCTCTGAAAGAAGTTTATTTTTGATGGACAGCGCATAAAGTGCTGATTTTGTCGTTCCGGTTTTTGAAATTAATCCTTCGGCAATCAAAACATCTAAATCACGAAGAATCGTTACCTTTGAACACTTTTCAAATTCCTTTGATACAGCCTCTTGTATCTGTTCACGACTAACCGCACCTGACTGTTCAATGTAATTAAAAATCATTTTTTGCCGTTTGTTTAACATAGCATTTTCCTTAATTGTTTCATTTTCTTACCATAATTGTTGCATAATTGTATCAAAAATGCAACTATTATTTACAAATTTTGAAACTATTATTTTGTCATATAATGCGATTGCCTGTTTTTACGCATAACTTATCGGTTTTGACCGTTTTCGTGCGTGTACGCGCGAAAAAACCGCGTTAAAATCGATGTCAGTTAGTTATAGTTTGCAACCAACTGATAAAAACAACCAACAATAATCGTCAAACCGTTATTGACAGCCGATTACAGATGATTTATGTTATTAGCAGTGCTAATAACTTTTGCTAATACTTTTGGAATTTAGGTCGGAGCCAATATTTTTATAAGTTGTTGATTTTACATATAAACAAGGCTGTAAATTGAATAAATTCTCTGGGATTGTCGCATCAGGCAGCCGGAGCCAATAAAAAAACCTCCCTCTGGGAGGTTTTTTTTTAACCGTGACTTCCTTCTGAGCCGGAAATCCAAAGGGAACCTGTCCGAAGCGGATTGTTAGCTATTTTTCAAACTCACATTTATCCGGAAACATTCTGCTTAGCAACTCATACGCTCTTTCCCGATGTTCATCTGTAGTCATCATATCGTCATTAATACAAAAAACACATGGCTTAGGATTTTTGAAAAAACGATCAACATCTATTTTGCGCAAGCAAGAATAATAAGCAGCCTGCCGCGGAAAAAAACGATATCTGATCCTATTCAGCCATTTTTTCACACCGGAAAAACAGACACTCCCGGAAAGCTCCCTGTTATCAATTACAATGAATGGCGCTTTATTATGCCATACTTCGTACAAAGAAACACACCACCGCATAATATCATCAGAACAACGAAAACGGTTTCGCCTTGTTCGGGTTGTTTCTTGAGAAAAAATATCATAAACCTCTCTATATACACTTTTACGATAAGCATCAATATTATGATAAGGTTTGGCTTCAAAGCCGATTCTACACTTTTGCTCAACAAGTTCAAAACATTTTTGTATCAAAAGACTATACCTGTCGCCCTGATTCACAAAAGGCACACTCATACGAGAAATCGGAAAATTTTTATAAAAAAAGAAATCCGGATCAACTTTACGTCCGAAAAAAGTATCATCATTGGCCAACAAAAAATGTTCTGACAATCCCCTGATATTATGTATCCCGGTTTCAATAGCCATAGAATTAAAAGTAGGTAAAACCTCTCGGGGCAAAATATCCTCATGATTAACCAACGTAATTTTAGGATGTTCAACATTTAACCATGAAGGAATTTGATGATCAGTAATCAGATAAATTTGATTAACCCAAGGAACAAACTTTGCAACCGAACGCATAGAAAACAGCAATTCATTATTATTAATAAATCTGCAATCAGCTGCCGCTGTTTCTTCAATACAATCATATTGCTGAAATCTTTTTCGCTTGGCATTCCACTCTTCATCAGTAGAATCACACCACAAATAAACCAAATCAATTTTAGTCATAAGAAAATTCTCCTTTAGACTAAAATTAACACGGCTCCTTAAAATAATTAATACAAAATATTTTTTATCAACGACTTTCTAAAAAAACCAATAATGCAAAGCTTGCTCCAAATCGGCAAAATTCTCAATAACTGTCATTCCCTGCCGCTCACGTATCTGATATTCCTCCTGCGCGGCATCATAGACCAGCCAATCAAAATCATTTGTTCCCAGCAAAATCATCTCGCCGAAGACATCCGAATTATAACGTTCGTTCTGCGTTACAACATCCTCCAGCCCCGGCCAGGATTCCGGCATCACTCCGAACAACAAAGCCCGATCGGAAAAAGCACCGTTCACATATCGCAGCAAGGCAACATAATCCGGCGGCAGCGCACAACGCTCTTCTGCGGCCAAATACTTCTTGCAATCATCCAGATAACGGGGATTAACCGCCTCTCCGCACCAAACGTCCTCATCTTGCATAAGCTGCCGGGCGATATCTTTTATCAATGTTTTTCTCCTTTTTAGCCGGGGATTTTGCTTTTTCATTGGTTATTGCAAAATCTTTTATCTCTCCGCGGATATTGTCTTCCGCCTTATACCCCATACTGACGGTCCAGTACTTCCCGTCATTTTGGTTGTCATATCTCGTATCGACCAGATATTCAATAAAATCGGAATCTTGCTCATCGCCGGCCAAAACATTTTCATAAAGCTGGTCGCCGTTGCCGAGTTCGCCATGCGCCTTGCGGATAACGGCATCGGCCTCGTGCCAAATGTCATGCTGCGGCGTATCATTGGACCAATCGTCGACTGATTTGAATTCGGCAATTCCCACATAATTCTTCTGACTGTTTGCCTTGCCGCCCAGATATTGAATCGCCCATTTATGATGCAGGGAAAAAAACGGAATAACCCCTTTAAACTTCTTTCGGTCAACTTTGGGATTCGGCCGGCCTTCGTTTAAAATGCTCGGCAGCAGCACGTCAATATATTCCTGAGAAACGCCGTGCTTCAGCAGAGAGTCGCAAAATTTTTTCTGAGCTTCCGGCGTCGGAATGGCATTATATTTCCAAAAAAACGCTTTATGACGGCTGTCCAGCCCGGGAACCACGTCTTCCAGCGCAAGAATATTTCCTCTTCCCGGATGATACGGCTCCTTGCCATACTCATTGAACAAAATGCGCCCGAAATCCGCCACTTTCATTTTCGGCAACAATTCAGGCGGAACGCCCTGTCGGGCCATTGCCTCACGCAACGGCATTTCAATTGACGACAGCATCGTCGTCCGGCAGCAGGCCTGCCATGCCTTGCTTCGGCTGAAATCATAGCTGAACGGCGAAATATCAATCCGCGACCGGGACGGACGACGGCTGAAATCTCTGTATGCTTCCGAATAAGGATTATAACGTTTCAGCTGTTCAACCCCGGGAATCTGAAAAAATCCGTTAAAATCAGCCCGGGTCGCCTTTATTTCGTCTTCGCTTGCTTTCGTATATGGTTTACACTCGATTTTTTTATGAAAATAAGCCAGAAAGTCATTCGTCTTCGCCCGGTTATAGTCACTGCGATTCTGTTGATAATTGCGCACGGCCAGCTTAATCAGCGCATTCAGTTCGCTTTGCGGCTTATTGTCGATATATTCCTGAAGCTTAGCCCGTTCTTCGTCATTTTTGACCGTATGAATCAAATGGGTAATCTTTTTAATTTCCTCGGACTGCAACACATCCCGAACATAATTTCCCAGTTTGCGGCCAAAATAAACATTATAGCTCTCACAGTAATTGTTAAACAAAGCTTCCATGTTATTTTTACAGCCGAGGTCAACCAGCTTCAGTTGTGCAAACAACTGCTGAAATTCTGAACGATAGCCGTTCAGCAGCGTGTTAATCCGCCGCTTTTCCACCTCGTCGGAACAGGCCCGGCGCCGCTCTTGCAAACGTTGAAATGCACCAAACGCTGCATCAAACTTGTTCAAAAGCGCAACCCGTTCCTGATTAGGCAAATCCGATCGGCTGATTCGAGGTCTTTTTCCCATAACGCTCTCTTTTTTTGTCGTTTATTTGTCTATAAAATACCACATTATGGTAAAGATTTCTATAAAAAAATGCAGACAGAAACAAAAAAAGCGCTATATTAAAGGCAAATGCCACACAAGGAGATGAACAATGTCACGCCTTTATAAAAATATCGTCATTCTGACCGGAGCCGGAATTTCCGCAGAGTCCGGCCTGGCAACCTTCCGCAGTTCCAACGGTTTATGGAACAACCATCGCGTTGAAGACGTTGCCACCGTCGAAGGCTTTCAGCGCAATCCTGCCCTCGTGCACGATTTTTACAATGAACTGAAAATTGAAATTCAAAAGGCCAAACCAAACCCGGCACATCTCGCCATCACTAAACTGCAAAAAGAATACCCGGGCACCGTCAGCGTTATCACCCAAAACGTTGACACCTTGCACGAAAAAGCCGGAAATACAAATATCTGTCATATTCACGGACAAATCAACCAGGCCGTCTGCCTTAACTGCGGCCATATCTTGGAAACTTTCGGCGATGTCGATACTGAAACAACCTGCCCTCAATGCGGTATCAGCGGCATGATGAAACCGAATATTGTCTTCTTCGGAGAAAATCTGCTCGGTATGGACAAGGTCGAACAACTGCTGCAAAACTGCGACTTATTTATTTCCGTCGGAACTTCCGGCGTCGTTTTTCCCGCCGCAGCCTTTGTGCAGACAGCCAAATACCATGGCGCCGACACCTGGGAATTTACACTCGAACCAACCGCCAACAACTATTACTTCGACCACCATATCTACGGCCCGGCCGGACAAACCCTGCCCCCGTTCGTCGATAATCTCATCAGAGAATCCCGCCCTGAGAACAATTAGGCAATCAGCTTTGTCAGCAGTTTTTTGGACAGCTCTTTTGACTTTTCGGCAAACTTATCGCCGTATTTCTTTTGCAGATAGTTGAGCTTAATCCGCATCTGCGAGGAAATGCCGGCGTCTTCGGCAAATTTTATCTGCTCGTCTTCCTTGGCATACAGCTTTTTCAGCTCGCGGGCACATTCACGGGTCATCGCCCGGCTCAGTTTCTCCAGCTCTCCCATATACCAGGATTCTATCCCGGCATTGGCATTGAGCTTGCCGCCGCGTATGATTTGTGACTGCGCCATAGAACTTTTTGCTTGCTTTTTATTGCGATTCAGGGTATTATATTGGTATCAAACGGTAAGAAGACCATAAAGCCCGCAAGGGCAACTGCCCCGGATGGCACTTGATTTTATCAAGCTTATGAGGGGAATGGCAGTCCCTCCTTACCGTTTTTTTTATTTTATTAATGCTTTCTTTCCTCTATCCCTGACATAAAAGAAATGGACGACATCTAAATACCCGTCTTTGCTTTCCTCTACATCAAGAAGCACAAGAGGACTTTTCCCATCTTTACTCTTTGAGATAAAGTGAAAAGCACCTTCTCGTTTGCCTGGAACAATATATTCCGGAGAATAAAGCGCTTTTCCTATCAGGCTCGCCGCTTCTTCCTCCTTAATATCAGGATGACGTTTTGCATTTCTATCAATAATATTTTTTTTAAGACGTACAGCTTTATTTTCTATACCTAAAGTCTTTATGTCTTCTTCATTCAACTTGGGAAGAATATTATCTTTTGAAAAATCGATTTTAATCTTTTCAATTTTCTCGTTTTTATTTGCAGTATCATCTTCCTTGGCCTTTCCACCGCCTTTGCCGAATTTGCCGTCGTCATCGCGCGGGTGGTCTTCCTCGTTCCATTCGTCAAGCGTTTGTTCCGGCTGCTCTCCAAACAGCTGTTCGCCCGCTGCAGTTTCGTCATCAAGGAAATTTTCTTCCATAAAATCGCTGTGCGGCATTTCTGCCGGCAGGCCGTTGTAGCCGCTGTTCGGGTCGGCGATAATCCGCGCCCGCGCTTCTTCCGGCGAAATAGCCCCGGCATTAATCAGAACCATGTCGGTGTCGGCATCAATCTTGCGGACTTCTGCCAGTTCACGCTCGGTCGGCATATCGACCGGGTTGAATTTGGCTTCCAGCTCGTAGGAATAGCCGAACTCTGACTTTTCGACCAGCAGGTTGTTGCGCTCAATCAGGGGCTTCATCTGATTGTCTTGCAGGTGCTGAAGCTCCTGAATATAGTCTTTCATCTCATATTCGCCGGTGGCGTTAAAGCCTTTCGGCTGCGTCTTCAGCAGTTTGGTTGCCGGCATACGCGCAATTGAGGCCACCAGTTGATACTGGGTCATAATCAGCGCGTCAAAATCAGTCAGCGAAGTGTCAATCTGCTGCACGTTGTCGCCCGGGCGTTTGAAGAATACCCCGTAGTTATCGCGGCAGTAGGAAAGCTTTTGCAGCTTTCGTTACAGCTTGACCACCTTTTCCTTTTTGCTATAATTGCGGCCTCAGTCGTAATTGTCTGCGGCTCGTTGCGGCTTGACCACCTTTTCCTATTTGCTATAATGGAAGTCCAACTCGGCAGCACCCGGCGCCTGTTGCGGCTTGACCACCTTTTCTTATTTGCTATAATCTCAGCTTTTTTAACCGTGGTATGATTATCGTTGCGGCTTGACAACCTTTTCTTATTTGCTATAATTGAGCCGCTGCGCGGACAGATTGACCAGTAGTTGCGGCTTGACCACCTTTTCCTTTTTGCTATAATTATATCTATCGTTGGGCGGAGCGGTTGCTGGTTGCGGCTTGACCACCTTTTCCTTTTTGCTATAATACTTTTCAGGACAGGTTGACGCCGATATTGGTTGCGGCTTGACCACTCTTTCCTATTTGCTATAATGACTGTTCAATACGCCTTGAATATTGCTTAGTTGCGGCTTGACCACTCTTTCCTATTTGCTATAATAAGAATCTCTACAGGCTTCATTTTCTCCAGTTGCGGCTTGACCACTCTTTCCTATTTGCTATAATAATTAATTGTTATTGTACAGTTCGTTACGCGTTGCGGCTTGACCACTCTTTCCTATTTGCTATAATGACATCAATACGTTTGTTTCCTTTACCGAGTTGCGGCTTGACCACTCTTTCCTATTTGCTATAATTCTGATCTAAATAGTGCAATCGCAACCGCTGTTGCGGCTTGACCACTCTTTCCTATTTGCTATAATGCAGTAATCAAAGTGGCAATGGTAATGGCAGTTGCGGCTTGACCACTCTTTCCTATTTGCTATAATATCAATCATTGCTTTGATAAGAGCTTGCGAGTTGCGGCTTGACCACTCTTTCCTATTTGCTATAATGTCTTCTAAATCACTAAAAACAGTAACTAAGTTGCGGCTTGACCACTCTTTCCTATTTGCTATAATGTAAAGTCTCGTGTTATTGTGGCAAATGCTGTTGCGGCTTGACCACTCTTTCCTATTTGCTATAATATTGCTTAAATGAATATCTGTTGAAGTATTGTTGCGGCTTGACCACTCTTTCCTATTTGCTATAATTTATGAAAATTGCAATTACATGTCATAAGGTTGCGGCTTGACCACTCTTTCCTATTTGCTATAATTCATCAAAAAATGGAATTAACCAAACTAAGTTGCGGCTTGACCACTCTTTCCTATTTGCTATAATTTGCAATGTAATTGCTGTATTTGATGATAGGTTGCGGCTTGACCACTCTTTCCTATTTGCTATAATTCACAATCTATCTGCAACAGAACAAGCAAAAGTTGCGGCTTGACCACTCTTTCCTATTTGCTATAATTTCACTCATTTTTTAAATTCCTAGTTTATCGTTGCGGCTTGACCACTCTTTCCTATTTGCTATAATTTACCACAGATTTTTGTAAAAATCAGAAGAGTTGCGGCTTGACCACTCTTTCCTATTTGCTATAATTATGGTACCGGTTCAGTTAACGGGTATGGAGTTGCGGCTTGACCACTCTTTCCTATTTGCTATAATTACGGTCAGGGGCTACCAAGACAATACTTCGTTGCGGCTTGACCACTCTTTCCTATTTGCTATAATTTTATATAAATTTACAGTAGGGTTTTCATTGTTGCGGCTTGACCACTCTTTCCTATTTGCTATAATCCCAATAAAGTATATGGAGATACTAATACTGTTGCGGCTTGACCACTCTTTCCTATTTGCTATAATAAAGCTTAAAGGATGTATTCGCCAAAAATCGTTGCGGCTTGACCACTCTTTCCTATTTGCTATAATAAAATCTATTTTTATTGCTTCATTCCAAGAGTTGCGGCTTGACCACTCTTTCCTATTTGCTATAATTTGATTGGGTAACAAATCTGGATTGTATCTGTTGCGGCTTGACCACTCTTTCCTATTTGCTATAATAAGGTTAAAAATGAAAAATCTATTTGCACCGTTGCGGCTTGACCACTCTTTCCTATTTGCTATAATATGAGGGAGAAAGAGATAAATGTCGTATTTGTTGCGGCTTGACCACTCTTTCCTATTTGCTATAATTAACAAAGTATATTGAAGAAAGGCAAAAAGGTTGCGGCTTGACCACTCTTTCCTATTTGCTATAATTTCCGTCGTTAAAATAAAAGGGGGCATCATGTTGCGGCTTGACCACTCTTTCCTATTTGCTATAATAAGTCGATTTATTTAACCAATTGACCGAACGTTGCGGCTTGACCACTCTTTCCTATTTGCTATAATTTAAACTCTGCGCTGTTTGTGCCGTCCAAAGTTGCGGCTTGACCACTCTTTCCTATTTGCTATAATTAAAGGCGGTTTGTATGAACAAAACACCACGTTGCGGCTTGACCACTCTTTCCTATTTGCTATAATTGTGAGAATTCCCGTTACGAAGCTGGTCGTGTTGCGGCTTGACCACTCTTTCCTATTTGCTATAATACAGGACAATTGGATTTATTTTAGTGTTGAGTTGCGGCTTGACCACTCTTTCCTATTTGCTATAATATAATCTCCGCAAACTATTTTCTAACAAGGATTTGCGGAGATTTTCATATCTATTTTTGCAACAAATTTTCATCATAAAAGCAACAGTTGTTCCGGTATATTTTTGTTTTCAATAATTTCCCGATTCTGTATATTTATGATATCAGAAAACTGCTTATCTGTAAAAAACAAGATGCTGATTTGCCCATCCTTAGGGGAATTATCCACAATACGTTTGACAACCGGAGCTGTTTGTTCTTTAGTGCCACAGAATTTAAGATAAACGGAGAACTGACTCATCGCAAATCCCTCGTCCAGCAAAAAATTTCTAAATTTAGTCGCCCTTTTACGTTCTTTATCCGTCCCTACCGGCAAGTCAAACATAACAATCATCCACATCAGCTTTACTCCGCTTACTGCAATTCCCATAAGATTACCCCTGCATAAATACCGGCGCCACAAAATCAGGAAACAGCAATTCCTCTGTTTCTTTCTTATAATACTTCGCTAAAGAAACAGCCAATTTTTGCATACAAACCCCAACATTGGAAAGACCTTTTTCCGAATACATTTCCATATGCAGAACACCAACCAGATGCTTTTTTATCTCCGATGTTAGCTCTGTTTTGCCCTGCTTGTTTAATC
>UMGZ01033925.1_pt1 | contig 12115 bp, 9 predicted proteins | sample 1965421 | NCBI WGS metagenome assembly UMGZ01 (sample SAMEA4836087, study PRJEB28245) | human gut metagenome | biome: gut microbiome; material: fecal sample | place: Denmark | collected 2008
TTTCTGCTATGAACACGGCGGGAAAATCAGCGGCGGCTGGACACAAAACTACGGTTACATCGTTGAAACGGAGCGTTACCGCTACTGCCTCACTGTGCGTCCTGTTGCGCTTTGCCCCGCGCTGTGGTATACTGCACATAGCTATCCCCACATCGCCTTCATAAAGGAGGACTGCCTGTGTCTACAATGTTGGAGCGCCGCTACCGGCGGCAGCACCTGAACTGTGTGCGGCACATCACCCTGGACCCCAAGGGCCGGGGCGTGGTGCGTATCCACATGATCCCACCCCGTGAGGACGCGGAAAACGCGCCCTTTCTGCTGCTGCTCAACGGCAGCAAGCTGGTGCCCCTGAACCTGAGCTGGGCCATCCTGCTCTCCTGCTTCATGGACCGGCTGGAGCCCTTTGCCGGGCTGGAGATCACTGAGAGCGACTGGAACGCCATGGCCGCCGGTGCGGTGGCCCGGACCCATAAGGTCTACCCCTTCACGCCCAAGGAGCGTCTGGCGGAGGACCTGCAAATCATGATAGAGTCCCTGGTGGCCATCGCCCGGGGGCAGGAGCCGGAGGCGGAGGTCGCGCCGCTGACGCTGGGCGAGTACGCCCCCGAGATGACCGCGCCCCACCGTATGGACCTGATGGTCAGCGCCATGACCCGTGACGGCGCGTGGCACTGCAACCAGAAGTGTCTGCACTGCTATGCGGCGGGACAGCCCCTGTCCGACACACCGGAGCTGACCACCGCCCAGTGGAAAGAGATTTTGACGAAACTGCGCGCGGCCAATATCCCCCAGGTGACGTTCACCGGCGGCGAGCCCACCCTGCGCGCCGACCTGGTGGAGCTGGTGGATGCCGCCCAGTGGTTCGTCACCCGGCTGAACACCAACGGCCGCCTGCTGACGCCGGCGCTGTGCCAAAAGCTGTATGACGCCAGCCTGGACAGTGTGCAGGTGACGCTCTACAGCCATGATAAGGACATTCACAACGCCCTGGTGGGTGCCGACGGCTTTGATGACACCATGGCGGGCATCCGTGCCGCTGTGGCGGCGGGGCTGTCCGTGTCCGTGAACACGCCCCTGTGTAGCCTGAATACCGCCTATGACGAGACGCTGCGCTTCGTCCACGGTCTGGGGGTCCGCTACGTGACCTGTTCCGGGCTGATCCCCTCCGGCGGCGCGGTGGGCGACGAGAGCCGGGCCACGGCGCTGACCGAGCAGCAGCTCACCGACGTGCTGACAAAGGCTGTGGCGGCGACGGAGGAACTGGAGATAGAGCTGGATTTCACCAGCCCTGGCTGGCTGAAGGAGGAGACGCTGCGCGCCCTGGGCCTGACCCTGGTGCCCAGCTGCGGCGCCTGCCTCAGCAACATGGCCATCGCCCCGGACGGCGGCGTGATCCCCTGCCAGAGCTGGCTCAGCAGCCAACCCTTGGGTAATATCCTCGCCGACGACTGGGACAAGATCTGGCAGAGCGAGCGCTGCGCGGCCATCCGGGCCAAGAGTGCCAAAATGGAGCAGCTGTGCCAACTGCGTGAAAGCAACCGGGAGGAGGGCACCCTATGCTGAAGAAACTGCACGTTCTGCTGCTTGTCTTACTGGCGGCGGTTTGCTTTACCGCCACCGCATGGGCAGATTACGACTACATCGAGCAGTACGGCGTTATGGTGACGCCCAACACGGAGGATGGCAGCCTGCTTATCACCGTGAAGCTGGAGTGGACGCCGCTGGAGGAGCTGCCCTACGGTCAGGAGCTGAAGATCGGCGTACCCAACGGCTCCATCCGGGATGTGGCGGCGCAGACGGACAACATCGAGCGCCTGGACTTCGACAACAGCTATATGTACGTCTACCTGACCCAGGGCTATGACAAGGACGAGACCTTTTCCTTCGCCTACTCCTGGGTGCAGGAGTATATGTACCAGTTGGACGGCAGCGCCGTGACCTACGACTACACCCCCGGCTGGTTCGACGAGGCGAAGATCGGCCAGATGACCCTCATCTGGAACGACCCCGCCGGGCTGACCGGCGATTTCACCGAGGGCACGGTCAGCGGCGCTGACAGCGTGACGGTGCAAAACGGCATGACCATCACCGCCTCCGATCTGGACTACGGCTACAAAATGAACGTACAGGTGCGCTACACCGACTGGCCCACCCAGCTGTCGGAGGAATACAGCGCCAACAACGTCCCCGACGGCGGCTGGAACGGCAGCGATGGCTATTACTACGACGATGACGACACCGGTGACGCCATCATCGGCATGATGGTGACGATATTCGTGGTGATATTCATCTTCGTGCTGATCTCCGCCGCCCGCCGGGGCGACGGCTACGCCGGCGGCTTCGGCACCCGGTATGTGTTCGTCAACCACCTGTGGTACCCCGCCGGGTCGGACGGCAGGCCCCGTCCCGGCAGCGTGGGCACCAAAACAAAGCCCAGACCGCCCAGAAGAGGTGGCGGCGGCTTCGGCGGCGGAAGCCGTGGCGGCGGCTTTGGCGGCGGCGGCTTCGGCGGAGGCAGCCACTGTGCCTGCGCCAGCAGCTGCGCCTGTGCGTGCGCCTGCGCCTGTGCCGGCGGCGGCCGCGCCGGCTGCTCGGCCAAGAACCTCTACGGCGTGGGCCTGGACGAAACGCTGTCCGAAAAGCTCTGATACAAAAAACATCCCCCGACCGGGGGATGTTTTTTGCTTACGAGTATTGGAAGCCTCTGCCCGGCTCCCTGAACTCCGCCACACGTTTGTTAAAGCTGGCGAAGGCCGCGTCCTCGAAGGCCAGCGTGTCCTCGGCGCCCATCTGCCGCAGCAGCCACTTGCACAGCGGAGGATTTAGGATCAGCAGCGGGCCGATCAGCGCCGTAGCGTACAGCCCGCCCCGGCAGAAGCCCTCCAGCTTCGACTCCGGCGTGCGGCCCACGCCCCGCACGGTGTCAAACCAGCCCTCCGCCTCCGCTGCGTCGTAGTGGAAGCCGAACAGGCTCTTGAAGCCGACGACCTCCATACCGTCAAAGGTGCCCAGGAAGAAGCTGTTGTGCCGCTTCATCATGGTGTACTTCACCCGCCCAGGCAGAATGCCCAGCCCCTCTATGGTGTCGGCGCTGTCGCTTTCTATGGCGGCGGAAAACACGTCCGGCGCGTTGCCGGTCAGCAGGATCAGCTGTCCCGCGTCCGCCCTTGCGGCGATGTCCGCGGCATAGGACCGCAGGGCATCCGCCGCCAGACGCAGCCCCTGCTCCGTGGTGCTGCCCATATAGACCAGCGCCACATCCTCCGTGAGGAACCGGGGTTTGCTGTGCAGGTCCGTCTCTATGATCTCCAGCGCCGGGCAGCAGCGCTTCAGATAGTAGATGTTCTGCAGATCGCCGTACAGGTTGCAGACCTCCGGAAACAGAATTTCCGCCTTCATTGCGCGCCCTCCTTTGCCAGCAGCTTTTCCTTCAGCTTTTCCCTGACCCGGAAGGCCAGGGGCGTGCCGTCCACGCCGTAGAGCAGATACACGTCGTCGCCGGGGGTCAGCGGCAGCAGCTCCAGGGCGGCGAACTCGTCCTCGGCCAGCCGTATCTTCTGCCGGGGGATGCCCGCCAGCAGCAGCCGCAGCTGGTAGTCATAGGCCCGCGGCCCGGCGCAGACCAGGCACGTCACATCGTCACTGTTCAGGAATTCAAAATCCGTGTCGTACATCCAGCTGGGGTTCTCCGACCAGTTTTTGGCCACGCCCAGGCAGTTCATCATCAGCAGCAGTTCCTTCTTCCCCGGCTTGGACCGGATATAGTCGAAGTTGCGGGAGCAGGCCAGAGCGTTCTTGTCCTTGGACATCTGCATAATGACCTTTACGCCGCCGATCTCCTCCTCGGACAGCCGGCTGGCGGGGATCTTCACCTCCGCCATGCGGCGGGCGATGGTGCCGTGGTCATAGCCCAACTGCCGCAGGGCGGCGATGACCGTCACCGTGTTGTAGATGTTGTGCAGGCTGTCGGTGATGAGGGTGTACGGGTATTCCTGCCCCGCCTCCCGTATGCACATGGTGTGGGCGGCGGTGTCCACCTTTGTGGCCAGATAGTCGCAGTCGGGGGAGTGGAAGCCGCAGCTCTCGCACACGGCCCGGCCGATGTGGTGGTAGCGGCGGTATTCATACCGCAGCTTCCCGGCGCATCGGGGGCAGATACGCATATCGTTCAGCAGGTTCTCGCATTCCGTCACGTCGGTGGGCAGCCGGTCGATGCCGAAATATACCCGCTGGTTCTCCGGCGCCACCGTGCAGGAGATCAGGTCGTCGGCGTTGAGGATCAGCCGGCTCTCCTTAGGCAGGGACCGGGTCAGGATGTCCGCGATGTAGCCCGGATGGGCGTTCCGCATGATGGAATCCCGGAACAGGTTGGTGATGACGATGTGCTCCGGCTTCACATAGGGATAGATCCTGGGCGCGGAGCGCTCGTCGATCTCCAGGATCGCCAGGTCGTACTCCGGCCTGATCCGGCCCAGCAGGCCGCAGCCCTTCAGCAGCGCCGTGCTGACGCCGGAGATGATGTTGCTGCCCGCCCGGTTGCTGAGTACGGTCTTGCCCTCGGCGGTTAGCACGTCGTTCAGCATATTGGCCACGGTGGTCTTGCCGTTGGTGCCGGTGACGGCTATGATGTGCTCCGGCTTGCCGATATACTTCAAAAAGTCCGGACACAGCTTCACCGCCAGACTGCCGGGAAAGTCCGTGCCGTTGTGGCGGGTGATCTTCAGCGCCGGGATGGACAGCTTTGCCATCCACAGCGCAAACAGGAACCGCAGTTTACCCATTGTCATTCCTCCAGAGCGATGGCGCGGCAGGAGCAGCCATCGGCATTCTCAAATTTCAGGGGCAGCGTAACGAACGTGAAGCGTCGGCCCAGCAGCTTGTCCAGTCCCTTGAGGTTCTCGGTGTTCACAAAGTCCGCGCCCAGCAGTGTCATGTGGTTGGGGAAATCCACGCTGTCGCAGGGGTCCAGCGAGATGGTGTCCTCGCCCACGCCCTTCAGCGGCAGGCCGGCCAGATATGCCGCCGCCTCCGCCGTCAGGCAGGGAAAGCCCTCATAGTAGCCCGGCGTGCCCCACTTCTTGTCCCAGCCGGTGCAGAACAGCACGAAGTCCGCGCCGTTCAGGTCATAGCTCTGCAGCAGGGACAGAGTAATGGCGCGCTGCTCCCGGCAGTCCACCACCACGGCGGGCCCGGCGAACTTCGCCGCGTCATAGCAGTCCAGCGCCGTACCGTCACGGAGCATATGGGCCGGGGCGTCCATGTGGGTGCCGGTATGGGAGAACATATGCAGCAGCGTCTCTCGGTAGCCGCACTGGTCAATCGTGCAGGCGGTGGTCAGCCGGGGCTGCTCCGTGCCGGGATACACCGGCATATCGTTCCGTATGGTGTGGGTCAGCTCATGTGCCGTCATGCGTTATCCTCCTTGTCGTGTGTCTGCAGCCAGATCAGCAGCGCCGCCACATCCGCCGGTGACACGCCGGACACCCGCCCGGCCTGCCCCACGTTCAGGGGCCGCAGCGCGCTGAGCTTCTCCCGCGCCTCCAGCCGCAGACCCTGAATGTGGTCGTAGTCCATATCCGGCGGCAGCTTCCGGCGCTCCAGCTTCTCAAACTCCGCCACCTGCCGTTGCTGGCGCTGGATATAGCCCTCGTACTTCACGGTGATCTCCACCTGCTCCCGCACCTCCGCGGGCAGGTCGGGTCGATTTGCGTCGAATTCTGTCAGGTCCGCGTAGGTCAGCTGGGGCCGCCGCAGCAGATCGATCAGGCGGCAGCCGCTGTCCACGGCGGCGGTGCCCCGTTCTGTTAGCAGGGCGTTCAGCTCCGGCGTGCCGGGTATGCCCGTGCGCTCCAGCCGCCGTATCTCCTTTGCCACGGCTTCGTACTTGGTCTCCACCGCCGCCAGCCGTTCATCGCTGACCAGCCCCAGCTCGTGCCCGATAGGGCACAGCCGCGCGTCGGCGTTGTCCTGCCGCAGCAGCAGCCGGTATTCCGACCGACTGGTCATCATGCGGTACGGCTCCTCGGTGCCCTTGGTCACCAGGTCATCGATCAGCGTGCCGATATAGCTCTCGCTCCGCTTGAGCACCAGCGGCTCCCGACCCTGCAGCTTCAGCGCCGCGTTCACGCCGGCCACAAAGCCCTGCACCGCCGCCTCCTCGTAGCCGGAGGAGCCGTTGAACTGCCCCGCGCCGTACAGGCCGGGCACCGCCTTTATCTCCAGCGTGGGCAGCAGCGCCAGCGGGTCGATGCAGTCGTACTCAATGGCGTAGGCCGGCCGCATCATCACTGCGTGCTCCAGCCCCGGCACCGTGTGCAGCATCTCCAGCTGCACCTCCTCCGGCATGGAGGACGAAAAGCCCTGCACATACAGCTCCTCGGTGTCCAGCCCCATAGGCTCGATAAACAGCTGGTGCCGGGGCTTGTCCGCAAAGCGCACCACCTTTGTCTCGATGGACGGGCAGTACCGGGGGCCGATGCCCTCGATAACGCCGGAGTAAATGGGACTGCGGTCCAGATTTTCCCGTATGATCCGGTGTGTCTCCTCGTTGGTGTAGGTCAGGTAGCACACCGCCCGGTTTTCCGGTACGTCCTTTGTCTCAAAGCTGAAGGGCAGCGGATCCGGGTCGCCCTCCTGCAGCTCCATTTTGCTGAAGTCCACGCTGCCCCGGTGTATCCGCGGCGGCGTGCCGGTCTTGAACCGCCGCAGGGGCAGTCCCAGTGCCCGCAGGCTGTCCGTCAGGGCGTTGGCCGGGTGCAGGCCGTCCGGCCCGGAGGCCTCGATGCACTCGCCCACGATGGTCTGTCCGGTCAGGTAGGTGCCCGTGCACAGAATGACCGCCCGGGCGCCCAGCACCGCGCCGGTGCGGAGCACCACAGCGGCGGCATGGCCGTTCCCGTCGCAGCGTATTTCCGTCACCTCCGCCTGCCGCAGCGTCAGTCCCGGCTGCAATTCCAGCGTGTGCTTCATCACCTGCTGGTATTTCCGCCGGTCCGCCTGAGCCCGCAGGGACCACACGGCGGGACCCTTGCCCCGGTTCAGCATTCGGTACTGGATGCAGGCCCTGTCCGCCGCCCGGGCCATCTCGCCGCCCAGTGCGTCCAGCTCCCGGACCAGGTGACCCTTGCCGGTGCCGCCGATGGCCGGGTTGCAGGGCATATTCCCCACCGCGTCCAGGCTCACCGTCAGGCAGACGGTCTTCATGCCCATCCGGGCCGCCGCCAGGGCGGCCTCGATGCCCGCGTGCCCCGCGCCGATGACGGCCACATCATAGTCGCCGCCGTGAAACTCTCTCATCAGGTGCTCACCTCACCACATAAGACTGCTTGAACACTTTATTATACTATACAGCACACAACAGCGCAAGAGTGTTACACAGAAATAACCCATAGGTATTGTGCAATGTGCAATAAAAGTTTACAAAAGCTTTATACAGAATATCCAATTTTGCGCTTGTTATCCGGGCTGCCGCGGCATATAATAACACTGTAAAACGGAAGAAAGGAGCGTGATATCACCATGACGACAACTTGGATCTGGGGTGACCTGGATGACATGATCTTTGCCGACAGCGACTGGGAAGTGAGCCAGCGGTAAGGCATACCGATGAGGAAACCACGCGAAAGCGTGGTGATTTGCTTTTTTATGGGTGTTTTTCGACAGAAAACGCCTCCTGCACATAGATCGCAAAGCCTGATCCCCGCGCAGCAAAGATGAAAAGAGACGGCCAACGCCGTCTCTTATTTGTTATTTTCGGTTGCTCTTAATGAGATATTCGTGATACCTTAACGATATCTTAGCGTTACCTTAGCGACAATGTATGTTATAATAGCGTCATCAAAAGGAGGGGAGGGCGGCTATGACCGGTAAACAAGCCCGCCGGAGACAGCTGCTGCGGACCATTGGTCTGCGCTTTTCCGGCATGGATGTGCTGAAAGCACTGGGACTCTACCTGGTAGCCGTTATGTGCTGTCTGCTGCTTCGCAGCTTCGATATGCACAACGACACCAGCTACGTTGCCATGATCTTTCTGCTGGATGTGTTCCTTACCGCCTACTGGACGGACGGCTATCTGCTGGGCATCATCATGGCGGTGGTGGGGATGTTCAGCGTGGACATCATCTTTACCTACCCCTTCTGGCATATCAGCTTTACGCTGACGGGCTTTCCGCTGACGTTCCTGGTGATGATGACCATCTCCATCCTGACCGCTACCGTTACCAGCCGGGCCAAGCAGACCGAGCAGGTGCGCCGGGAGGCCGACCGCGAAAAGATGTATGCCGACCTGCTGCGCGCCGTGTCTCACGACATCCGCACGCCCCTGACCGGTATCGTGGGCGCCACCAACGTTCTGCTGGAGCAGGACGGCGGACTGACGCAGGAGCAGCGCCAGCAGCTGCTGCGATCCACCAACGAGGACGCCCAGTGGCTCATCCGCATTGTAGAGAATTTGCTGTCCATCACACGCATAAGCTCTGAGGAGGCTAAGGTCAAGAAAGAGCCGGAGCCGGCGGAGGAGGTCATCGAGTCCGCCGTGGCCAAGACCCACAAGCACTACCCGGAGGTGGATATCCGTGTCCATCTGCCGGCTGAGCTGATGATGGTGCCCATGGATCCCCTGCTGATGGAGCAGGTACTGGTGAACCTGATGGAGAACGCCGTCATCCACGGCGAGACCCACCATATCGACGTGACCCTGTCCAGCGAGGGCAACTGCGCGGTGTTCACTGTGGCGGACGATGGCCGCGGCATTCCCCAGCACCTGCTGCCCCGGCTGTTCGACGGCTCCGCCCGCAGCGACCGCAGCAGTGACGGCAAGCGCAGCATGGGAATTGGTCTGTCCGTGTGCCGCACCATTGTGCTGGCCCACGGCGGTGTGATACGGGGAGACAACAGACAGGAGGGCGGCGCGGTATTTACCGTGACCCTGCCCATGAAAGGAGAAAACGATGAAGATTAAAGACAAAGTCCTGATCGTGGAGGATGAGCAGTCCATCAGCAACTTTATCTCCATGATCCTCACCGCCAACGGCTTCGACACCATCATTGTCCGCACCGGCGAGGAGGCCCTGACCATGATCGCCTCCCATTGCCCGGACATGATCGTCCTGGACCTGGGCCTGCCCGACATGGACGGCATGGAGGTGCTGAAATCTGTCCGCAAGTGGTCCAATCTGCCGGTGGTGGTGGTTTCTGCCCGCAACCACGAGCACGACAAGGTGGAGGCCCTGGATTACGGCGCCGACGACTATCTGGTCAAGCCCTTCGGCACCTCCGAACTGCTGGCCCGCATCCGCACCGCCATCCGCCACACCCGCACCACCCTTTCCAACACCCAGATCGCCCAGTCCGGCAAGTTCGTCACCGGCGATCTGACCATCGACTATGATAAGCACCAGGTGCTGATGAACGGCGAGAACGCCGGATTGACCGTCAATGAGTACAAGATCGTGGCCCTGCTGGGCAAATACGCCGGCAAGGTCCTGACCTACGACTTCATTATCCGGGAGCTGTGGGGGCCCAAGGCCAAGACCGACAATCAGATCCTCCGGGTAAATATGGCCAACATCCGCCGCAAGATCGAGCCTACCCCCGGCAACCCCCAGTATATTTTCACCGAGGTGGGCGTCGGCTACCGTATGCGCGAGGGAGACTGATACATACCGAGAAGAAAAGACCGCCTGCGGGCGGTCTTTTTCATATGCGGGGTGTTTCTTTTGGGGAAAATATCTGCCGACACGAACCGACGCTTTACGGAAATTTTATAATGTACGGATAAAGAAAAGCCGCATTTCCGCTGTCACCGTGTTAAGAAACGCCTGCCTGTATTTACAGGGCGGTTTTTTCGCTGTAAGATACAAACACGCCCGCCGCGGCGCGGCGGGGGAAACTTGTAAGGAGAGAAAACAATGGAAGAAAGAAAAGGCTTTGGATCCAATTTCGGATTCCTGATGGCCGCGGTCGGCTCGGCGGTCGGCCTGGGCAACATCTGGGGCTTCCCCAATAAGATGGGCGCCTGCGGCGGCTTCACGTTCCTCATCATTTACCTCATTTTGGCTGTTTGCTGCGGCTTCATCGTCATGGTGGGCGAGCTGGCCATTGGTCGTAAGACAGGCAAGGGCGCTGTGGCAGCATATAAGGCCCTTAGCAAGAAGTTCAGCTGGATGGGCTGGATGGGCATCCTGTCCGCGTTCTTCATCCTGTTCTTCTACTGCGCTCTGGGCGGCTACTGCATTAAGTATGTGGTGCTCAATGTAGGCGACCTGTTCGGCGCGGGCTTTGGCGCCAGTGCCATCGCCGCCGCGTCGGCGGACGCGGCCAGCGCCTCTCTGGGCGACGCGGTGTTCGGCGCTTTCATGTCCAGCACCACCGAGGCCATTATCTATGGCTTGATTTTCGTGGTGCTGACTATGCTTATCGTTCTCGGCGGCGTCGGCGGCGGCATCGAGAAGGTCTGCTCCGTGGGTATGCCTGCCCTGTTCGTGGCTCTGCTGATCTGCATCATCCGCGCCTGCACGCTGGACGGTGTGGACACCACCGTGCAGGTGCTCCAGGCGGACGGCTCCCTGGTGGAGCACGTGATCCACGGCAGCGCCCTGGATGGCCTGAAGTACATGTTTGCCCCCGGCTGGGCTACTGAAAATGGATACTATGTTCCCGCCTCCGCCGTCATCGATGGCGTGAAAATGTCCGCGGTGGAGATCAACGGCGTCATGCAGCGCATCGTGACCTTCAAGCAGGAGACACCCGACGTCCTGACCGTGCTGGCTACCGCCGGCGGCCAGATGTTCTTCTCCCTGTCCCTGGGTATGGGCGCCATGATCACCTACGGCTCCTATCTGCAGAAGAAGGAGAACATCCAGAAGAACGCGCTGCTGATCGTGGTCATGGATACGATGGTGGCTCTGATGGCCGGCCTGTGCGTGCTGCCCGGTCGCTTTGCTCTGGATCCCTCCGGCGCAGTGGGTGGCCCGTCCCTGCTGTTCGTCACCATGCAGAACGTGTTTAGCCGCATGGGCGGCCTCGGCCCCATCTTCGGCATCCTGTTCTATCTGCTGGTGGTGTTCGCCGCCATCTCCTCCTCTATCTCCCTGCTGGAGGTCATCGTGGCTCACTTTGTGGATAAGGCCCGCGACGAGGGCAAGGGCGACAAGCGCAAGAGCTATACCCTCATCGCCGCCGCGGCTGTGGGCCTGGGCTGTATCCTGGTCTGCGCTGACCGTCTGGGTGCCAGCAGCTTCTCGCCTGCGGAATTGCTGAACATTGCAAATCCCAAGACCTGGGCTGCCGACTGGCTGGACTTCTGGGATGCGCTGTCCGAGGGCGTTATGATGCCGCTGGGCGCGCTGCTGATGTCTCTGATGATCGGCTGGGAGATCGGCCCCGAGTTCGTCAAGGAAGAGACGGAACAGTCCGGTCATGTCATGGGCAGCTACGGCTTCTTCAGGGTCTGCGTCAAGTTCATCACGCCGCTGATCATGGTCCTCATCCTGTACGGTCAGATAAAGGAATTCTTCCTGTAAAGTCTCTTGACGAATTGTTAATAAACAAACTCTTACTAAACAGAGGGGACGCCGGTGCCGCCGCACCGGCGTCTCTTTTTGCGTCCGCGGACCCGGAAAGGCTTGTGCCGTCTGCCGTAAAAAGCGCACGATGCTGTGTTTGCCGCCCGGTTTCTCTTGTAAAAACGACGAAAACGGAGTTCACAATTTGTTAAAATAATGGAATATGACGTTAAGAACTTGACAATATCTTGGCGTGACGGTATGATACAGGAGGTTGGCGGGGCAGATACGCTGTTTCGCCGGCTGATGGTATTCACCACCAATTTGTGAGGAGGTAAATCACACACATGGAAAAGAAAAGCACCAAAATAGCGTATTTCGTAGCGCTGGGTGTTTTCATTGTCCTGCTGGTCATCCTGGGGATCCAGTTTAAGGGCAAGGAAAACCCCGTCTTCGTCGGCGACGGCGCGTTCTACACCACCGGCGACGGCGTGTTCCTGGATGGCATCCAGCGGACCGTGGACGACAGCGAGGGTTCTAAGTATGCGCTGGACGGCTCCTACTACGTGAGCCCCGAGGCCGGCACCTACTTCGAGCTGTCTGAGGATGGC
>UMGZ01054987.1_pt1 | contig 11715 bp, 10 predicted proteins | sample 1965421 | NCBI WGS metagenome assembly UMGZ01 (sample SAMEA4836087, study PRJEB28245) | human gut metagenome | biome: gut microbiome; material: fecal sample | place: Denmark | collected 2008
TTTTTTGCGGCGTGACGGCGTGCCGTCCCTGTCCTCTTCCTCCCCGCGCAGGTGGTGGCGGCGGACCTTCCGCGCAGGCGGCGGACCTGCGTGCCGGCGTTTCGTGTGGCCGGAATCTGCTTTGGTTATGCAGGTCAGGAAGGAAGCGGGACTTTTGAGGTATTGCGGGCGGCCAGCCTTCTTTGTTTATCGTTTGTGTTGTTTGGAGCGGCGTCTGTCCGAAGATGTAGTTCCTAATCAGATACTCGTTTTGTGTGCTTTTGGTAGTTGCCCGGGCTCGGGGAACAGGCGGCCTGTGTTTCAGGAGCGGCTCGATCGAGCGGGCTAAGGCTGCGTACCGCCGAGGTCGGTTACAGCGAATGCCTGCTCATTTAACGGCAATGATTTGTTCAGGCCGGCTTCCGATGTCTGCCTTGACCGTGAAAACGGACTCAGCGACCGAAAATCCTGTCGTCGTGCCGGTAAATCCTATGGTTGCGACGGGTTTTCCTCCCGCCCTGCCCGTCGTTCTTTCCGTTCCGTTCCGGTCGCTCATTTTCCTGATTTGGCATTTTAATGCTGTTCTGGATTTTTTTTCTGATAAAATTATACTTGATTAAACCTGTGAATACTAATTTAATCGTACTGGCTTGCAATTTAATATCTTTCTTTGTACTTTTGCATCGGTTTAATTATAAAAACAATGAAAATGAAAAAAGTAATTTTAGCAGTCGCAGCGGTTTGCTGCGCAGGTGTGGCTTCGGCCGAAACCATCACGACCACTTGTTACTGAATGAGAGCAGTAAGCGGCGATGTAAATCCTCGCCGTGGCGCAACGACGCACATTTGCGCCCAAATCACCACGCATTACGGATTCGACGGGAAGCCTGCTCTCGCGCCGGCTTCCGTGGGGCAATCGCAGTCTTCAATGCAAGTGACGAAGATAATACGCATTCCCGTGGATGCATCGGCAGCAGACCGCGCCACGCTGATGTCGCTGAACAATCCGGAGAAAGGCGTGTACGTCGTGATGGGGTTGCAGGAAGATAAAGACTGACAAGATAACCGTTTAATTAAAAGTCTATGTTGGCCAGAGCTGAATGCCCTTGTCGCCATAGTTTTTTTTTGACAGAGGATATGAAACATGTAAAACTGCATAAAATTTTTTGGACGTTTGTACTGGGATGTTTGTGTGCTCCCCTCACGGCGCAGATAGTCGACGGCGCAGGCCCTTCGCTCCTGAACAATGAGCTGCAAATCCGTCAGTGCGCTGAAACGGAGCACCGGCTCACCCAATGGCTCCGTCCGCTTTCGGCCGGACAGGACACGCTCTACGCCCTGCTCTTCCTGCCCGCCGGCTGTCCGCGCTGCGAGTCAGCGGCACAGGAGTTTGAGAAGGCTTTCAGGCAGGTGCTTCCGTCGGAGCGGCTGGTGCTGTGGTGCGCCCACGGCGATGCGGAGGCCGCCCGCCGCTATGCCCGCCGCGAAGGCCTTCGGGCCGACACGCTGGTGGTCGACACGGCGGGTGTGTGGCGCCGCGTGTTCAGCCTGAACCATGAAGAGCTTAACGGCATCTTCCTGCTGAAAATGGCTGTCAGTAGCGGGCGGATGCTGACGGGCGGCGAATTGAGTTACGTGGATGACGACCTGTTCCGCGAGCTGGCTTTGTCACGCCTACCGTTGCCGTTCCATTCGTATGGCGACGACGCAGTCGGAGCCGATCGCGCGTCGATCGCCGAAGTGCCCGGCGGCGGGCCGCTGCGCTATGAGCGCTGGCCGCTCCTGACGGAGGGGCAGGCCGTGCTCTCGTGGCTGCGCGAACCGCCGGTGCTGCGCAACGGCCGCCTGCTGGTGAACGACAATTTGGAGAACGCCGGTTTCATGTTCCGCCTCGACCCGGCGGCCCGTGCCTTCCGGCTCGAACATGTGCTGCGCGTCGACACGGCCGTGCGCGACACGTTCGTCGACCTCCCGCCGAGGATCTACGACCAGGTGCACCGCCGGTTCCGCTACATGGTCTGCGGCCTGAGCTTCGTGAACGACGACACCGTGGCTTTCTCCTACTCGCTGCCCCGCGTCTTCGTCGAGCGGCGGACGGGTGACAACGTGAACCTTGCTTTCTACAACGAGCCCGTCATCCTCAGTTGGCAGGTGGAGCCGTTCCGCACCCTGCCCCTGACCGACCTTGCCGCCGCGCTGCAAGACACGGCCTACATGAACCAGCATTTTGCTATCTACCCGTACGACGGGCAGCACGTCGCGATGGCCTGCCAGCAGCTGACGTATCCGCTTTTCAGCGTGCCCGACAGCCTGCACGGCCATCCGGAGTATGACCCCTTCGTCGAGGCGTACTACGACCGGCCCCATCCTTATGCCGTGGTGGTCGACCGGCGGACGGGAGCCTTTGTGCGCCGCATCGGGCAGCTCGACGACCTGATGCGCCGCAGCCGCACGGGCTATGGTTATGCTTCGCCCGTGGCCGACAGCGACGGGCGGCAGCTCGTCTACGGCAATGCCTACGCCGGGCGGCTCTATCTGGCCTCGCCCGAGGCGCCCGACAGCGTGCTGCGCACCTACGACGTGTTCGGATGGGCCGGTCGCGAGATGCCCGAGCCCGACACCACGCTGTTCTACACCCACGAATATCTCCTGCGCTATTCGGACTTTTTCAACCGCCGCATTGTGCAGGTGCAGCTGGCCGAGCAGTTTGTCGACTGCCTCTATCGCGAAAAAACGCAGACCAGTGGGTATGCGGCGCACGACGTGTACGAATACGTCCGCTTCGACCGCGAGACGGGCGAGGAGGTGACGCGCTATGTTCTTCGCCCGCAGGACGAAGCGGAGAGCGTGCTGGGCTACGGCCTTGAGCGGGGCGGGCGTCCGTTCTACGTAGGCAAGCAGCACGGGCAGACGTATGTGAAGTTCGTCGAGCCTGTGGTTTAGGCCGCCGCGGCTCGTCCGCTTTTCGGTCATGCCGGCCGTCCCCTGTGGTGCGGCCGGCTTTTCTTTTGCCCTCCCTGACAGCGGAAACGGGCGCACCGACAGAAAATCCTGTCGGTGCGCCCGTCCGTTCTGTCGCGGCGACCGTCGGCGGCGGTGTGCGCCGTTGCGTGCCGGGGGTTATTTGATGTTCTCCCTGATCTTCGTGAGGTATTGGTTGAGGGCGTCCTCGTCTTTGCGGCGGATGATGTCGGTCAGTTCGGTGAGTTCGTCCTGAATGCGCGCGACTTGTCCGGAGGTGCGTGGGTTGAAGAGGATTTCGCGCAGGAGGCAGTCGTCCTCTCCCAGGACGCCGCGGGCGATGGCGAGGTGGCGCTTGAAGGTGGTTCCCGGCGCGTCCTGATGCTTCATGATGGCGGCGAAGACGAAGGTCGACACGAAGGGGATGCTCAGCGAGTAGGCCATTGTCTCGTCGTGCTCCTCGAAGCTGTACTCGTGTACGTGCAGGCCGAGCTTGTTGTAAAGGTTGAGGAAGAAGAGGCGGCCCATGTAGTCGCCCTCGGTGATGACGATGGCGTTCTCGTTGCTCAGTGCGCCGAGGTTGGCGAAGGTGGGCCCGAACATGGGGTGGGTCGAGACGTAGGGGCGGCCGCAGGTGGCGTAGAAGTCCTGCAAGCCCGTCTTGACGGAGGCGATGTCGCTGATGATGCAGCCTTCGGGCAGGTGGGGGATGACCTCGCGGAACGTGTCGAGGGTGTATTTCAGCGTGACGGCGTTGATGACCAGCTCGGGGGCGAAGGCGTCGACCTCGTCGAGCGAGGTGAAGCGACGGGTGTTGTACATGAAGCGCAGGCGGCGCGGGTCGACGTCATAGACGGCCGTCTCGTGGTCGAAACTGAGGAGGTCGACGAAAAAGGAGCCCATCTTGCCGGCTCCAAGGATAAGGATTCTCATTGTTGTGGCTGTGGCCGGCCGTCGCCCCGCCGTCCGGGGCGTTCCGGACGGCGGGCGCGGGGCACGGGCTTATTTGTTCATGATGTCGATCTGCTGTCTTACGCTTTCCTCGTGGATGGCTTCGTAGATCGTCTTGACGAACTCGCCGTCCATGCCGCAGAGCACGCCTTGCGCGCCGCGCTTGTCGAGGATTTCGTTGTAGCGGTCGGTCTGCACGACGGTCATGTTGTGCTCGCGCTTGTACTGCCCGATTTCGCGGCTGATGCGCATGCGCTTTGAGAGGAGCTCGAGCAGGGCGTTGTCGCACTCGTCGATCTGGCGGCGCAGGGCTTCGAGGCTTTCTGTCGATTGGGCGTTGTCGCGGATTACGAGCTTGTCGAGGATGAAGTCGAGCACATCGGGTGTCACTTGCTGCGAGGCGTCGCTCCAGGCGCAGTCCGGGTTGCAATGGCTTTCTACGACGAGGCCTTCGAAACCAAGGTCCATGGCCTGCTGGCAGAGCGGTGCGATGAGCTCCCGTTTGCCACCGATGTGGCTGGGGTCGCCGAAGATGGGCAGGGCAGGGCAGCGGCGGTGCAGCTCGATGGGGATGTGCCACATGGGCAGGTTGCGGTAAATCTTCTTGTCGTACGACGAGAAGCCGCGGTGGATGACGCCGAGGCGCTTGATGCCTGCGCCGTTGACGCGTTCGAGCGCTCCGATCCACAGTTCAAGGTCGGGATTGACGGGGTTCTTGACCAGAACGGGCACGTCGACGCCGCGGAGCGAGTCGGCCAGTTCCTGCATGGCGAAGGGGTTGGCCACGGTGCGTGCGCCGACCCACAGGATGTCGATGCCGGCTTCGAGTGCGGCCTCGACGTGCTTCGGGGTGGCCACTTCGGTCGCCACGAGCATGCCGAGTTCTTCCTGCACGCGCTTCATCCACGGCAGGCCCACTGTCCCGACGCCTTCGAAGCCTCCGGGCTTCGTGCGGGGTTTCCAGATGCCTGCGCGGAATATCTTGATGCCTTTCTTGCAGAGTTGCGTGGCGGTGTCCATCACCTGGTCTTCCGTTTCGGCCGAGCATGGGCCTGCGATGACGATGGGGCGCTTCGGGTCGATGCCCGGAAGCCTGAGGGGTTCTAATTGAAGTTCCATGTGCTTTGTTTTTAGGGGTTAACGTTCTTCTTATCGGTTTCCTTGCCGAAGGCGGCGCGGATGCGGCGCAGTGCCTCGGCGATGCGGTCTTCTTTGGCGCAGAGCGAGAGGCGCACGTAGCGGCGCCCGTTTTCGCCGAAGATGAAGCCCGGCGTGATGAACACGCGCGCCTCGTGGAGCACGCGCTCCGTCAGTTCCTCGACGTCGGCGTAGCTGTCGGGGATCCGGCCCCAGAGGAACATGCCGACCTGCCCGGGGTCGTAGGTGCAGCCCAAGGCGTCCATCACCTCGCCGGCCAGGGCGCGCCGGCGGGCATAGACGTTGATGTTGGCCTCCTCGTGCCAGGCGTCGTCGTTGCGGTAGGCCTCGGCGGCCGCCAGCTGGAGGGGGCGGAAGGTGCCAGAGTCGATGTTGCTCTTCACTTTGAGAATCCAGCTGATGAACTCGGCGTTCGTGGCAATCAGCCCGACGCGCCATCCTGGCATGTTGTGGCTCTTGCTCATTGAGTTGAACTCGATGCAGCACTCCTTGGCGCCTTCGACTTGGAGCAGGCTTATCGGCTCGCGGTTGAGAATGAGGCTGTAAGGGTTGTCGTTGACGACGACGATGCCGTGGCGCCGCGCAAAGGCGACGAGCTTCTCATACGTGCTGCGCCGGGCGGCTGCGCCGGTGGGCATGTGTGGATAGTTGGTCCACATGAGCTTCACGCCGCTGAGGTCCATGCTTTCGAGGGCGTCGAAGTCGGGCTGCCAGCCGTTTTCGGGGCGCAGGTCGTAGTGTACCACGTCGGCGCCGAGCAGCCGCGAGAGCGAGGTGTAGGTCGGGTAGCCCGGGTCGGGCACGAGCACTTTGTCGCCCGGGTTGACGAAAGCCAGCGTCACGTGCAGGATGCCTTCTTTCGAACCGATGAGGGGTTGGATCTCCGTCTTCGGGTCGAGTTCGACGCCGTAGCGGCGGTGGTAGAAGCCGGCCATGGCCTCGCGCAGCTGCGGGATGCCCGTTGTGGGCTGGTATCCGTGGGCGTCGGGGCGGCGTGCCTCGCGGCAGAGGGCCTCGATGGTGGCCTCCGAGGGCGGCATGTCGGGGCTGCCGATGGCCAGGCTGATGATGTCGCGGCCCTCGGCGTTCATGCGGGCCACCTCCTTGCCTTTGCGGCTGAAATAGTATTCGCTGACGTGGCTGAGCCGCTCAGCGGGCTGTATGGTCTTAGTCTCTGGCGTCATATTCTCCAAGTATTTGCAGTTGTCTGGTCAGTGGCCGCACGGCGTCGATGCTTTGCCTGTAACGGATGTAGTCGTCGTAGGTGACGTCCACGTAGAACAAGTATTCCCACTCGCGTCCGATGATGGGCAGCGACTGGATCTTGGTCAGGTTGATGCGGTAGAAAGAGAAGATCGAGAGCACCTGCGAGAGGCAGCCCTCGGTGTGCGCCACGGCGAAGACGAGCGAGGCCTTGTTCGTGAGGTGCACGTCGCGCAGGTTGTCGGCCGTCCAAGGGTCGCTGAGCACGAGGAAGCGGGTGAAGTTGTGCTTGTTGTCCTCGATTGAGGTTTCGAGCACTTTCATGCCGTAGAGCGGGGCGGCGTCCTTGTGGCAGATGGCGGCGTGCCCTTTTAGGCCGAGGCGGCTGATGGTTTCGGCGGCGCCGGCCGTGTCGTCGGACTCGACGGCGCGCAGGTGGGGATGGGCGGCCAGGAACATGCGGCACTGCGCCAGCGCCACGGGATGTGAGTTCACTTCCGTCAGGGTGTTCCAGTCGTCGTCGGGCAGGCACATGACGCTGTGTTCGATGTGCAGTTTGTGTTCGCCCACGACCGTGACGCCGCTGGCGCGCAGCAGTTCGTAGTTGTGCAGCAGGCTGCCCGCGATGGTGTTCTCAATGGCCATCAGGCCCAGCACGGCGCTGTCGCGGCGCATGGCGCCGAACACCTGCTCGAACGTGTCGCAGCAGATGAGTTCGAGCTCCTCGCCGTCGAAGTATTGGTGAGCCGCAATGTCGTGGAACGACCCCTTGATGCCTTGTATTGCTATTCGTTTCATGTGTGTCTGTGTCAACGAAAAATCCCGCTTCGGTGGGAAGCGGGATTATGCGGATTGGATTTTCTTGTTCTTTGTCCTGATTTTCACACGCAGCGTCCCGCTTCACTTTCCAGCAAAGTAATAAAAGTAGAAGTAAAACGCTGCAAACGGGTTCATTTTTCGATTTCTTTATCGTTACACGCGGCAAATGTACGACTATATTTTAATAAAACAAGCGCAGGGCGTTGTTTTTTTGACAGATTTTTGAAAAAAGTCATTGCCCTGTCACATCTTCCGGCCTTGCTGCCGCCTGTCTGTTCCGGTTCGAAAGTTCGCCGCTCAGGGCGTCGGCCCAGTCGGGGCGCAGTGTGAGTGCGTGTTTCAGGTCGTCGAAGGCGCCGAGCCGGTCGTTCAGGCGGAACTTGACGCCGCCCCGCCGTTTGTAGGCCTCCGCGCAGTCGGGGTGGGCGGCGATGGCCTCGTCGTAGGCCGCCAGGGCCTCGGCCCATCGGTGCCCGGCTTCGCAGGCTTCGCCGAGAGTGACAAGGGCGCCGGCGTCGCCGGGGCTCAGGGTGAGTGCCTTGCGGCAGAGGGCTACGGCTCCCGCCGCGTCGCCCGCCGCTCCCCGTGCGCGGGCGCAGGCCACGAGGGCCGTCGGGTCGGTCAGCTGGGCAAGCAGGGCGTTGATGCTGTCATCTGCGGGCGTGGCGCTGTCGCCCGGCGTATGGAGTGTGCTTTCGTTCATAGGTGTGTATGCTATATGTATGTCTGCCTGCAAAGTTAGCATTTCCGAGTGGGATGCCGGGAGCGGGCAAACGGAAAAGCGACCGCCCGGGTCTGAAAACGGTCAGTACCGACCGGAAAAACAGTCGCCCCGGCAGGATTTCCGGTCAGGGCGACGGAAAAAGCTGTCAGGGCGACTATTCTGCAAGGCCGGGCGTGCGGGTCAGCGGCCCTTCATCCTGTCGTCGAAAGCGGCGAGGGCGGCTTTCGCCCCTTCGCCCATGGCAATGACGATTTGCTTGTATGTCACGTCGGTCACGTCGCCGGCGGCGTAGATGCCCGGTCGCGAGGTGCGCCCGTTCCTGTCCGTCACGATTTCGCGGGCACGGTTCGTCTCGACCGTGCCGGCAAAGGGGGCGCTGTTCGGCGTCAGGCCTATCTGGACGAACACCCCGTCCACCGCCAGCGTCGACTCGTCGCCTGAGAGCTGGTCGCGTAGCCGCAGGCCGGTCAGGCGTTTTCCGTCGCCGAGGGCTTCGAGCGTTTCGGTGTGCAGGCGGACCGACGTGTTGGGCAGCGCGGCCAGTTTCTCGCGCAGTACGGCGTCGGCTTTCAGGCTGTCCATGAATTCGATGAGCGTCACCGTGCGGCAGATGCCGGCCAGGTCGATGGCGGCCTCGACACCCGAGTTCCCGCCCCCGACGACGGCCACGTCCCTGCCGCGGTAGAACGGGCCGTCGCAGTGCGGGCAGAAAGCCACGCCACGGCCCGTGTATTCCGCCTCGCCCGGCACACCGAGCCTGCGCCATGCTGCGCCCGTGGCAATCACGGCCTGCGGAGCCTCGAAACGTTCGCCCGATGTGGTCACTAAGGCCTTCGTCTCGCCGCTGTCGTCGAGACGGTCGATCGTCCGGTTGTCGTAAACGTGCACACCGTAGTCTTCCACGTGTTTCCGCAGGTCGGCCGCCAGTTGTGGTCCGGTGGTCCGCGCCACGCTGACGAGGTTTTCGATGCCCGTCGTTTCGTTCACCTGTCCGCCCACCCGGTTTGTCACGAGTGCCACGTCGAGCCCCTTGCGCGCCGTATAGATGGCGGCTGCGGCAGCGGCGGGCCCGCCTCCGGCCACGATGAGGTCGAAGCGCCTCGGCCCGGCTGTTGTCACGGTCTCGGCTCCGAAAGCGCTTTCGAGCTTTCCGAGCAGGTCGCCCAGCGCTCCCCGCCCGATGTGGAGCGCCTGTCCGTCTGTCGTGACGGTCGGTACGGCCTGTATGCCGAGATGCTCTGTCTCTTCGGGCCAGAGGGCGCCGTCGGCTATGTCGTGCGTGACGCCGGGATGGTAGAGGGCGATGAGGTTGAGCGCCTGCACCACGTCAGGGCAGTTCGTGCAGGAGAGCGAGACGTAGGTGACCAGGTGGATGGGGCCGTGGAGGGCGCGGATGCGGGCGGCTGTGGCGGCGTCGGGCAGGTTCTTCCCTTTCCCGTCGGCATTGAGCAGGGCCAGCAGCAGCGAACTGAATTCGTGGCCGCCCGGCACGGCGCGGAAGCGGATGCCTGTCGGGTGGCCGTCGCAGAGCAGGTCGAGTGTCAGGCCGTCGCCGTCGAGCGTTTCGGCGTCGATGTGGTCCGACGTGGCAGCCACGGCACGCACCAGGTCGAAGAGCTCGTCGCGTAGGGGGTGGCCGGGCGCCGCCGAGGCGCGCAGGGTGTGGTGCCGTTCGAGCGGGGCGAGGATGCCACGGAGTTGTTCGGAGAGTGCAGTGTCTATGAGCATGGGGTTTGAGATTGCCCGGCCCTCCCGCGAGGCTGGCTCAGGGGAGGGCCGGAGGGTGTGACATGGAGGTGTGGGGCTGTGGCGGGATGCCATAGCGGTGCGCGTGAGGCGTGCCGCCGTCTGTCGCGTTCGCTTAAATCTTTCCGACGAGGTCGATGCTGGGTTTCAGTGTGGCCGCGCCTTGTTTCCATTTCGCAGGGCAGACCTCGCCGTCGTGCGTGGCGACGAATTGGGCCGCCTCGACCTTGCGCAGCAGTTCGTCGGCGTTGCGGCCGATGGCGTTGTCCTGAATTTCGGCCAGCTTTATCTGGCCCTCGGGATTGACGACGAAGGTGCCGCGATAGGCCTGCCATTCCTCTTCGTTGAGCACACCGAGTGCGCGGGCAAAGGCGCCGGTGTGGTCAGCCAGCATGGGATACTTGATTTTCTTGATGGTGTCCGAGGCATCGTGCCAGGCCTTGTGCGTGAAGTGGGTGTCCGTGCTGACGGAGAAGACCTCCACGCCCATTTTCTGGAATTGTCCGTATTTTTCGGCCACGTCTTCCAGTTCTGTCGGGCATACGAACGTGAAGTCCGCAGGGTAGAACACGAAGATGGCCCATTTGCCTTGGATGTCGGCGTTGCTGAAATTCTTGAACTCGCCGTCGACGAAGGCGGGCAGGTTGAACTCGGGGAGTTGGCTGTTGATGATGGTCTGCATGTCAGAGAGTGTGTTAGGATTAATAATTGTATTGATTGTAATTCTGATGCAAATATAAGATTAAACTAAATCACTTTCAAATCTTCCAGTCACTAATTTTGTCGAGTTTAGCTTTATTAAGGAAATGACGGTCACAGCGAGGTGTTCTTTTGTGTCTTATATTATATAATGTGTGTGGAGTGCGAGGAACATGTTGTGGCGTGAGGTGAAACACGGTTGCAGCGACAGAAAATCCTGCCGCACTGACAAGATTTTCTGTCGCTGCGATAGGAAAGCCTATGTCTTGGGGGGGCGATGTTTGCGAGGTCTGCCGCGTCGTGGGGAGGATGCTGCGGGCCGGAGGGCAGGGCAGTGCAGCCATCGCCCCGGTGCGGCGGTGTCCGTTTCGCCGTTCCGTCAGCGGGCCTCACCCGCATTGGTCCTGTGTCGCGGTCTGTGGGTATGACGAGGTTGCGTGGAGCACGTTCGGAAATTTTTGCTTACTTTTGCCGCCAATAACAAAAGAGCTATGGCATCACTACCTAAAATGACAGGACTGGCTGGGGCGAAAGGCTGGCTCTGCGGGCTTGGCGCCGCCCTCTTCTATGGTTTCATCCCCTTCTTTACCCTGCCTTTGAAGGCAGCCGGAGTGGGCAATCCGAGCATCCTGTTCTACCGTTTCTTTACTGCTGCTGTCGTGCTGGCCTGCGTGATGAAGGTGCGTGGCGTCAGTTTCCGCGTGACACGTGGCGAGATGGTCACTCTCCTCTATCTGGCCTTCATTTCGGACGGTTCGGCGCTTTTCCTGCTCGACAGTTACACTTACATGCCCACGGGTGTGGCCACGACGCTCCATTTCCTCTATCCGGTCATCACAACGCTCATCATGATAGTCTTCTATCACGAGGCGCGCCGTGCTACGACCTTTCTGGCTGTCGCCATGGCCGTGGGTGGTGTCGCCGTGCTCTCGTGGCAGGACGGGGCGATGCTCAGCGTGAAAGGGGTGGTCATCGCTGTCATCTCGGCCGTCTGCTACGCCCTCTACCTCATCCGTGTCAACCGTTCGCGGGCGCAGAAAATGGAGGGGCTCAAAGTGGTGTTCTATGTCATGGCGGCCGGTTCGATGATCTTCCTGGCCGACGCGCTCCGGCAGGACGCCCTGCAACCTATCCCCGACCTGCGGGCCGCGGGCTATGTCCTGGCGCTGGCAGTCGTCTGCACCGTGGTGACGAACTTGATGGTTGTGGCCTCGGTCAAGCGTATCGGGTCGACCATCACTTCAATTCTCGGCGCCCTCGAACCGTTGACGGCCGTCGTTGTCGGTTGCCTCCTGCTGGGTGAGCCGTTCACCCTCTCGGTAGCCGGAGGCTTGGCCCTCATCATACCGGCCATCGTCATCATCATCCTGACGCGCGGACGGCAGGCGAAGGCCGGATGAACGGGATCCGCGCGTGCAGATACACATTTAATATAAGCTGAATTCAACTTGCAAATGCAACAGAATTCTGATTAA